>ERZ832522.901-NODE-901-length-42159-cov-6.894642_pt1 | contig 42159 bp, 40 predicted proteins | sample MGYA00519951_ERZ832522 | MGnify/ENA primary metagenome ERZ832522 (study PRJEB31850, sample SAMEA3708728) | human gut metagenome | biome: human gut; feature: human-associated habitat; material: faeces | place: China | collected 2014 ... | reverse complement strand
GCTGCAAAGAGAGCAGATATCATCATGATCCTGATCAACGATGAGCTGCAGGCAGACATGTACAAGAAAGACATCGAGCCCAACCTGGAGCCCGGCAACATGCTGATGTTCGCACACGGCTTCAATATCCACTTCGGCTGCATCAAGCCTCCGAAGGATGTAGACGTAACCATGATCGCGCCCAAGGGACCTGGTCATACCGTTCGTTCCGAATATCAGGCAGGCAAGGGCGTTCCGTGTCTGGTTGCTGTTGAGCAGGATGCTACCGGCAAGGCATTGGATCTGGCTCTGGCATATGCACTGGCAATCGGCGGCGCAAGAGCAGGCGTTCTGGAGACTACCTTCCGTACCGAGACAGAGACAGACCTGTTCGGCGAGCAGGCAGTTCTGTGCGGCGGCGTATGCGCACTGATGCAGGCTGGTTTCGAAACTCTGGTAGAAGCTGGCTATGATCCGAGAAACGCATACTTCGAGTGCATCCATGAGATGAAGCTGATTGTTGACCTGATCTATCAGTCCGGTTTTGCAGGCATGAGATATTCTATTTCCAACACTGCTGAATATGGCGATTACATCACCGGCCCTAAGATCATTACCGAAGATACCAAGAAAGCAATGAAGAAGATCCTGTCCGATATCCAGGATGGTACTTTTGCAAAAGAGTTCCTGCTTGACATGAGCCCCGCAGGCCGTCAGGTACACTTCAAAGCGATGAGAAAGCTCGCAGCTGAGCATCCTTCTGAAAAGGTTGGCGAAGAAATCCGCAAACTTTACAGCTGGAACGGCGAAGACAAACTGATCAACAACTAAGCAAAAAAGAGAGCCGCAAGGCTCTCTTTTTTGCGCTACTTCTAAATTCCGCAAGGAATTTAGAAGGTTCCAAATATTAGGGAACCGCAAGGTTCCCTTTTTTGCACTACTTCTAAATTCTGCAAGGAATTTAGAAGGTTCCAAATATTGGGGAACCGCAAGGTTCCCTTTTTTGCTTAAAGTTCTCTTTGACAATCCCCACAACTGTGTTATCATAGTTTTAAAGCATATTTTCTACCAGCAGATTAGCGCTTTTAGCGCATCTTTATGAAATCTTATTCTATTCCGGAAGTCTATGCTTTTGAACCAATTTCTATCAGTTTCATTTATTGAAAAAGCGGGAGATTTTACAGATGACGTGGGGAACCTGCAACCGGGAAATCGTATCTCCTGCAAAACAGGAGGTGTGAAACGTAGCGAGAAAAAACAAGATAAAGCCGGATGTCGTATTAAAAAACTTCTGGAAAAACAACGCGCATTTTGCGGATTTATTCAATGCAGCGGTGTTTCAGGGAGAACAGGTGCTGAAACCTGAAGATCTTAAAGAAGCTGATACGGATGTTTCGTCTGTATTGAAATTTAATGGGCATGCGGAGACAGTACAAAAAGTCTGGGACGTCGTAAAGAAAACGGCTTACGGAGTGGATTTTGTACTCTGGGGGTTGGAAAATCAGGAGAGGATTCATTATGCGATGCCGCTTCGGCATATGATTGGTGACTGTTTTTCGTACTTAAAAGAGTACCATGAAATTGCGGCTAAGAACAGACAGGAGAAAGATTTTGTTTCATCCGATGAATTTCTTTCGAATTTTAAGAAAACAGACCGGCTGCATCCGGTAATCAGCCTGTGCGTTTATTATGGAGAAGAAAAATGGGATGGTCCGGGATGCTTAAAAGACATGTTGAAAATTCCGGAAAAATTACAGTCACTGGTATCGGATTACAGCATGAAACTGCTCCAAGTAAGAACGAGTAAACCGATGCAATTTCGTAATCCTGATGTAAATACGGTGTTTGAGGCAAGTCGTTTTATTTACGAGAAGGATTATGAAAATTTAAATGCAATTTATGAGAACAAAGAAATTCCATCAGAGCTTGGACTTGTCATTGGGACGATTACTAACTCCCAAAGTCTAATTGATCGGGCGTTGGAAGCAGAAGAAAAAGAAGGAGGACAAATGATTATGTGTAAAGCACTGGAAGAGCTGAGAATGGAAGGTGTTCTGCAGGGGCGAACAGAGGGAATTCGGGCAACTGTCAAAACCTGTAAAAAGTTTCAGATCAACAAGGAGGCAATCATTGAGACGATCGGAAAAGAGTTTTCTATGCCAGAAAAAGAGGTCGCAGAATATGTAGAAAAATACTGGTAACGCAGAAAAAGACTGCCGGAGTTACTGCATCCTCCGGTAGTCTTTCCAGAATGCGATCGTTTCCTGCAGATCTGCCTCATCCTGAAATAAATTCATCTTTTTTGCAACTTCGATTGCAAAATCGACATATCCATTCGCCCGGGAGGTGATGACCTGATCGGTAACCGCAACGTCGAGATCAGAAGAATGTGTAGACACAACCCCGTCCAGAATTCCGGCATGATCAAGTACATCAACTCCGGCACAGATGGCGGCGAGAATACCGCCCCTTGATTTGATGTCCTTTAAGCAGTTCCATACAATCGGATTGTCAATTGCCTTGATATTTCCGCCTGGAACGACCGCAAGTTCTATTTCATCCGGAGCAATATCGGTCAGTTTACCGGAAACATTGATTGAATAACCCTCCATCGCTGTAATGGGAGTTCCATCCGGAGATACAAACAAAACTTCCTTGCCGGCAAAGTGCAGGAAATAATTTAAAATGACAATTTCATAAATACAGCTTGTTGGATATAAAAGAACAACAGTTTTCATGGGGACCCTCCTTACAGCAGATGGTAGCTGAGGCTTATACATGCCCTCTTTAAAGCAAATTTTCTTGTAAACACAAAATATGCGATCGAAAGAGATAAGTGTGAACGATAACGATATAACTGAATTGTAACAGAATGCGAAGAAAGAGAAAAGGGAAAATTGTTTTTTGCTGCACAGTATTGTATGATAGGTATTAAAAGTTCACCTGTGCCTTTCAACAGGCAGGCTTCGCATGGAAAGATGCAAGGAATAGGATGAAAACGGACAAGGAGAAAACAAAATGGATCTGGAAGCGTTATCGAAACGTTTTTTTGTGAGAGCATTGGAAACAGAAGATGTGGACATCATTTATGATCTTTGTTCTAAAAACAAACTGTTTTATGAATTTCATCAACCATTTGTAACCAGAGAAAGTATCCTGGATGATAGAAATGCGCTGCCGCCTGGAAAGAGCAAAGAGGATAAAGCGTATATCGGATTGTTTGACGGGGATACGCTGGTTGCTGTGATGGATCTGATTTTGGGATATCCGACGGAAGAGATCGTATGGATCGGATTTTTTATGATGGATACGGCATATCAGAACCAGGGAATCGGGACACAGATCATTCAGGAAGCAGTGGAAGCAATGAAAAACGCAGGCTATCGGGAAATCCGCCTGGGCGTAGACTATGGGAATCCGCAAAGCTTCGCGTTCTGGAGCAAAAATAAATTTACGGTACTACAGGAAAAAGAGTATATTGTGATGAAACGGGTTTTATCCTAAAATCGTGAAAGGCAGAAAAAATGGCAGAAATGGTAAAAAATATCGCAATCGTAAGCCTGTCCTCCGGTACGATCGGAGAAGCCTTTGCGGCACATGAAGTGGAAATCGGAATCCGGAGACTAAAAGAATATGGCTTAAACGTCATTATGATGCCGCATGCGCAAAAAGGCATCGAATACGTCAAAAATCATCCCGAAGATCGGGCAAAGGATCTTTTACAGGCATTTTCGGACGATTCCATCGATATGATCCTGTGCGCGATCGGTGGGGACGATACCTATCGGCTGCTGCCGTATCTGTTTGAACACAAGGAATTACAAAAAGCGCTGAACAAAAAAATCTTTCTGGGGTTTTCCGATACGACGGTCAATCACCTGATGCTGCATAAGCTGGGGCTGAATACCTTTTACGGGCAGTCGTTTCTGGCGGATATCTGTGAGATGGATCATGAAATGCTTCCATATACGGCAACCTATTTTGAAGAGCTGATTCGGACCGGGAAAATTGCAAAAATCGAGCCGAGCGACGTCTGGTATGAGGAACGGACGGACTGGTCGCCTGCTGCAGTCGGCACGGCGAGAATCGCGCATCCAAACGAAGGCTTTTTGCTGCTGCAGGGAAGTCCTGTTTTTCAGGGAAAAATTCTCGGCGGCTGTCTGGAAGTGCTGTATGATATTTTCGATAACAGCCGCTACGCAGACTCAGTTTCGATGTGTGAAAAGTATGAGCTGTTTCCGCCAAAGGAGGACTGGGCAGGAAAAATTTTGCTTCTGGAAACCTGCGAAGAGCAGCCAGTGCCGCAGTTGTACCGAAAAATGGTTCAGACGTTGAAAAAGACCGGGATTTTCGAAGTGATTTCCGGAATCATTTGCGGCAAGCCGATGGATGAACTGTATTTTGAAGAATATAAAAAAATACTCGTAGAAGAAGTGGCTGATCCGACGCTTCCCATTGTGGCAAACGTCAATATCGGACATGCGACGCCAAGATGTATCATTCCGTTCGGGGTGGACGCTGTGGTGGATGCGAACCAGCAGCAGATTACTTTTTCCTATGAGGACAAATAAAGGGAAACCATATGGAAAAAAACAAATTACAGATCAGGGTAGCGACTAAGGAAGATGCCGAAGCACTTCTGGCAATTTATGCGCCCTATGTAGAAGAAACAGCAATCACATTCGAATATGAGGTTCCCTCTATAGAAGAATTTCGCTGCAGAATCCAGGAAACGCTGAAAAAATATCCCTATCTGGTCGCAGAAAAAAACGGGAAAATTGTCGGTTATGCTTATGCGGGAGCCTTTCATGCCCGTCCGGCCTATGACTGGGCGGTGGAGACCTCCATCTACGTCTCAGAGCTTCAGAAAGGAGAAGGAATCGGGAAAGCTCTGTATAAAGCGTTGGAAGGACAGCTTTCCCGGCAGCATATCCTGAATTTAAACGCTTGCATCGCCTATCCGGAAACAGAGGACGAGCATCTGAACAAAGACAGCGTACGCTTCCATACACACCTTGGCTACCGGATGGTTGGGGAGTTTTACCAGTGCGGGTATAAGTTCGACCGCTGGTATAACATGGTATGGATGGAAAAGCATATCGGGACGCATTCGTCGAATCCAGCGAAGATGATCTGGTTTTCCGAACTCTGAGGCGCGTACTTCCCTATTGACAAGGTAGGAATAGTGGGGTACATTTAAAAATGCTGTCAGGAGTTTTCAAGAACGGGAGAAATACATGTTAAATCAGTTTTCAAGAACGGAATTATTGTTGGGGAAAGACGGAATGGAACGTCTGAAAAATGCAAGAGTTGCTGTGTTTGGCATTGGCGGCGTCGGCGGGTATACGGTAGAAGCGCTTGCCAGAAGCGGCGTTGGAACCCTTGACCTGATCGATGACGATAAAGTTTGTCTGACGAATTTGAACAGACAGATCATTGCAACTCGCAAAACCGTCGGAAAATATAAAGTAGACGTGGCAAAAGAGCGGATTTTGGAGATCAACCCGGATGCCGTGGTCCATACCTACAAAATGTTTTACATGCCGGATACAGCGGATCAGTTCGATTTTTCCCAGTATGACTATGTTGTGGACGCAATCGATACCGTGACCGGTAAAATCGAGCTGGTGATGCAGGCACAAAAGAGCAATACGCCGATCATCAGCTGCATGGGAGCGGGTAACAAGATGGATGCGTCCGCGTTTGAGGTGGCGGATATTTATAAGACGTCCGGCTGTCCGCTGGCGCGCGTCATGCGGCGGGAGCTCAAAAAAAGAAGAGTGCGCCATTTAAAGGTTGTATATTCCAAAGAGCCAGCTATGACGCCGGTGGACGAAATGGCGATCAACTGTAAGACAAACTGCATTTGCCCGCCTGGAACAGCGCGGAAATGTACTCAGAGGAGACAGGTCCCCGGAAGCAATGCGTTCGTGCCTGCGGTTGCTGGGCTGATCGTGGCAGGCGAGATTGTGAGAGATTTAACAGGCGTGCGGGGAGAACAGGCATAATGATCTATCTGGATTATTCGGCAAATACGCCGGTTTCGGAGGACGTGCTCCGGTGTTTTTGTGAGGCGGAGCGGGAGTTTTTTGGAAACCCGAATTCCACGCACGATGCCGGAAAAGCCGCCAAGGAGCGGATGGATGAGATTACGGTATCGATTGCCGGGCTGATGGGGGCTGCGCCGGAGGAGATAATATATACTTCCTGTGCAAGCGAATCCAACAATACGGCGTTAAAAGGAATCGCTGCGCTGGCGCGTTCGAGAGGCATGCATATTATTTCCACTGCGCTGGAGCATTCTTCGGTGGGCGGGTGTCTGACCGCATTGCAGGAGCAGGGCTTTGAGGTGGATTTAGTCGACATCGACCGAAATGGAAAAATCGATTTAGAGCATCTGCGGGAGCTTCTGCGCCGGGACACGATTTTAGTATCCGTCTGTCTGGTGGACAGTGAGCTGGGGACAATTCAGCCGGTTTCAGAGATTGCAGAGGTATTAAGAGACTTCCCGGACTGCCGTCTGCATGTGGATGCGACGCAGGCGATGGGAAAAATTCCGGTCTGTCTGGACGGGATCGATACGTTGAGTTTTACACCGCATAAATTTTACGGTTTAAACGGAAGCGGCATTTTATATAAGAAAAAGGACCTGATTTTGGAACCGCTGATCCACGGCGGGCACAGCACGACGATTTACCGCAGCGGGACGCCTGCGCTCAGCCTTGCGGCGGCAGCTAAATGTGCGCTGTCAGATGCAATCAGTCATCAGAAGGAACGATATGAAACGGTGTCCGGATATAACCGGTTTTTAAGGGAAGAACTGTCCAAAATTCCGGGTGTGTCAATCAACAGCCCGGAGGACGCAGTGCCGCATATTTTGAACGTGAGTGTAAAGGAAATCCGCGGGACGCGCATGCAGCAGGCATTGAATGAAAAGGGCATCTGCGTGTCAGTCAAGTCTGCCTGCGCGGTAGAAGGCACGCCGTCAAAGGCGGTTTATGCGGTCTGCCGAGATAGAAATCGGGCGATGAATTCTTTCCGGATCAGCTTAAGCCATCTGACGACGAAAAAAGAGCTGGATACCTTTTTGCAGGTGTTTTTGGAGTGTTGTAAAGAAAGAGAGTAAAAGATTGAAAAATAAAATTTTTCAATCGCGAGATTTGTGTCTGCGCACACTTGACACAAACTCGACATGCGCAAAAAACGTGCGCAGAAACGAGGGAAACTATGGCAAGAGAACTGGAGCCTTACCAGAATATAGAAAGAAGCATTATCAAAAAATTCCGCAAGGAGATCTGGCGACCCTTTATCGAGGCGGTACAGCGGTATGAGCTGGTGAATGAGGGAGATAAGATCGCCGTCTGTATTTCGGGCGGAAAGGATTCGATGCTGATGGCAAAGCTGATGCAGGAGCTGCAGCGTCACAGCAAGGTGAAATTTGAGCTGGTTTTTCTTGTCATGGATCCTGGCTACAACGAGATCAACCGACAGAAAATCGAGAGCAACGCAGAGCTTTTACACATCCCGATCACGGTTTTTGAGACGGATGTCTTTGCGGTTGCCAATACGAGCGAAAAAAATCCGTGCTATCTATGTGCACGCATGCGTCGGGGCTATTTATACAGCAAGGCACAGGAGCTTGGCTGCAACAAAATTGCCCTGGGACATCATTTCAGTGACGTCATCGAGACGCCCGTGATGTCGATGTTTTACGGCGGACAGCTGCAGGCGATGCTTCCGAAGCTGCACAGCAAAAACTTTGAGGGCATGGAGCTGATCCGTCCGATGTATTGTATTCACGAGGACGCGATTCTGGACTGGAAACGTTACAACAACCTGCAGTTTATCCAGTGTGCGTGCCGGTTTACGGAAAACTGCGCGATCTGCGATAACGGAGGCGGCGGTTCCAAGAGACAGGAGATCAAGACGCTGATTCGAAGATTAAAACGGGATAATCCGAATATTGAAAAGAGCATTTTCAACAGCATCCACAATGTCAACATCGACACGATGCCCGGCTACAAAACGGACGGGGATTATCATACCTTCCTGGAAAAATTTGACGCCTGCATGGACGGAGAGCCCGAGGAGTAAACGGATCGCATGGACAGCTCCGGGGCAGCTGCGGCAGAAAAATATCGGGAAAACGGGGTTGTGCTTCTTTCCGGAAAGTGCTATAGTAAACACAGTTTTTAATTCCACGAACCGCGAAAGGAAAAGCAGAGCATGTTGAGAAACGTTTATACAATTGTCATGGCGATGCCGCAGATGATGATGGGACGCATTAACTGTATCTGATATGCGAGAGAGCGCAGTGCACAGATACAGGGAAGGGTCTTTTGTTTCTGTGTGCATCGGGCGTTTGAAATTCTTTTCGGAGAGAAAGAAGAATCCAAAATACCGGAGCCGGAGGCAAAGAGCCTTCGGCTTTTTTTGCTCTGTAGGAAATACCGTGTTGCATGAAAGTGCATTTCATCTGCCAATGCGCATGATTTCCCTTTTGCCGGCATGGAACAAATCTGAGAAAAGGATGGGAAAAAGCATGAAAACACCGATACTGGAAACCAGTAGGCTTTGGCTGAGACCGTTAAAGGAAGAGGATGCGCCGGGCGCATTTTTGTGGACGGGAGATCCGAAGGTCAGCTGGTACATGCGCTACGAAACGCATGAAAGCCTGGAGGATACGAAGCAATGGCTGCGGGAGGAAGAAAAACAGCTGGATTCCGATCTGCTGTATGATTTTGGATTTCATAAAAAGGACAACGATGAGCTGATCGGCAGCGGCGGGCTGACGTTTAATCAGCAGCAGGGCATCTGGGAGCTTGGCTGCAACCTGCGCCGGGATTGCTGGAACCAGGGCTATGGGACTGAGGCGGCAGCAGCGATTCTATCATTTGCGGAAAATACGCTGCACATTCATCGCGTAATGGCGCGCCATGCAAAGGACAACACTGCATCCGGGCGGGTGCTGGAGAAGAACGGATTTTCCTTTGTAAGAGAGTGCTGGGATCAGAAATGGAGCGGCTCGCATCGGTTCGAGTGCCGCGAATATATCTGGAAAAGCGAAAAGGAAGAGGAAAAAAACAGCGCCGCCCGCAACGAGGTCGAACGCTTCTATGATGACGAATACGAAGAATGGGATCGTCTGGAATGGCATACGCCAGAGTTCGAGGTGACGAAGCGCTACATGGAGGAATATATTCCAAATGATACGCCGCAGAAGATTCTGGATATTGGCGGCGGCCCGGGCAGATATTCCATTTTTCTGGCGCAGAAGGGACATGACGTGACGTTATTTGACTTGTCCGGCAAAAATATCCGACAGGCGATCGAAAAGGCGCAGGAAGCGGATGTGCTGTTGGACAGTTGTATCCACGGCGACGCGCTCCGGCTTTCGGAATATCTTTACAAGGCGGAACAGTATGACGTTGTGCTTTTGATGGGACCTCTGTATCATCTGATGCGGGAACAGGATCGGGAAAAAGCCCTGCAGGAGGCACTGCGGGTGTTAAAGCCGGGCGGGCTTTTGTTCGCATCCTTTATTTCGACGTATGCGCCAATTCAGGATTATGCCAGCGGACTGTACGATTTCGGAGATATGGACAGACTCCTCGCCGGTCTGGAGGACGGAACTGCACAACCTGGTAAAAATTTCACAAACTCTTATTTCTGTGGGGAAAAAGAGGCGGAAGATATGATGGAAAAAGCAGGGCTTTGCCAACTGGCCTTTGCGGGTGTGGAAAATATCCTTTGCGGGAAAGAAGAGCTGCTGCACAAGCTTGCGTCCCAGCAGCAGGAAAAATGGCTGAACCTCGCATGGAGATTGAGCCAGGACAGAAAGCTGCTCGGTATGAGCGAGCACTTCCTCTACATCGGAAGAAAGCAGTGAACGTGGTGCCTTTTTGGAAAAGCGGTTGCATGAAACCGTCTCTTCGGGGTATAATGGCGATATGCGTCGGCGGACAGCTTTCCCCACTGACGGAAATGAAAATACAAAGGAGTTTTACAGCGTATGAAAAATGACCTGTTTTCTATTGGACCGTTTACCGTACACGGCTATGGACTGATGATTGCGATCGGAGTTTTGTCCGCTTATTATATGGTGGAATACCGTGCAAAAAAGAAACAGATGGACTGGGAAAAAGTGTTCCCACTGACGGTCTGGTCGGTGCTGGGCGGTTTTTTGGGCTCGAAGATTCTGTATCTTCTGACGAGACTGCCGGACATTCTTGCAAATCCGGCGCTTCTTGGCAGCAGCATTAAGGACGGCTTTGTCGTATACGGCGGCATTATCGGGGGTATCCTGACTGCGTGGATTTACTGCAAATGTACGAAATGGAACTTTTGGAAAATTTTTGATATCGCGATGCCTGCGGTTGCGATGGCACAGGGCTTCGGGCGGATTGGCTGCCTGCTCGCCGGCTGCTGCTACGGAATAAAGCTGGATCCCGCAAACCCGATAGGGATCGTGTTCCACAATTCCGCCTATGCACCAAATGATGTCGCGCTTTTGCCGACGCAGATTATTTCCAGTGTGCTGGATTTTGCAAACTGCTTCGTGCTGCTTGCACTGTCGAAGAAGCTCAAAACAGACGGGCAGGTGGCGAGCTGTTATCTGATCTTTTATAGCATCGGCAGATTTGTCCTGGAATACTTCCGGGGCGACCTGATCCGGGGAAACGTCGGGGAGTTTTCCACGTCGCAGTTTATCTCCCTGTTTATCTGTCTGATCGGTCTTGTATTGCTTTTTGGACTTCCAGTTCTTGCAAAAAAGAAAGAAGCTTGCGCACAGTCGGAGGAATAGCGCCGGATTTTGCATAGGCGAAGCCGATTTTGCGGGCGGGAATGGAAACCGGCATTTTCAGCTGGACAAGCCTTCCCTCTGCGAGCTCGTCGCGGACGAAATTTTTGATGACGCAGGCGATTCCTAAGTCGATTTTTGCAAATTCGATCAGAAGATCCATGGAGGTTACGTCGATAATCCGGGAGGCACTTAAGTTTTCCTGGGAAAGATAGCGGTCGATGTACCGGCGGGTAATATTTTCTTTATTCAATAACAGGAGCGTAGACGCTGCAAACGCCGTCCGGGAGGAAAGATGGTCGTTTGGGCGGATGCGCTCTTTTAAATTGTCGAGATAGGTGTGCGTGGTGACAAAAATATCCTGAATGTCGGTGAGGGGTTCAAAAACAAACGCAGACATGTCATCCTCTGCGCCGATCAGCCCGATGTCGAGCGTGCCTTGTTCGAGTGCCTGCATCGTTTCGAGGGAGGACTGGCAGGCGATGGAAAGCTGGATATGCGGGTTTTGGCGGATAAAGGGCTGTAAGATCGGGAGCAGGACATATTTGCACAGTGTCGCAGAAACGCCGATGGAAAGATGTCCCATGCCGAGCTTTTGGAAGCGCTGCAGCTGTTCTTCGCCCTGGGTGATCGCCTGGAAAGCGTTTTCTACCTGGACAAACAGGATTTCGCCCGGTTCTGTTAAGGAAACGCCGCGGGAGGAGCGGTAAAAGAGCGTTGTGCCAAGACTCTGTTCGAGCTTGGAGATCGCCTTGGAAATGGCGGGCTGGCTGATGTAGAGCTCGCGCGCCGCGCCGGAAATGTTGCGGCATTTGGCGACGGTATAAAAAATGTGGTAAAGATTAAAATTCTGTTCCATAAGTTTCCCTTTCCGGCAGACCGGCAGTAATTTTTACCATGTGCGGTCTGTTTCTGTCTGTTACTGGTATAACTGATTTTGTATATAACACAATCCTACCATAACTGATGATTATAGTAAATATAAGAGAAAGGTATTTTTCTTTCTGAATGTACTATGATACACTTAAATACAGAAAAAAGACGTCCGGGGCGACGGACATCTGCAAATCCGGCTGTTTTTCAGCCAAAAAGGAGATCGGATCATATGGGAATGACAATGACACAGAAGATTCTGGCCGCGCATGCCGGACTCGACCATGTGGAAGCAGGACAGCTGATTGAAGCGCAGCTGGATCTGGTTCTGGGCAACGACATTACAAGCCCGGTTGCCATCAAAGAGATGGAAAAAATGAAGGTGGACGGTGTGTTCGATAAGGACAAGATTGCGCTGGTACCGGATCATTTTGTACCGAACAAGGATATCAAATCGGCAGAACACTGCAAATGCGTTCGCGAATTCGCACGCCGCAATGAAATCACGAACTATTTCGAGGTCGGCGAGATGGGAATTGAGCATGCCCTGTTACCGGAAAAAGGACTTACCGTAGCAGGTGATGTCGTAATCGGTGCAGACTCCCATACCTGTACCTACGGTGCGCTTGGCGCATTTTCCACCGGCGTCGGCAGCACAGATATGGCGGCTGGAATGGCGACCGGCAAGGCGTGGTTTAAAGTTCCGTCTGCAATCCGGTTTAACCTGATCGGCAAACCGGGCAAGTGGGTCAGCGGCAAGGATGTGATTTTACATATCATCGGCAAGATCGGCGTAGACGGCGCACTGTATAAATCCATGGAATTTACCGGTGAGGGTGTTGCCAATTTAAGCATGGACGACCGGTTTACAATTGCCAACATGGCGATTGAGGCAGGCGGCAAGAACGGCATTTTCCCGGTAGACGACAAGGCGATCGCATACATGAAGGAGCATTCCACAAAGCCATACCACATTTACGAAGCGGATGCGGATGCTGTTTATGATGAGGAATACACGATTGACCTTTCTGCACTGCGTCCGACGATCGCGTTCCCGCATCTTCCGGAAAACACAAAGACCATCGATGAAATCCAGGAATCTGTTGCCATCGACCAGGTTGTGATCGGTTCCTGTACAAACGGCAGACTGGATGATCTTCGGATCGCTGCAGAGGTGCTGGAGGGCAGACATGTGGCAAAGGGGATCCGTTGTATCGTAATCCCTGCGACTCAGAAGATTTACATGGAAGCGATGGAAGAAGGGCTGTTAAAGACCTTTATCGAGGCGGGAGCAGTGGTCAGCACACCGACCTGCGGACCCTGCCTTGGCGGTTATATGGGCGTTCTGGCAGAGGGCGAGCGCTGTGTATCGACGACGAACCGGAACTTTGTCGGACGTATGGGGCACGTCAAATCAGAGGTTTATCTGGCGAGCCCGGCAGTTGCGGCAGCCAGCGCAGTGGCGGGACAGATCGCATGTCCTGAGCAGCTCGATTGAGGAGGGACAAACAGCATGAAAAAGGCGAACGGAACAGTTTTCAAATATGGAGATAACGTGGATACGGATGTCATTATCCCCGCACGTTACTTAAATTCCTCCGATCCGGCAGAGCTTGCACAGCACTGCATGGAGGATATTGACAAGGATTTCATCAAAAACGTAAAGCCCGGCGATATTATTGTTGCGGATAAAAACTTCGGCTGCGGTTCTTCCAGAGAGCACGCGCCGATTGCTATCAAGGCGGCTGGCGTCAGCTGTGTTATTGCACAGACCTTTGCCCGGATTTTTTACCGTAATTCGATCAATATCGGACTGCCGATCATCGAATGCCCGGAGGCTGCAGAATCGATTCAGGCGGGTGATGAGGTCAAAATCGATTTCGATACCGGTATCATCACCGACAAGACGCAGAACAGGCAGTTCAAAGGACAGGCGTTTCCGCCCTTCATGCAGAAGATTATCGCTGCAGGCGGACTGATCAATTACATTAACGAGGATTAAAATAATAGAATGCATGCTCCGCCGCAGGTTTGAAACGCCTGCGGCGGCTTTTTGCAGTTGCGATTTTGGGTCCGTCCGGCTCCGGCAAAACGACGCTGATGAACATCATTGGCTGTATGGACCGGTCAGAAGCAGCGTGTGTCGATTATGGATGGACAGCTGTCGCAAAAACAAGCAGAATTGCCAGAAAACCAACATTTGCAAGGGTGAACAGAAGAAAGTACTGCCCTTTTTGTTCGGGAAGCTTCCGGGCGATCTGCCGATAAGAAATCAGGCTTGCCATCGATGCGATCAGGGTTCCGAGCCCACCTAAATTAGTGCCGACGATCAGCGCTGGAACGTTATTGGAAAAGCCGGACAGCAAAAGCGCCGCCGGAACGTTGCTCATGACCTGGGAGGTGAGGACGCTGATGAGGATTTCCCGACCGGAGAGCGCTGAAGAAAGCCAGGAGGCAAAGGCGGGAATTCTGCCGAGATTTCCGATGAAAATAAAAAATGCGAGAAACGTGGCGAGCAGGGAATAATCGATCTGTGCCAGCACTTTTTTATCTGCGATCAATGCGCCCAAAAGGACGAGGACAAAGACTGCCGGGTAGGGAAGCACATGCAAAACGGCAAGGAGGCAGAAGAAAAACAAAACGATGTAAAGCCGGATCAGCGCCGGCTTTTTTTGTGCAGCGTTTGTGGTCGGATTCTGGATTGAGGAAGAGACTGTTTGCTGCCGATGCGGATGTCCCAGATAGAAAATGCAGACAGGAAGCAGGATGGCAGACAGCAGCGTATAAGGGAGCATGAGCTGCAAAAAAGCGGAAAAGGACAGTTGGCTTTTGCCATACAGATATAAATTCTGAGGGTTCCCGATGGGAGTCAGCATGCTGCCGAGGTTGGCGGCAATCGTCTGCAGGCAAACAACGGGCGTCAGGAGTTTTTTACCGGATGCTTCCGGCAGCTGTCCCAGTACAGCAAAGGAGAACGGAACGAAGGTCAGGAGCGCAACGTCGTTCGTGATCAGCATACTGCAAAAAAAGCATAAACCGACCAGGACGAATACCAGGGAGGTGATGCTGTTTGTGCGGGACAGCAGGGAATATGCGAACCGTGTAAAAACGCCCTGACGCTGCAGTCCGGACATGACAGTCATTAGGGAAAACAGGATGGTAAGCGTGCGAAAATCGATATAACCGAAATAGGATGCGTCCGGCAAAACGAAGCAGGCAGAGAGCAGGGCGAGCAAAACGGCAATCGACAGGACAGCCTCCTGGCGGATTTTGTAAAACAGTTTCTGAAAGATGGAATATAGCATGGGAAAGCCTCTTTTCCTTTTTATTATGGGATATTTCTTGTAAATACTATAATTTTTACAAATAGGAAAGTCAAGGAACAATGAAAAAGGGATGACTTTTTGGAAAGATTATTGTAATATGGAGAAAGGTCAAAACAACGAATGTAAAGGAGTATTGACTGTATGAGATTTCGGGAAGAGGTTTTTGCAAAGATTTTTACCTATATTACTGTCGCCGTGCTGCTGGGAATCGTTGCATTCGAGGCATGGGGGCTTTCGCGAGAGCGAAGCCGCAGAAAGGATGCAGAGGACAATGCAGCAGTACTTCAGGAAGAAGTAGAGAACATGCGGGATATCAACACCACCCTGAAAAAAGAAAACGGAGAGCTTTCTGCATTTCGCAACAAATGGAATGTATACGTTTCTTCTTTGACCAGCAGTGAGGTTTTAGAGCTTCAGCACGATTTGTTTATGCGGACAGATCTGATTCCGCAGGAGGCGAAGGAAGAAATCGCGGAACGGGAAGCCGGGCTTCTTGCGGAAGAAACAGACGGGAAAAGTACGTCTGAGCAGAGCTCTTCCAAAAATAAAACGTCGAAAACGGATTCCAAAAGCAAAACGACAGACAACGCCAGAACTGCAAAAATCGTCGTAGGGGAATATTCGTTTGACAATCCGAATGGGGAAAATATTTTTCTGCCGGTCAGCGCCAACACGGGCGACGGGGAGAATTGTCTGATCTACACGGCTGCCTATGAAGAGGAGGGAAGCCATGTGATCGAATTATTATATGAAATTACGCTGGATGAATCGGGTACGATCGCGCGCAGGGATACGACCGGGGAAGTGGAATGGTACTGTGTCGCCTATCAGGCGGGCGGAGGCTGGAAAGCGACAGCAACAAAGGAGGACGCAGGGCAATGATGACAATTGACCAGATTTTAACAAAGCTGGATCATTATTATAAGGAGGATCAGCTGACAGAGGTAGAGCCGTTTCTCTTATCCTGTCTGGAGGATGCCAAAAAAGAGCAGGAGTATGGCATTTATATTTCTGTCGGCAACGAGCTTCTGGGCTTTTACAGAAGCATCGGACAGTTTGAGGCTGCATTTGCGGTCGGGGAGGACGTTCTTCTTTTGATGGAGGAGCTGCAGCTGGATCATACCGTCCATTTTGCAACGACCCTGTTCAATGTGGCGACTGCGTACCGCACGGCGGGAAAATACGAGGAAGCACTTGCAAATTATCGGCGTGCCCTTGAAATTTATCAAAAAGAGCTTCCCAAAGACGACTATCGTCTGGCAGAACTATATAGTAGCATCAGTATTTTATTGGAAAAGCTCAACGAAAATGAAAATGCGGCGCTGTTTTTGGGAAAAGCGATTCAGATTATGGAAAAACAGCCTGGAACAAGGGTTGAAGTGGCGACTTCCCGGACGAGTCTTGCACTGATCGAGCTGAAAATGGACAAGCTGGAAGCGGCGGAAAAGCATCTCGAGCTTGCGATTTCCGCGTTTAAAGAGGATGGCGGTAAGACGGATACACACTACAGCGCAGCGCTTGCCGGACTCGGCGAGGTCTGCTACCGTCAGGGCAGTCTGGAACGCTCCCTGGAAAATTATGAGCACGCGTTGTTCGAGGTGGAAAAGCATTTCGGCAGAAAAGAAGGCTACGGTCTGCTCTGCGGCAACTGCGCGGCGATCTGCAGAGAGCTTGGACAGAGCGCAAAAGCTGAAGAGTATGAGGTGCAGCGCAAAAAATACTGCCCGGAAGCCTGACAGGACGGGGAAATAAAACTTGAAACATACGTTCGAAAATGATACAATAAGCAGCGGCGAACACAGGAGGGATTTCCTTTTGATCGCCGCTGTTATACTGGCAGCGGCAGCAGCTGTCTTTTTCTTTCAGGTCAAAAACAAGACTTCCGGTACGGTTTATGCGATCGTGGAGCAGGACAGTAAAGAGCTGATGCGTCTGCCGCTGTCGGAACCCGGGGAATATCGGATTTCCGATGGAGACAGCTATAACGTGATCGAAATTACAGAGGGTGGCGTCCGGATGAAGGAAGCGGACTGCCCGGATCAAATCTGCGTCAGCCGCGGACTGATTCGGAAAAGCGGACAGAGTATCGTCTGCCTGCCTCATCGGCTTGTCATCCGTCTGGAACAGGTAGGAGATCAGGAATTGGATGCGGTAGCGGAATAAAATGACTGAGCTGGTCAACAAAATAGACCGAATGAGTCAATCACATATCCGGTGACATAGACAGATTGGATCTGCCAGAAAGGAGAAAAGCTTCATGAACAGCAACAGCACACGCAATCCTTCCGGAAAAGCAGCCTTTCTCGGTGTCATGACCGCGGCGGCACTGATGCTTTCCTATATAGAATCGCTGTTTATCCTTGTCCCGGGCATCCCGGGGATTAAACTGGGATTTGCGAATCTGGCAGTGGTATTGTGTCTGTACCGCTATGGCTGGAAGGAAGCCCTTTTTCTGAATGCGGTTCGGATTGCACTGGCAGCATTTTTGTTCGGGAGCATGTTTACGATGTTATACAGCCTGGCGGGGGCGGCATGTGCGTTTGCTGCGATGGTGCTTGCAAAGCGCCTGAAGCTGTTTTCTGTCGTCGGCGTGAGCGTTCTTGGCGGCGTGTGCCATAATCTGGGGCAGCTGGCGGTGGCGGTCGCAGTTCTCGGAGGCAGCTGGGCAGGCTGGTATCTGCCGTGGCTTATGCTGGCAGGCTGCGTGACCGGGATTTTTATTGGCGTGTGCGCAGGGGCGGTCAACCGGGCGCTGCCGCCGCAGAGATAGGATACGGCAGAGGGAGAACACATGATTGCATATTTAAACGGCATACTCGCCGAAATCGAAGAAGAAAATATTGTAATAGAAGTAAACGGTATTGGCTATAATGTCCGAATTCCGGTGGGAATGGCGGGACGACTTCCCCAGATCGGAGAAGTGGTTAAACTCTATACCTATACAAGCGTCCGGGAGGATGCGATCGGGCTGTATGGATTTTTGAGCCGGGACGACTTAAATATGTACCGGCAGCTGATTACGGTCAGCGGAATCGGGCCAAAGGGCGGTCTTTCGGTGCTCTCTGCGATGAGCGCGGACGAGCTTCGAATGGCAGTGATTTCCCAGGATGCAAAGGCGATTGCAAAAGCGCCCGGCGTTGGGACAAAAACCGCGCAGCGGATTATTTTGGAGTTAAAGGACAAGATTTCGTTAGAGGATACCGCAATGATGCGGGAGGTCAATCAGGTTCCGCAGGACAGTATGCTGACGGGCAAAAGCCAGGCACAGACAGAAGCGGTAGAGGCACTGACGGCGCTTGGATATTCCCCGTCAGAAGCGCTGCGCGCGGTAAAGGCGGTGCTGCAGGAAACTCCGGATCTGGATGTGGAAGCCCTGTTAAAGGCGGCCCTGAAAAAAATGTTCTAAAAAGAAACCGACAAGCAGGATGTTTTACCTGCGGCAGGCACAAAAGTGCCATGCTTTTTTTACCTGCTGCAGCGTGATTAACGGTAGAATGGAGGCAACATGCCAAGAGTCATCGAGACGAATCTGACGGAGGAAGATAAAAAGATCGAGAAAACATTGCGTCCGCAGTGTCTGGACGATTATATCGGTCAGGAAAAAGCAAAGTCGACCTTAAAAATTTATATCGAAGCGGCAAAGCAACGCCATGATTCGCTGGATCACGTTCTGTTTTACGGACCTCCCGGTCTTGGAAAGACGACGCTTGCGGGGATTATCGCCAACGAAATGGGCGTCAACATGAAGGTAACCAGCGGTCCGGCGATCGAAAAGCCCGGCGAAATGGCTGCAATTCTGAACAATCTGCAGGAGGGTGATCTTCTGTTTGTCGATGAAATTCATCGCTTAAACCGTCAGGTGGAGGAAGTGCTTTACCCTGCAATGGAGGATTTTGCAATCGATATCATGATCGGAAAGGGAAGCACAGCGCGTTCTGTGCGTCTGGACCTGCCGCATTTTACGCTGGTAGGCGCGACGACGAGGGCGGGACTTTTAACAGCGCCGCTGCGGGATCGCTTCGGGATGATCCACCATATGGAATTTTATACGGAGGATGAGCTGAAGCTGATTATCAAGCAGTCGGCAAAGGTTCTGAACGTAAAAATCGAGGATGCGGGGGCGACGGAGCTTGCGCGCAGAAGCCGCGGGACGCCGCGTCTGGCAAACCGGATTTTGAAGCGGGTGCGCGATTTTGCGCAGGTCAAATATAACGGCGTGATTACGGAAACGGTGGCGCACACTGCCCTCGACCTGATGGATGTGGATACGCTCGGTCTGGATCGGGTGGATCGAAACATTCTCGTGACGATCATCGAAAAGTTTGGCGGCGGTCCGGTCGGACTGGACACGCTGGCAGCGTCGATCGGAGAGGATGCCGGTACGATCGAGGATGTTTATGAACCGTATCTTTTGATGAAAGGGCTGATTGACCGCACACCGCGCGGACGAGTTGCGACGCAGATTGCTTATACACATCTGGGACTTTAACGCTTGCAATTGGTGCTTTTTGCTCTTATAATGAAAAAGAATCGAACAGCGTTTTTTGAGTTCTGGCAACAGAGTGCGTACAAAATGTAGATGCTGTTGCTGACAGCGCTGTTCAGAAAGCGCGGATACGCGATACGAAAGGGTAGACAGTCATGGCGGTCAAGACAGATACAGAAGTGATCATCGGAGGCAGGGTGCTGACGCTCAGCGGCTACGAAAGCGAAGAATACCTGCAGAAGGTGGCTTCTTATATCAATAATAAACTGGCAGAATACAACCGGGTGGAAAGCTTTCGCCGTCAGCCGGCGGATATCCAGAACATTTTAGTGGAATTGAACATTGCGGACGATTATTTTAAGGCGAAAAAGCAGATCGAGGAGATGGAGGAAGAAGCAGCCTCCAAGGAAAAAGAGCTGTATGACTTAAAGCACGAGCTGATTGCTTCCCAGATCAAGCTGGATAATACGGAAAAGAGCCTGCGGACGCTGCAGCAGGATCAGCAGGAAAGTTCCAGACAGATCGTGCGCCTGGAAACCGAGATCCGCGGAATGAAGGATAAAAAGTGACAGAACACATGTTTTGTAATTGTTCTGTTGTCAGAAACTAAAGGAAACAGACGGTCAGGCTGTCAGCGATGACAGCCTGTTTCTTTATCGTATTGGAAACTTGTTTCCAATACGATAAAGACGCTCCGCGGAGATCGCACTGCGGCGAAATGGAAGAATGTCGCTTGCGCGACCCGCCGCAGGCGGAGAATGTGCCTCGGCACATTCTGAATCATATTTTCTTTATCAATGGAGGAAGAGGATGGAAGAATACAGAGGCGAGCTTTTGGCTCCTGCCGGAACTATGGACTGCTTAAAGGCAGCGATTGCAGCGGGGGCGGACGCCGTGTATCTGGGTGGACAGCGGTTCGGTGCGCGGGCGTTTGCCGGAAACTTTTCCAGGGAAGAGCTGTTAGAGGGACTTTCTCTCGCCCATCTGTGGAATCGGAAAATCTATTTAACTGTCAATACGTTGACAAAGCAGGACGAGCTTTCAGGACTTTGTGACTGGATCGCACCGTTTTATGAGGCGGGGCTGGATGGCGTCATCGTTCAGGATATGGGAGTTTTGGAGAAGCTGCGCAAAAATTTTCCCGGCATGGAGCTGCATGCCAGCACGCAGATGACGGTGACGGAGAGCAGAAGTGCCCTGTTTTTAAAATCGCTGGGCGTCTGTCGGATTGTCCCGGCGAGGGAATTGAGCCTGGAAGAAATTCGCCTGTTAAAAGAACAGACCGGTCTGGCAATGGAAGTATTTATCCATGGAGCCTTGTGCTATTGCTATTCCGGACAGTGCCTGTTTTCAAGCTTTCTGGGCGGAAGAAGCGGAAACCGGGGACGCTGTGCGCAGCCATGCAGACAGCCCTATATGGTGCTTGGACAGGAAGCAGGAGGGGGCAGGAGGGGCGGAAAAAGTCAGCAAAAACCTCCGGCGTATCCGCTGAGCTTAAAAGATCTCTGCGTGCTGCCGTTTTTACCGGAGTTGATGGATGCAAAAATCGATTCCTTTAAAATAGAAGGGCGGATGAAGAGCCCGGAATATGTTGCCGGCGTTACTGCAATCTACCGCAAATATATGGATTTGTATCTGACGGATCGGGAGCATTGGAAAATCGATTCGAAGGATCAGGAGCTTTTGGCAAAGCTCTACGTTCGTTCGGAAACCGGCGGCGGATATTATCACAGGCATAACGGCAGAGAAATGCTGACGTTGGAAAAACCCGGATATCTGGCATGTCCACAGGAAATTTTGGAACGGGTGCATGGGATGATGGAGGATGGCAAGCTGCAAAAGCCAGTCAGCTTCCATGCGGCAATCCGTCCGGGCGAGCCGATCAATTTAACAGCATCCTGCGAAGGCATTTCGGTTCAAAAAGAAGGCACAGTCGCACAGCCGGCACAGAAGCGCCCACTGGCAGAGGATGATGTCGTCAAGCAGCTCAAAAAGACCGGCGGCTCATTCTACGGGGCAGATGATATTTCTGTAGAGCTGGACGGAGACAGCTTTGTTCCGGTTTCTGCGCTCAACGAGCTGCGTCGGGAAACGCTGGATGCGTTGACGGAGAAACTGCAGGATCGACAAAAAAGAACATATGTTCCGGAACACGGCCGGGAAGCAGAAACAGCGCAGTCCGAGGCCGGCGAATCGACTGCGACTGCAGCAGCTATGCCGCCCCTTCATTATGCGGATACCCAGCGTCCGCAGCCAACTCAATGCTATGTCTCTGTCCTGCAGGCAGAGCAGGCATTTGCCGCGCTGCGCACGTCGGGCACAGATCGGTTGTACCTTTCTTCGGATTTGATGGACGATCCGAAAACCGGACAGCTGATGGAACTCGTAAGGAACGTGAAAGCAGACCGTCCCGGATTTGAACTGTTTGTGACGCTTCCGACGATCCTACGCTCGTACAGCGAACCGTATTTAAAACGTCTGTCGGGACAGGTGAAGGCCTATGACGGGCTGGTGGATGGATTTTTGGCGGGCAGCCTTGGTGGAATGTGCTGGGTGACAGAAAAATATCCGGAGAAAAAGCTCTCCCTGCAGCATAGCGTTTATACGTTTAACCGGGAAACCAGGCAACTGTATCAGGACTGTTTTGCACCGGACAGCTACACAGCGCCGTTAGAATTAAACCGCAGGGAGCTGGAAGCGCTTCCTCCCCAAAATCAGGAAATGGTGGTTTACGGAAGGGTGCCGATGATGGTCAGTGCCGGATGCGTCAAAAGAAGCCTGGGGGCCTGTCAGATTTCCCATACGCAAAAGCAGCTGTCGCAGGGAATCCCTGCAGCAGCGTTTTCCTGTCGGTTAAAGGATCGCTACAATGTAGAATTTCCCGTATGGGTTAACTGCAGGCACTGCACGAACACGATTTACAATTCTGTGCCGCTTTCCCTGCATCAGTATCTTGCAGAGCAGAAAAGGCGCGGTATCCGTGCAATCCGTCTGGATTTTACGGACGAGACGGCGGAAAAAACGCGGGAAGTGCTCGAATTTTTCAGCGAAGGAAAAGGAACAGCACCGGCGCAGTATACGACCGGACATTATAAAAAAGGAGTACAGTAAGCGTGGCATATACGATTGTGATAGCATCCAGATATCTGATCTCGCTGTTTTTGTATCTGTTTCTTAGCTGTAGCATTTATGCGCTGTTTGTCGGGGACGTTCGCAAACAGTCTGGCGCTGCAGCGCTGCAGATGGTCTTTTTATTTCTGATGCAGTTTACGGCGTGGCTGACCATCGTGATCCGGACACAGCAAAGTAAATATCTGCTGTTTTATGCTTTTTTACAGATTCTGACGCTGGCGCTGCCGGTGTTGGCGTGGTTTATCTATCCGGGAATCAGCCGGATTGTTATGAATCATATGTGTATGCTTTTCAGTGCGGGGCTGATCGTGCTGACACGGCTCGATCTGACAAAGGCGATCAAACAGCTGATTATCGCGGGCGCATCCTTTGTCGTATTTCTGATTGTGCCGTGGATCTTGCGCAAATGCAGGTTTTTGGAAAAACTTGGCTGGATTTATGCCGGAATCGGAATTGCAGCCCTTGGAATCGTGCTGATTTTAGGACAGGTGACGCACGGCTCGAAGCTGTCCTGGTCGATAGGTGGAATTACCTTCCAGCCGTCGGAGTTTGTCAAACTGACGTTCGTATTTTTTCTGGCAGCGGTTCTTTCCGAAAAGACAGGAATCCGGCAGGTGGTCGCAGCTGGAATCGGAGCAACAGCGCATGTGCTGATTCTCGTACTGTCGAAGGATCTGGGAAGCGCGTTGATTCTTTTTATGGTGTATGTGTTTCTGATGACGATTTCTGCACATCAGCCACTGTATCTGGCTGGCGGGCTTGTCGCCGGGGCAGGCGCATCGTTGCTTGCGTACCGGATGTTTTCCCATGTACAGGTGCGCGTGCAGGCGTGGAGAGATCCATGGAGTGTGATTGATAAGCAGGGATATCAGATCGCACAGGCGCTGTTTGCGATGAGCCGCGGCGGACTGTTCGGACTGGGAATCGGAAAAGGCACGCCGCAGGATATTCCATATGTGGAGACGGATTTCATTTTTTCCGCAGTGATCGAAGAGCTGGGGCTGCTCTTCGGAATTGGAATTTTGCTGACAGCGGCAGTGCTGTTTGTCCTGATGATTCGTCTGGCGGGTGGTCTTGCAGACGGATTTTACAGAAATCTTGTAGTAGGATTTGCAATTTTATACCTGTTTCAGACGTTTCTGACTGTCGGCGGCGGAAGCAAATTTATCCCGCTGACCGGTGTGACGCTTCCTCTTGTCAGCTACGGTGGAAGCAGCGTGATGACGACGATCCTGATGTTTGGCGTCATAGAAGGCGTTTTTGTCTTGCGGTATGATGAGGAGCTTCGAATTGAAAAGCAAAGAAGAAAGAAAAAAAGACAAACAGAAGAAACGGAATAAATGGCAGATGAACCGTGAACTCTATCTGTGCAGCCTGCTGATGCTTGCAGTGTTTGCCGGGATGATCTGGTATCTGGCAGATTATGTGTCCTCCAATCAGGAAGCGCTGTTTAACAACAGCTACAATTCCCAGCAGCGCGTCCTCGCCCAGGAAAATACCCGCGGAACGATTTACGCTGGTACGGGAGAGGTGTTGGCACAGACTGTGAGCGCAGAGGATGGAACATCGGTTCGGGAGTATCCCTATAAAAATATCTTTGCCCATGTGGTGGGTTACACGGATAAAGGAAAGACGGGGATCGAGGAGCTGGAAAATTATCAGCTGATTCATTCGGATATTTCTGACCGGGAAAAGCTGGATCATGAGCTGGCAGGAGAAAAAAATCCGGGAAACGATGTCTATACAACGCTGGACACCTCCCTGCAGCAGGCGGCGAGCGATGCGCTGGGGTTATACCGCGGTGCGATTGTTGTGACGGAGGTAAAAACGGGAAGAGTGCTCGCAATGGTCAGCAAGCCCGATTACGATCCGAACAAAATCGCAGAAAACTGGGAGACGCTCAGCACCGACAAGGACAAAGCAGCACTCGTAAACCGTGGGACGCAGGGACTGTATCCGCCTGGTTCGACCTTTAAAATCGTGACGGCGCTTGCCTATATCCGCCAAAATCCGGACAGCTGGCAAAATTATCATTATCAGTGTAACGGTGCATATATCAATGGAGACAATAAAATCAACTGCTATCACGGGAGCGTGCATGGCGATGTCAATCTGATGACCTCTTTTGCAAAATCATGCAATGCCTCTTTTGCCAACATTGGTATGTCGATGGATCGGGAAAAATTTGGCGAAACGATCGACGGTCTGCTGTTTAATCAGGAGCTTTCGTTCCCGCTTCCTTATAACCAGACGAAGGTAACGTTAGATCAGGACAGCACGGACGAGGACGTGATTCAGACGTCGATCGGTCAGGGGAAGACGCAGATCACGCCGGTACAGTTAAACCTGATTACGGCGGCGATTTCAAACGGCGGCAAACTGATGCAGCCGATCGTCGTGGATCGGGTGCTGAATGCGGATGGGAAGATACTGGAGAAAAATGAGCCGTCCGTTTATCGGGAGCTGATGTCGGAAAAAGAGGCGGAAGTGATGACTTCCCTGATGGAGGATGTTGTGCAGGAGGGAACCGGCAGAAAGCTAAAGGACCGTTCCTATACGGCTGCCGGAAAGACCGGAAGCGCTGAATTTTCCAGCGATAAGTCCGAATCCCATGCATGGTTTACCGGCTTTGCTCCGGCAGAGAATCCTGAGATTGCGGTGACAGTAATCGTGGAAAGCGCGGGTTCCGGAAGCGATTATGCAGTGCCCCTTGCCAGACAGGTGTTCGATGCATATTTTTCAGACTGACCGGACAATTTTGAATTTTCGGTAAATTCTTTTTGGAGAATAGGACTTGCCCTGTATCCGGATTTAAGGTATACTGAATTCCAGAGTCAGATATCGCCGGACAGGAGGAATTGCAGTGATAGAAGCAACGAGCTGCGGCGGTGTAGTAATTTTTAGGGGGAAGATCCTTCTGCTTTATAAAAATTATAAAAATAAATATGAAGGATGGGTACTCCCTAAAGGAACCGTGGAGGAGGGCGAGGAGTTTCAGCAGACCGCGCTCCGTGAGGTTCTGGAGGAAAGCGGTTCCAGAGCTTCCATTATCAAGTATGTGGGCAAAAGCGAATATACCTTCAACGTACCGGAGGATGTCGTGGAGAAAGAAGTTCACTGGTATTTGATGATGGCAGACAGTTATTACAGTAAGCCGCAAAGAGAAGAGTATTTTGTGGACTCCGGATTTTACAAGTATCATGAGGCCTATCATCTTTTGAAATTTGCCAATGAAAAGCAGATTCTCGAAAAAGCCTATCATGAATATCTGGAATTAAAGAAGAGTAATCTCTGGGGCAGCCACAAATACTATTAAGCGGACGGAAATCATCTGTTTAGGCCGGTCAATCTGACCGGCTATTTTCAAAAAATATGCTTATGAGTGCAATTTGGGGGCATTCTAGGAACAGGAGAGTGTTGCCAGTTCATGAAATTTTACCGCAGGCTGTATGTGGGGCCGTCAATCCGCAATGTAAATAAAATAAAATGGAAGCTTCTGACCGGGAGAGGACAGCTTGGCATCTATCTGATCAGCCTGTCCCGCACTTCAGATCAGCTGGACATTTTCCACTGCGCGCTGTTAAAACAAAAATATTTTGACAAAAAGGCACTGCAGGTTGTCGGCATTGCAGAGGGGCGGGAGGAAGCGATTTTTCTTGTGCAGCAGATGCTGCAGGATACGATGGACGCCGGAATGGAAGCGGATATCAAGGGATATCTGCAAAAGGCCTTTACCTCCGGGAAAGGAGGCGGCGGATGACAGTACTTCTGACAATATTAAAAGTAATTGGATGGATTTTGCTTGGAATCCTCGGACTGATCTTGCTGACAGTTCTGACCGTTTTGCTCGTCCCGATCCGATATCGGGCGGACGGCGTCTGGAAGGAAGAAAAATACATCCGGGGTCGCGTGACATGGCTGTTACATCTGCTGTCTATCCGTGTCACATATGAAAAAGAACTGCTTTTGGAAGTCCGCGTGGCGGGATTTTTAATTTATCCGAAAAAAGAACGATCTGGGAAAAAGAAAAAAGCGGCATCCGGGGCGGATGCAGAGGAAGGTGTAGGCGACGCCGACGCGGATACGAATGTGCTGGATGCGGACGGAGCGAAAATGCCGTCTGCGGACGTAAAAACGCCGGGCGAGAGCGCGCCTGCTGCCGGTACGACTGACGAACCGCAGACACAAACTGTCGCGGAAGCATCTGAACCACAGTCAGCAGACCCGCGTGGCTCGGCTACGACTAGGATGCCTGATGTCGAATCACAGTCAACTGACCCGAACGAAACGTCTGCTTCGGAGGCTGACGCGCAAGCCACCGATTCGGACGCTGCGCCCGAACATCCTGCCGGCAGCTTTTTTGAAAAGCTTTCCGGTAAGCTTTCGCAGGTCGCAGACCGACTGCGCGGAATGCAGCAAAAGACCGACCAGCTCAAACAACAGACTGCCTATTATAAAAGAATCTGGGATCAGCCGCAGACACGGCAGGCGATCCGGGTTGGATTTTACGAGCTGGGAGAAATTATCAGACATGTACTGCCGCGAAAGCTGGAGGTTTTTGGAATCGTCGGGACAGGCGATCCGGCTTCTACCGGACAGATCATGGCGATACAGGGAATGCTGTATCCCTGGCATAAAGGAAATATCCGGCTGGAACCGGATTTTGAAGAGAAATATATCGAAGGAGAGCTTCACCTCAAAGGCAGAATCCGGCTTGGAACCCTCGGAATCTGCGGACTGAGGATTTTACTCAATAAAAATGTCAGACGACTGATCAGAATACTGCGCAAGAAGGAGGAAGCATAGCATGGCAGAAAATAAAGACAACAATATTACTTCTGTAATGGAAGCCTTGGTGAAAGGGGCAGAATCCGTTTTCACAACGAAAACCGTAGTTGGAGAAGCAACAAAGATTGATGATACGATCATTATCCCGCTTGTGGATGTATCGTTTGGAATCGGTGCGGGCGCAAGCTGCGGAGCGGGTAAGGACTCCCGCAAAAACGGCGGCATGGGCGGTATGAGCGGCAAGATGTCCCCCAGCGCGGTTCTTCTGATTAAAAACGGACAGACACGTCTGGTCAACATCAAGAATCAGGACAGCGTCAGCAAGGTAATCGACATGATTCCTGACCTGGTAGATCGCTTTACGACGCCTAAACAGGAAATGATGAGCGATGAGGAGGCGGTTGATGCAGCGTTCCCGGAAGAAGACGGAAACGAAGCATAAATTTAAAATGATGAAGATTGCGAGAGTGCAAAGCGCGTAGCAATCTGGTATCAAAGGATAGCGAAACATGTGACAGGGGCGGTCTGGTTGGATTTGTCTCTGTTTTGCTTTCTGGCAACTGACAGGAAAGGAATGGGAAATGATGAAACAATTCAGAAAAAATATGATGATATGTTTGGGTATAGCGGCGCTTACCGCATCCGTTTTGCTGGCTGGCTGTTCAACACAGAAAGAGGCGGATATATCTGACAGACAGGAAACTAAAATCGGATCGGAAGAAGCAGAAAGCAGTATTGCTGTTCCAGAAGCGACGGATTATACGGAAGATACAGACGTTGCCGAAAGTACAGAGAGTGGGGAAAATTCAGAGAATGCTTCGGAGAAACTGTCCCTTCCTGTTTTAGATGAGATCGATTCAAAAGTTCAGATTGGGACATCGGGTTCGTCTCTGATAGCGGTGCAGGCAGCAGTAAAGCTGTTGGAGTGGGGCGAACATACCGGTCTGGATCCGGAAGAAATCCGGGAGGCGGCTTCTGCATGGCTTTCGGAGCAAACGGACAGTGACAGGGAGGAAGCTCTGTTAAAGCTGGAAATGGTAGACGACGCTTATCAAAGGCTCTTAAAAGAAGATGCGCGGGAACTGCTGGATACTGCGGGATGCGCGGATACGGAGATTTTCTGGGGGAGCGAGCCTATGGAGCCGGTTGAGGCAATTATGCAGGTAGCCGGACTGCGAAAGGACTAAGCCGTTGATGCTTGCGCAGATTTTTAATCAAAGAACGCCAGCCCGTGCATAGACTAAATAATATAAGATATTTTGCAGGGATTGATGCGTTTATGATCCGACTGGTTGCGTTTGCAATATTCTGGACAGCGATGGGAATGTTTTTGATGCTGTGCTTTCGGTACCGCTTTTTCGGCGTTGTGTTTGCGCTGATCTTGCTGGCGGTCAGCTATCTGATTTTAAGCTGCGATCAGTGACCGATTTTGGCAAAAAACGTCAGCCGGGCATTTGCATGTTGCCACAGAATGCGAAGCACTGGGATAGAAAGATGGATATTACATTATTTTACAGAGAAAAAGGAAACGGAGAACCGTTTGTCCTTTTACATGGAAATGGAGAAGACAGTTCTTATTTTAAACATCAGATTGAATATTTTTGCGACCGGTATCGGGTGATCGCGCCGGATACGAGAGGACATGGAAAATCTCCCCGGGGGACAAGTCCCTTTACGATCAGGCAGTTTTCGTGCGATTTATATGATTTTATGAAAAATCACCAGATTCCGAAAGCTGTGATTCTTGGCTTTTCGGATGGCGCGAATATCGCCATGCGGTTTGCAATGAAGCATCCGGATATGGTGACAGCGCTGATTTTAAACGGAGGAAATTTGGATGCGAAAGGCGTAAAGCGTTCGACGCAGCTTCCGATCGAAATCGGCTATAAAATTGCAAAGTATTTTGCCAAAAGATCGGCGGAGGCGAACAAAAATGCAGAGCTGCTGGGTCTGATGGTAAACGATCCGGATATTGAACCGGAAGAGCTTGCACAGATTACCGCACCGACCCTCGTAATCTGTGGGACAAAAGACATGATCCGGGAAGACCACACGAGAAAAATTGCGGGAAATATTCCGAATGCCCGTCTGGCGATCCTCGAGGGGGATCATTTTGTTGCAAATAAGCGCTCGGAGGAATTTAACCGGGAAGTGGACAGGTTTCTGGAAAGCCTTTAAAACCATAGCAGAAAGAATGATTCGAAAAGCGGAAAAGAAAGATCTTTCAAGAATTGCAGAAATCCTCGTATTTGATAAGCGAATGAATTATCGGTCGATTTTTAAAAACGACGACTATTCTTTTCATGTGCTTCAAGTACTGGATGTTGCAAAAGAGTATGCGCAGCCGGAAATCCTAGATCATATTTTTGTGTATGACGATGGAATTGTGAAAGGACTGATTCATCTGGAACAGACGGAAATCGCAGAGTTTTATGTGGATCATTTTTTTCAGAATCAGGGAATCGGCGCGGCGCTGATGGAGTACGCCAAGCAGGAGCACCGGGCAGACCATCTGTGGGTGCTTGAGAAAAATGAACGCGCGATCCGGTTTTATGAAGCCCACGGCTTTTCTCTTTCCGGGCAAAGGCGTCTGGAAGTGGGGACGACGGAATACGTCATAAAGATGCTCGCAATAGAATGACAATTTGAGGAGGAAAACAGGATGAACAAACGAAAAGGCGCACTTTTTCTGGCGCTGTGCCTGGTATTGGCGGGCTGCGGTCAGAGAGCAGAGACGAAAACTGAAATGGCAGAAAGTATTGGGATACAAAACGAAAGCGCCATGCCGGACACAGAGGATGCAGATGCAAAAGACTTTGTGTCAGAAACGGGCGAGACGCAAAATACGAAAACGACTGCTCAGGAGCCGGAAACCGAAGCAGCTGTGGAAAACACGACAGAACCGAAATATCTAACCCTGGACATATCCACAATGGGCGAAATACTTGCGGACGGCGATGCGGTGGATCCGATCGGGTTGACCATTCTATCGGAAGAGGAAAACGGAGTCAGCTGGGCAAACGACTGGTATGACAGCGAAAATTTGTCACTTCCGATGATCGGCACGGACTGGAACAGCTTTTATGACGATCATTACCAGTACCAGTGGGTGGACAACGAGCTCTATATTTATGAAACCGGTACGGGAAATTGCATCTATGTGCTGGATTATCCGACGGATCAGTGGTATATTAACGGCAACAATGCATATCTGGAGGATGGGGTTTTTTACGGAGCCAGCGTGAGAAACGGATACGCGCAATCCAATACCTGTTTTATGTTTGCCTATGATCTGGAAAACGATAAGCTGCTGTGGAGAAGCGCAGACCAGACCTATAATTCCATGAATTTTGTAGTCAAAGGGGATGTTATTCTGTGCGGCTATGGCTTTACGGCGGAACCGGATTATCTGTATCAGATCAATCGCAACACAGGAGAAGTGATCGATCGGCTGTCCTTAAAAAAGGCACCGGATCTGATCGTAGAACAGGATGGGAAGCTTTATGTCCATACCTACAGTTACAATTATGTGATCGGGATGGATGTACCGAACGAATTTTGAGTGGGAGGTACGGATTGGGAAATTCTGACAATAGAAAACGGGGTGTGAACTCCAGGCAAAACGAGAAAAACAGGGAAGCTCTGATTGCTGTGCTTACGGTCTGCCTGATTGGCGTACTGGTAACGGTGGTCATTATCGCAGCTGTCGATCTTTACCGGAAACACACCTATACGGCTGAAATCGATCCATCTGAGTACAAAATTATTAAAATAGAAAAAAGTACGACAACGTCCTATTCTGCGGCAACGGAAACCGTGGATACGGATTCGATTTATGTTGTAACTGTCGAATATCAGGTGGATGGCGTTACTTATACGGACACGCTGGACATGCTGACGGGGACGGAGCTTGCCAAAACCCTGTATGGACGTTATCAGATGGATTCGAACCCGGAAGAGGTGCTGGGGAAGCTTTATTATTCACCGAAGAAGCCATCCCATATCGGCAGATATGGAGATGACAGCATTTTTGTAAAGTGATTTTTTTCACAGGGAAAGGGAGGCACTATGGGCTTTTGGATTTTTATGCTGGTGATGGATCTGCTGATTCCGGTTACGATGGTTTTTATTGGAAAAAGATTTCAGAAAAAGCCTCCGAAGGAGATTAACGGGATATATGGATACCGGACGGCGATGTCTATGAAAAGTAAAGAGACCTGGGAATACGCGCATCACTGCTGTGGGAAGCTCTGGTATGTCAGTGGGCTTGTAATGCTTTTGCCTACGGTAATTGCCCTGGTTTGTGTTTTCGGAAAGGGAAATGACTGCGTGGGGACAATTGGGGGAATCGTATGCATGGCACAATGTATCCCGATGGTTGGAGCAATTGCATTGACAGAGCGGGAGTTGAAAAAGAGATTCGACCGGAATGGAAGAGTGCGAAGAGATTGAAGAGAGGGGAGTGCAGAGAGATCATCCACCGGCCCCGGAAAAAACATTCCGGGGCCGGTGGATGATCAGCGGTCGGAAAAGGACAGCCCGCCGCAGAGCGGCAGCTGTAGCTCCTGCAAAAAAAGAGCTGAAAACGAAAACCAAAGGGCGGTTTTCCTTTCAGCTCCCTTTTTACAGGAACATCCCTGCTTCGCAGGTCTGTCCTTTTCCTCGTCGCCATGACAAAAAAGCCACTCTGAAAACCCAGAGCAGCTTTTCAATGTTTCTGATTCAATTAAGCTCTTTCAACCCTGCCGGACTTCAAGCAGCTTGTGCAAACGTGCATTCTCCGTGCACCACCGTTGACTTTACATTTAACGCTTCTGACGTTGGAATTCCAGATACGGTTGGATCTTCTATGGGAATGGCTTACGTTGTTACCGAAATGAGCGCCTTTGCCACAAATATCGCATTTTGCCATGATTGCACCTCCTCAAACTATATTCGTCGTTTGACTGACAACATCAGTATGATAACAGAATTAAATACATTTGGCAAGTAAAAAATCATCAAATTTTTAAAAAATTAAAATGGTTATTCCCTTTTTGCAGGAAAGCGGTTATAATAGCCTTAGATTTTCATGGAAAAAGGAGGTTATCACATGAAGGGTTCTTCTATGACGACCCATATGGGCAATATTACGATTGATAATGAAGTGATTGGTCAATATGCGGGAACAGTGGCGATGGAGTGTTTCGGCATCGTTGGCATGGGCGCTACAGTGAAGGGCGGTCTTGTCAAGCTGTTGAAGAGCGACAGCATTACCAAGGGCATTGCAGTTACACTGAATAATAATAAACTGACGCTGGACTTCCACGTTATCGTGGCATACGGGGTGAGCATTCTTGCGGTATCGGACAATCTGATCAGCAATGTAAAATATAAGGTAGAGGAATTTACCGGAATTGAGATAGAGAAAATCAACATCTTTGTAGAAGGTGTGCGAGTGATTGATTAAGGAGGACTTAACTGTGGCTGTAAATACGATCGACGCTAAGATGCTTGCAAAGATGTTCTTAGCAGGTGCTAAGAATCTGGAGAGTAAGAAAGAGTGGATCAATGAATTAAACGTGTTCCCTGTTCCAGATGGTGATACAGGTACGAACATGACACTGACCATTATGTCTGCGGCAAAAGACGTTGCAGCGATGAATGCAAACAATGACCTGGATATGAAATCCCTGGCAAAGGCGATTTCATCCGGTTCCTTAAGAGGCGCCAGAGGCAACTCAGGCGTCATTTTATCGCAGCTGTTCAGAGGCTTCACCAAAGCGATCCGCGATTATGATACGATCGATATTCCGTTGCTTGCAGAAGCTTGTGAGAAAGCGGTAGAGACTGCATACAAGGCAGTTATGAAGCCGAAGGAAGGCACGATCCTGACCGTTGCCAAGAGTGCTTCTTTAAAGGCTCGTGAGCTGGCAGATGCAGGGGAAACCGACCTGGAAAAATATATCGGCGATATCATTGAGCGCGCAGATTATGTGCTGAGCCAGACTCCGGAGATGCTGCCTGTTTTAAAACAGGCTGGCGTTGTGGATTCCGGCGGACAGGGTCTGATGCAGGTATTAAAGGGCGCTTATGAAGCGTTTTTAGGCAAAGAGATCGACTGGACGGTAACAGAAACCACAGCTCCTGCAGGGGCTCCGTTTGCAGGCAGCCAGGAAACCGTTCTGGAAGAGAGCGATATCAAATTCGGCTATTGTACAGAGTTTATCATCATGCTTTCCAAGACCTTTAACATCAAGCAGGAGATGGACTTTAAGGCATATCTGGAATCCATCGGCGATTCGATCGTAGTTGTGGCAGATGACGATGTGGTTAAGGTACACGTGCATACCAATGACCCGGGTCTTGCGATCCAGAAGGCATTGAAGTATGGTGCCCTTTCCAATATGAAGATCGACAACATGCGCCTGGAGCACCATGAAAAGGTTGTGAAGATGGCACAGAAGGAGCAGCAGGAGGCTGCAGCACCGGCTGAGAAAAAGGCAGCGGCATTTATCGCGGTTTCTGTAGGTGAAGGGATCAATGCGATCTTAAAAGACCTTGGTGTAGACTATATCATCGAGGGTGGTCAGACGATGAACCCGAGCACCGAGGATGTGCTGAATGCCATTGAAAAAGTAAACGCAGAAACCGTTTACGTTCTCCCTAATAATAAAAATATCATTCTGGCTGCAAACCAGGCAAAATATATGACGGAGGACAAGAAAATCGTTGTCATTCCTACCAAGACAATCGCACAGGGCATTACCGCAGTAATCAACTATGTACCGGATCTGAGTCCGGAAGAAAATGAAGCGGCGATGACAGAAGCGATCGAAACCGTTCGCACCGGTGAAGTAACCTATGCAGTCAGAGATACGGTGATCGACGATCATGAAATCCATCAGGGCGATTACATGGGGATCGGAGATGCAGGGATCCTTGCAGTCGGACAGGCGATCGAAACAGTTACGAAAGACATGATCGATAGCATGATGGATGAGGATATGGAGCTGATCAGCATCTATTATGGTCAGGAGACCAAAGAGGAAGACGCTGCAGCGCTCCGCGACAAGGTGGCGGAGAAATATCCGGCGTGTGATGTAGAGCTGCAGTATGGCGGACAGCCGATTTACTACTATATTGTTTCTGCAGAGTGAGGCATAATGGAAGCCAGTCATTTGATTACAGAGATAAAAGGCGTAGGGGTGAAGACCACTGCGCTTTTTTCGAAACTTCATATTGAAACGATAAAGGATCTGATTTCTTATTTTCCGAGAGGCTATGATCATTATGAGGAGGCGCTTCCGGTTGGAGAGCTGTGCACCGGCAAAGTACAGTCGGTAAGAGCCTGTATTGTCGGTACGCCGTCGATGGTGCGGGCAAAAGGAATGGTCATCACCCATGCGCAGGCAGGAGATGCCTCCGGACGAATGAAGCTGACCTGGTTTCGAATGCCGTATCTGAAGAAAGCGCTTCCAGGCGGCAGCTGGCACGTATTTCGCAGCATGGTACAGGCAGGCGCAGGCGGGATGCTTTTCATGGAACAGCCCCGGGTGTTTTCACAGGGCGATTATGAAACCCTTGCCGGGACATGGCAGCCCAAATATACGCTGACGAGCGGACTGACCAACCATATGATCTCCAAATGTGTGCGGCAGGCGCTGAAGGAGCTGGAGCTGCCGGATTATCTTCCGGAAGAAATACGGAGCAGATACCGTCTGATCGGATTCCGGGAAGCAATGGAAAAAATCCATTTTCCAGGAAGTCAGGAGGATGTTGTGATGGCCAGAAGACGTCTGGTCTTCGATGAATTTTTAGCCTTCCTGATTCAGATCAAGCGTCAGAAAAAAGAGAATGCAGGGCTGTTAATCGATCGGCCGCTGCAGCCGACAGAGGATACGGACCGCCTGATTGCAGCGCTTCCGTATCAGCTGACCGGAGCCCAGCAGAGGGTTTGGAAGCAGATCGAAGCAGACCTGACAGGACATATGGCGATGAACCGACTGGTTCAGGGGGACGTGGGAAGCGGTAAAACGATTCTTGCTTTTCTGGCGCTTTTGGTGTGCAGTGCAAACAGCAGGCAGGGGTGCCTGATGGCACCGACAGAAGTGCTGGCGGTACAGCACTTTGAAGCACTGACAGAGATGACGGAGAAGTACGGACTGTGTACAAAGCCGATCCTGCTGACCGGTTCCATGACGTCGAAACAGAAAAAAGAGGCGTATGCACGGATCAAATCCGGGGATGCGGACGTGATTATCGGGACACATGCACTGATTCAGGACAAAGTGGAGTATCGCGATCTTGCATTGGTAGTGACAGATGAACAGCACCGGTTTGGCGTAAGGCAGAGAGAATGCCTGGCAAATAAGGGGGAGGGCGTACATGTGCTCGTCATGAGCGCGACACCGATTCCACGGACGCTGGCGATCGTATTATATGGCGATCTGGAAGTGTCTGTGCTGGACGAGATGCCAAAAAACCGTCTGCCGATTAAAAACTGCGTCGTAGATCCGTCCTTCCGCAAAAAAGCTTATGCCTTTCTCGAAGCGCAGGTGGAGGCAGGGCATCAGGTCTATGTAATCTGTCCGATGGTAGAAGCCGGAGAGGATTCCGCAGACGGACTGGAAAATGTCACGGATTATACGGAAAAATTAAAAGCTGCCCTGAATAGCTCGATTCGGGTGGCTGCTTTGCATGGAAAAATGAAGGCAGCACAGAAGCAGGAAATTATGGACGCATTCGGAGCCGGGCAGATCGATGTCCTTGTATCGACGACGGTTATCGAGGTTGGGATTAATGTTCCCAATGCAACAGTAATGCTTGTGGAAAATGCAGAGCGCTTCGGACTCGCACAGCTGCATCAGCTGCGGGGACGTGTCGGAAGAGGTCATGCGCAGAGCTTCTGCATTTTTATGACCGGGGATGGAAGCGGTGCAAAAAATAAACGTCTCGATGTATTAAATCACTCCAACGACGGATTTTTTATTGCCAATGAGGATTTAAAGCTGCGGGGGCCTGGGGATCTTTTCGGCATTCGCCAAAGCGGTGACCTGGATTTTGGATTAGGCGATATTTATCAGGATTCTGATGTGCTGATGCTTGCAGGAGAGCTGGCAGATCAGGTGCTTTCCGGGGATGTGGTGCTTCCGGAAAAGGAATTCGGATTATTTGAAAAATCGATCGACTATCGGACGATCTGACCGTACGGCATGCAAAGTCGGCGCAGGCTTTGCAGCTGTGCGGTTTCGTATCTGAGAAAAGGGAGAATGAAATGCAGGAAATCAAAAGCCGGGGGCTGACCCGCGACGCGATCAAGATGATCGCGATGCTGACGATGTTTTTCAATCATTTCAGCCATGTTTTTCTGACAGCGGGGACATATCCGGCGGAATTTTTGAAAGGAATCGGCTATTTCACTGCGCCGGTGATGTGTTATTTTCTGGTGGAGGGGTTTTATAAAACCTCGTCCAGACGTGCGTATGCAAAACGGCTGTTTGTATTTGCGCTGGTGTCCCAGGTGCCCTATTTTCTGGCATTTAACAGAGAGGCGGCAGTCTTGAATATGATGTTTTCCCTGTTGTTTAGCTTTCTGATCCTGTGCGTGTTCCATGGAGAAGCGTTCCGGCGGGGAAAAGGGCAGCTGCAGATCGCAGGGCTGTTTTTTTTATCGGTATTTTCAGACTGGTCTGCGATCGCCCCGGCGTTTACGCTGTTGTTTGACCGGGCGGGTCAGGAACGGAAAAAACTGCAGAAAACCTTTCTGTTCGTGACGGCGGTTGTCGGAATCAACGAAGCAGCGTCTGTGGCGCAGACGGAGGGCGTTTTGGGTTTTCCGGAAGGCGCAGTGCGCGTTTTGTTCTCAATGACAGGTCCGGCGCTGGCGGGACTGTGCATTTTATATGGATACAATGGGGAGCGGGCGAAAAAAGGACGGCAGGTTTTGAAATGGTTCTTCTACGGATTTTATCCGTTGCATCTGCTTTTGTTGTGGCTGGCGGCCCGGGCAATGGGAACGATGTAGCAGCTGTTTGGAAACGCGCAGCGCTTATTCATGACAATAGAATGCTCGCAGAGCGTGCATTCTATTGTTTCAACGCTGCATCAGAACGCGCGGTGTGAACCGGACGGATGTAGAATCGTGGAGCAAAAATCGCAGCGGGACTTCCCAAAATCGAACATATGTGTTATACTCTCGAAAGTAATTCGACTTTTACAGTTCGCAGGCGGAGAATCCTGCGAAGCAGGATTCTATTTTTATGACAGAAATTTGGGCAGTTTGGAATCGGAAAGAAAGGATCAGATAGATGGCACAAAATACAACCTATGACGCTTCCAGCATTACGGTGCTGGAGGGACTGGAAGCAGTGCGGAAACGACCGGGCATGTATATCGGCAGCGTTTCCACGAAGGGCTTGAATCACCTGATTTATGAAATCGTGGATAACGCTGTGGACGAGCATCTGGCCGGCTACTGCAGCAAAATCACCGTAACTCTGGAAAAAGACGGTTCAGCGACCGTTTCGGACAACGGACGCGGTATCCCGGTCGGGATGCATGAAAAAGGAATCAGTGCGGAGCGTCTGGTTTTCACGACCCTGCATGCAGGCGGTAAGTTTGACAATAACGCCTATAAGACCAGCGGCGGTCTGCACGGCGTCGGCTCCTCCGTCGTCAATGCGCTTTCGAAGCATCTGATAGTGCGTGTAAAAGACGGAAAAAATGTCTACGAGGACACTTATGAGTACGGCAATCCAACGACCGAACTGGTCAATGGACTGCTGCCGGTCGTTGGACGTACAAGAGAGACCGGAACGACGATTTCGTTCCTGCCGGACGATACGATTTTTGATAAAACCAGATTTAAAGAGGACGATATCAAAAGCCGCCTGCACGAGACGGCGTACTTAAACCCTGCGTTGACAATTCACTTCGAGGATTGCAGAGGGACAGAGCCGGAGATTTTGGACTATCACGAGCCGGAAGGTATTGTCGGATTTATTAAGGATATGAACAAGTCCTGCGAGGCGGTGACGGACGTCATCTCATTTCAGGGAGAAAGCGACGGAATCTCTGTCGAGGGTGCGTTTCAGTATATCAACGAGTTCCACGAAAATGTGCTGGGATTCTGCAATAACATCTACAATGCGGAGGGCGGCACGCATCTGACCGGCTTCAAGACGCAGTTTACGACGATCATCAACAGCTACGCGCGGGAGCTCAATATTTTAAAGGAAAAAGACCAGAACTTCACCGGTCCGGACGTGCGAAACGGCATGACGGCGGTCATTTCGATCAAGCATCCTGATCCGCGGTTTGAAGGACAAACAAAGACTAAGCTGGACAATCAGGATGCGGCGAAGGTTGTGGCAAAGGTCGTGGGCGAAGAGCTGACCAGATTTTTTGACAGAAACCTAGAGACGTTAAAAGCTGTCATCGGCTGCGCGGAAAAGGCGGCCAAAATCCGCAAAACAGAGGAGCGCGCCAAGACGAATATGCTGACGAAGCAGAAGTTTTCGTTTGATTCCAACGGAAAGCTGGCAAACTGCGAGTCGAAGGACGCATCGAAATGTGAAATTTTTATCGTAGAGGGAGATTCTGCGGGCGGCTCCGCCAAGATGGCGAGAAACCGGATGTATCAGGCGATTCTGCCGATCCGCGGTAAGATTCTGAATGTAGAAAAGGCGAGCATCGACAAGGTGCTGGCAAACGCTGAGATCAAGACGATGATTAATGCGTTCGGATGCGGTTTTTCGGAAGGCTACGGCAACGATTTCGATATCACGAAGCTGCGTTATGACAAGATCATTATCATGGCGGATGCCGATGTGGACGGCGCGCACATTTCCACTCTGCTTCTGACGCTGTTTTACCGGTTCATGCCGGAGCTGATTTTCGAAGGACACGTTTATATCGCAATGCCGCCGCTGTATAAGGCGATGCCATCCAGGGGTGCAGAGGAATATCTTTACGATGACAAGGCACTAGAGCGCTACCGCAAACGTCATAAGGGACCGTTCCATCTGCAGCGCTACAAAGGTCTGGGCGAAATGGATGCCCAGCAGCTGTGGGAGACGACGCTGGATCCGGAGACGAGAATGTTGAAGCTTGTGGAGATCGAGGACGCCAGAATGGCGTCTGAAGTGACGGAAATGCTGATGGGAACCGAGGTTCCGCCGCGCCGCGCGTTTATTTATCGCAATGCGACAGATGCAGAACTGGATATCTGACCGGGCAGATAGCTGATATAAGGAAGAAAAATTGAAAAATGAAATTTTTCAATCGCGAGATTTGTGTCTGCGCGCACTTGACACAAACTCGACATGCGCAAAAGGCGTGCGCAGAAATGAGCAGAAAAAATGGAAGATAACAACAGAATTATAAAAACGGAATATTCCGAGCTGATGCAGAAATCTTATATCGATTATGCGATGAGTGTTATCGTGGCGCGTGCCCTGCCGGACGTGCGGGACGGCTTAAAGCCGGTACAGCGCCGCGTGCTTTACGATATGTACGAGCTTGGAATCCGCTATGACAGACCGTACCGAAAGAGCGCGCGTATCGTCGGTGATACGATGGGTAAATATCATCCGCACGGCGACAGCTCGATCTACGAAGCGCTGGTCGTTATGGCGCAGGAATTTAAAAAGGGACAGCCGTTAATCGATGGACACGGCAATTTCGGCAATATTGAGGGTGACGGTGCGGCTGCGATGCGATATACGGAGGCGCGCCTGGAAAAGCTGACGCAGGACGCCTTTTTGGAAGATCTGGATAAGGATGTCGTGGACTTTATCCCAAACTTCGATGAGACGGAAAAGGAGCCGTCCGTTCTGCCCTGCCGCATCCCGAACCTTTTGGTCAACGGTTCTGAGGGTATTGCAGTCGGCATGGCGACGAGCATTCCGCCGCACAACCTCAGCGAGGTTATCGATGCGGTAAAGGCATATATGCTGGATGAAAACATCACGACCGCAGAGCTGATGCGCTACATGCAGGGACCGGACTTCCCGACCGGCGGTATCGTGACGAACAAAGACGAGCTGCTTTCCATCTATGAAACCGGCGCAGGCAAAATCAAGCTGCGCGGCAAGGTGGAGACGGAAAAAGGCAAAAACGGCAGGACAAACGTTGTCATCACGGAGATTCCCTATACGATGATCGGCGCGAACATCGGTAAGTTCCTGTCGGACGTCGCAGCGCTTGCGGAGAGCAAAAAGACGACGGATATCGTGGATATTTCAAACCAGTCATCCAAAGAGGGCATCCGGATTGTGATCGAACTCAAAAAAGATGCGGACGTCGATCATTTTATCAGTATGCTGTATAAAAAGACACGTCTGGAAGACACCTTTGGCGTGAACATGCTCGCGATTTCCGACGGACGTCCCGAAACGCTCGGTTTAAAACAGATCATCAAGGCAAATACCGATTTCCAGTTTGAAATCAACCGCCGCAAATATGAGAGACTGCTGGCAAAAGAGCAGGAAAAACGCGAGATTCAGGAAGGCCTGATCAAAGCCTGCAACGTGATCGATTTAATTATCGAGATTTTGCGCGGTTCACGCGACCGGACGATGGCAAAGGCGTGCCTGGTGGACGGCGTGACGGAGGGAATCAAATTTAAAACAAAACAGGCTTCCGTGATGGCGGCGCAGCTTTGCTTTACGGAAAATCAGGCGAATGCGATTCTGGATATGCGTCTGTATAAGCTGATCGGTCTGGAAATTGAGGCCCTGATCAAAGAGCACGAAGAGACAATTGCAAATATTTACCGGTATGAGGATATTTTGGAACGGAAAAGCGCAATGGCGCAGGTTATCATCAACGAGCTGGATGCGCTCAAGAAAGAATATTCGCAGAAGCGCCGCACGGTGATCGATAACTGTGAGGAAGTTGTTTTTGAAGAGAAAAAAATCGAGGAAGCGCCGGCTTACTGCCTGATTGACCGGTTCGGTTATACCAGATGCGTAGACGTTGCGACGTTCGAACGCAATCAGGAAGCGGCATTTGCGGAAAACCGTTTTGTATTTCTGGTAAAGAATACCGGCAGGATCTGTCTGTTTACCAATATCGGACAGCTTTATACGGTCAAGGTGTCCGATCTGCCCTTTGGCAAGTTCCGCGATAAGGCAATTCCGCTCGACAACGTGAGCAATTTCGATTCGACCAGGGAACAGCTCCTGTTGGCAGTCGGTCAGAGTGAGTTGAATCTCTACCGTCTGCTGTTTGTGACAAAACAGGGTATGACAAAGATGGTAGACGGCGGCGAGTTCGATGTGATGAAGCGTACCGTGGCGGCGACAAAGCTGCAGGAGGGCGACGAGGTAGCGAATGTCTGTGTTTATCAGGATCAGAAATACATTATTTTGCAGTCAAAGGACGGATTTTTCCTGCGCTTCGAAGTGGAAGAAATCCCGGAGAAAAAGAAAAACGCAGTTGGCGTGCGTGGAATGAAGCTGTCGGACGGCGATGAGATTGAAGCGGTATTTTATACGAAGCCGGGGGATGAGACGAGTGTGGAATACAAGAGCAGAACACTTGTTCTAAACCAGTTAAAACCTGCGCACAGGGATTCCAAAGGAACGAAGGTCAGAGCTTGACGAAACGGATAGAATGCAGTATGCTGAAATCCAGATATTTTTTTGTTACAGTTCACGCGTACCCTTCTGAGTTCAGATTCCGTGCTTGCACGAAAATCTGAACTCAGAAGGGTACGAAGGGAGCGCCATTTTATGAGCAAAAAGAGCTGCGAAGCAGCGGAAAGCATCGAAGATGCGCTTTTGCGAATG
>ERZ832522.893-NODE-893-length-42315-cov-4.183318_pt1 | contig 42315 bp, 42 predicted proteins | sample MGYA00519951_ERZ832522 | MGnify/ENA primary metagenome ERZ832522 (study PRJEB31850, sample SAMEA3708728) | human gut metagenome | biome: human gut; feature: human-associated habitat; material: faeces | place: China | collected 2014 ... | reverse complement strand
TTTGGCTTACATCGACGTGATGAACTTGAAAGCAGAAAATATCCGGAAAAACTTTGATGGCAAACTTTGGATAATGACTAAACGAATAAAAACCAATGTAAAAGTCAATGTGCCATTGATGGACATACCTAAGATGATTCTCGACAAATATGCAGGTCAACTACCACAGGGCAAATTGCTGCCGGTAATCAGTAACCAGAAGATGAACGCTTACCTGAAAGAGATCGGGGATGTTTGCGGTATCAATAAGAACCTGACTTTCCACGCCGGCCGGCATACGTTTGCGACGACAGTAACGCTGGGGAAAGGGGTTCCGCTCGATACGGTGTCCAAGTTGCTTGGGCATAAAAAAATCGAAACTACCCGTATTTACGCCCGTACAACCGAAATAAAGATAAGCAACGATATGGAACGGCTTAATGGCGTATTTGTCAATATGGACAGCCTTTGTCAGGAAGCGTTTAAGCGAAACTGAACAGCATGACTGGGATAACGAAACTGGCCGCGGAAACGGTCAGTTTTTTTATTGTCCATCTACAATTCACGGGGGCTTGAATAGAGAGGTTATTTTTTCTTTTTTCTGTAAGCGGACAGGCGATGATGTTCTACGAGTGCTTGAAAGCATTCATCTGTACTTTTGACTAAGCGTTCCTTGAGCAAACGCCTGATTTGACTGAGTTGATAGTAGTGCTTTCCTCCCATCGTAGAATAGGGAATAATACCGTTTGACCGTAAGCGTTGCAGGGTACGTGCGCAGATACGCAGGAATTGGCATATTTCCTGGCCATCCACCCACTCCTCCTCCTCATTTTGGGTGGAGCTTTCGAGTGAATAAATATAGGACGAAACGGCTTCTAGCTTTTCCGTCAGCTCTTTGAAAGCCCTTGAATCGATAGTAATTACTTCCATGTGAATCGGTTGATTTAAGTGAATTCATATTCGCGTTGCATGGAAGAATAGCAGAACGGGACTACCAGGGTTTAGACAATATCGGACTTTTTACAGACCGATGCAAAATTAGTAAATAGAGGTGTGAGTTAAAGGTTTGTTTCTCAAAGAGATATTAAGAGGCGAATAGTGCGCAGCCTATTATGAGAAACTGTTTTTAACGCAGTTTCTCAAACGCCTCTACGATCTCGTATCCTTCGTCGCAATATTCGAACGCCTGATCGTCTTGGGCTTCCCAGTGGTATTCCTGCGGAAAAACATAACCTTTCAAGGTGAATATTTTACCCTTCCGGGTCTGATAAAAGATTTTATTTGCTACCCGGTACACCCGGAATTCCTGTACGCAAACTTTGTCATTCTGATTGCCGCCCAGCAGGCAGGCGTATCTTTCGTGTCCGATTTTTGTATAATTTACCAGGAATCCGACATGTCCTTGCCAAGGGCCCGATCGCAGGACGACCAGAGAGCCATAAGGCACCCGGTTGAGCCTGGGGCGTAAGCGAATGCTCCCCGGATATCGTTTCCGGGTAGCGTAGTTCTGTGACCCGGAGGGATTGTTCGTTACAGAGGAAAATGCCGTTCCATAAATTTGATTTGTCTTTTTCAGCACCCAATCGACAAAGCAACCGCACCATCCGGCTTGGGAGGGCTTGAAATAATTGCGAGTGATGTAAATATAGTTTTGTGCGCGTTTTTGACCCTCAGGATTGTTTATTGTCCAGTCGTTTTCCTGCCACAGCAAAAATTCATGCCATGCAATATCCATCCAGGGTGGCATATCGACCGGTTGTGCGTTTTTTGTTTTCATAGCATATTAAGATTGGTAATTCGGTGATACGGTAAGATGGCGTGATGAAAGTGTTCAGGAGCCGGTCAAAGCAGTATATGCTTTTACGACATCCCGATCTATGGCAGGGAGCGGTTCTATCTCGTTATGAATTCCTTTTTCCTCCCACCATTGATTGAAATGGCATCGGTCGCCCTCGTCCCACTCGTTGAAATCCCGGTAATAAGGATCGGCCAGGGTTTCCCGTAGTGGAGGAAAACAATACCCGCTTTCCGCTAAGACACCTGCGACTTTGTCCAGGCAATATGCGTTGATCAGGTTGGCGTGCAGTAGCAGGATATGGTCGATATTCCGACCTATCTTAGCGAATGTCGACCGTTCATGGTATCCGATCAACAGTTTTATATGGGAAATATAAGCAGAAACGATATTTTCCATAGCAGCCACTTTTTTATGCATCTGTGCATGGACGTATACCGCGTTGAAGATAAAATCAAAGCTATTCACTGTAACCGGTGCCAGGGTATAGGGCAGATGCGAGAGAAAGTTTTTCAATCCGCTAAATTTTTCGATGGATCCCCATTGCAGGTACGGCAGGCGGAAATAGCGCTCTTTATATGGTGCCGCATTCCAAAATGGCTTCAAAATCAGTTCGTTTTTCAGGATGTCTTCGATGAAAACATCCAAAGGAACTTGGCTGAGCGATACATGGGAAAATGTGTGGCTGCCCAGCAAATGCCCCTGATCCTGCCAGCTTTTCAGTATGTCCAGACGGCGATTGTCCTGATGTCCCCAGGAAACATACTGTCCGACGGCGAAGCCGACGGCCTGTATTTTGTTTTTTTCCAAATGGCCGTGTATCCGGGCGGTGGCTTCTTCTATGTCATCTAAGGTCACCCCGGGGGAAACGAAGGGCAGGTCGTCTATCGTGATAGATATTTTTTTGCGATTCATCAGCCTATGTAGTTTGTTTGTGAGAGAGATGTTTTATTTGCTATCATTCGAGGAACAGTTCGGGACGGTATTCGAAGTGCATCGTATCGTAATGCCGCCATCGGCCGCCCCAGATAAAACCGTGTTTTTCAAACGTATCTACGATGATTTGGGGAATGGGACTTAGGGGGAGTTCGGGCAGTTTACCGCCTTGTTCCAAAATCTGATGTTGCCAGTAGTGGGCCTGATCGACGGCAATATCTATCGCTATGCCAAAGCAGTGTGGGCTTAAACAGTCGCTACCATTTATCGGTCGCCAATTGAAAATGCCACCGCTGTTCAGGTAAACAGCAAGTTCCGGATGTCGGTCCAGTTCCGCCGATATGCGGGAAAGGCGAACGTGTACCATATTGACTTTGGTACACCACAGGGTTTGATTTACCAATTTTGGGCACCATTGGACCGGAACCAGGTTTTTCCGGACTTCTTCCGGGGAAGCTCCGTACATTTTCATCAGTAATTCCTGATGTCGGTTACGCCCGGCATCGTTTTGAGAGGCAGAATTGACAGGTACACCTTTGGGGTAGCATTCATTAAAAATGGCGTCTAAGCCCGGTTTTCCCGTTCCATTGTTGGGGGCGGGTCGTTTATATTCGATCGTCTGGCCGTTGTACAGGCGGATGTATTGCCCGTCGTATTCCTTTAAGGACTGTGGGTATGCTCGGATCAGTTTGTCGATGCTGTCGGGAATACCTTTGTTTGTTCCCTGTTTGATAAAATTTCACCATCTAACAAAATCAGTGTCCCGAATTTTTCTCCAAAATGAATACATGGGCCAATGTTTTCGGCTATATGGGGAGCTATAAACCCTTTTTTGACCATAGCGCGGGCGTAAGAGCGGAGATGCAGGTTCAGGTTCTTACGCAGTTGCTCGGTCTGGTCGAGCAAAGCCTCGTAAAAATGACGGGGGCGGGGTATGATGTAGGTTAAAGTCAGTATTTCGGTCAATGTCAATTCGCCGGGTTCTTTGTCGAAATAAAACCGGACGGCGCTCCGTACGCCATATACATCCGGAGCAAATTCGATGAGATTGGCATACAGTTCCAGGATAGTTCTTTTATCGATCTTATAGTAGTTCTCAAGCAGAAGAGCTATTATTACCTCTTCAACTTTGCGGACCAGGTTCCGGTTGTGGGTCAGGAAAATATTCCGGGCTACCTGCATGGTGATGGTGCTGGCTCCCCGGCTGAATTTCCGTGTTTGGGCATTTTCCCGTAGGGCGATCCCTAAGCCGTAAAGGCAAATGCCGGAATGGTTCCAATACCGGGGGTCTTCCGTACAGATGATGGCATCGATCAGTTCCCAAGGAATTTGATCGAAAGGCAAATATTGACCGTTACGGACGATTCCCCGCTTTTCGTCCAATGCGTTCATTAAATAATCGCGGTCGATTTTTAGGGGCGCTTCGTCGGGATTTTTACGGGCCAGTGAAAAACCGTTCCATTTGATTTCCGCATGGGCAAATGGAAGAGGATTCCTTGGAAGGAACCGAAAAATGACTGTTGATGATATTGAGGCTTCGGAATGGGAACCGGCAATAACAGGGCTGAGCCAATGACCGTCCAATACTTTTACTATATCGTTCCATGCGAGATTTGTAAATTGCAGGTAGAGGTCATCCTGTATTTTTTTATGTAAATGCTGTACCATGATGGCAAGGCCGCCTGTTTCTATCTCTACAATTTGATTCTTTTTTCCAAGGCGAAAGCCCGCTTCAAAACAGGATAATGTCAGGGGAATGTCCGATACGGCTCTCAGGTCGATACAAATCTTTTCCGCTTTTAACCCACCATCTGGTGAAAAATGAAAGAGGCTACGCCACACATGGAGCTTACACATCAGTCGTTCTATCTGGATATATTGGGCCGGGTCATTGGCTTTTTTCAGTAAAAGATCGTCGAGTGTTAGGTGGTTGCCACGCCATTTAGTACAGCCAATCGTTATGTCGAATCCTCTGTTTTTGAAGATTCGTATGATCTGGCGACGGATGTAATCTTCGAAATCAAGCATAGCTAAGAAATTTTATTTTAGATTATTCCATTCCTTCTTTCCATATTTTTTTCAGGGGCAGGAACAAGCGTTCCAGTAGTGAGAGATCTTCGGTGATAATATCAGCCTGGGCCTGCATCTGGGGTTGGAAGGGGAGGCTTTTGTTATAGTTGGTTTTCAGTCCGTCCGGAAGCCGGATGCTGACCACATAGGAGGACTCCCGGATGCCTGTCAGCGAATTGATGACATCTACCGGTACTTGGGAGATATTTTCCACAATGCCCCGGACGATCCCGAATTCGTTTTCCGGGAAATTCTGGAAACGAATATTTACTTTTTGGCCAATTTTTACTTTTCCGGAACGGGCAATGGGCAGCATGGCTTTTCCGATGATCTCTCCCTGTTCGTGAGGAATGACGGTGAATATCTCTTGCAGGGCGGAAACATTCTGGTTTTCAGCCAAGTAATTGGCAAAGGAAATGTGACCGTCGATTGGGGCAGTGAGGACATAGTTCAGCTCCCAAGCCTGGATGGAAGTGGATAATTGTGCAGTCAAGTTGTTTAGTTGGGTTTCGAGCGTCCTCCGGGAATCGGCGTATTGGTTTTCGGTGTCGAGTAAGGATTCCCGTAGTTGTACCAACGTAGTCTGCATATTTTGTAGATTGGCATGGCAAGTTTCTACTGAAAGGCGGCTTTGCAAATACTCGGATAAGGAATGTTCGAGATCCTCGGCAGATAAACTCCCTATGAACTACTCAACGGCTCGGGCGATATAGCTCTGTGGGTGAAAAAAGCCCGGTGGATGGGATATACGGCGCTGGGGATCTGCGACCGCAATACGATGGCCGGAACGTTGAATCTGCAAAAAGCGGCCGGGGCAGCCGGCATAGGCTATGTATTCGGTTATTCGTGCACGATGAAATACCGGGACGAATTGGTGGACGTGAAGATCTACTGCCAGAGCCGGGAGGGGTTGCAAAACCTGCTACGGATCCAGAAGGAGATCATGGTGGACTCCGAAGACCATACGATAGGTTACAAGGAACTGCTGTGTCGCGGTAAAGGAAACGTGCTGGTGCTCGGTACGCTGTCTTCCTACTGGATGCAGCGGCGCCTGCAACTGGTCAAGGGTTTTCAGACGTATTTCGACGGGGTTTATTACCAGGTGGATGTGTCGCAGTACAAGGCTGAGCGCGTGGATCGAGAGGCTTTGGAGGCCGTCAGGCAGTTCTTTCACACTTTCTATGTGAAGAGCCTGAAGACCTTCCGCGTGGAACCGGTACTGATAACGGACTGCTATTACCCCGATAAGGACGATGCCCGCAGTAAAATGATCCTGAACAAGATCGCATCGGGTGCCGCCCACCGCCAGAGTGAAGATCAGTATTTCAAGGATGTGGACGAACACTACGCCGCCTTGCGCCCCCTGTTCGGGCCGCAGTGGGACTTCGATGGGCTGTTCGGGAAGATGTGCCGAAACACGGTAAAAATTGCCCAGGGAGCCACGGCATCCTATGAAACGGGACGAATGTTCATGCCCCGGTATATTCTGCGTTCCGAGGAGAAAGAACGTTACGGCGACAGCCGTAGGATGCTACGCGCCCTGCTCGAAGAAGGACTGCGGACTAAGGTTTCCGAAATGCGTCGGGATGACTACCGCAAGCGGTTGGAAGAGGAAGTGTACGTGATCGAGAGTACGAACAACGTGGACTATTTTCTGATCCAGTGGGACATGGTGGCCGAAGCCCGCCGGCGGGGGATCGCTACGGGTGTGGGCCGGGGATCTGCCGGGGGATCGTTGGTCTCGTACCTGTTGGGTATCACGTCGATCGACCCGGTGGCTTACGATCTGCTGTTTTCCCGTTTTCTGGTGCCGGAGCGGTGCGGGCTGAACTGGGTGGAAGAAATTACGGTGTTGGGAGAGGATGTGTCCGTGGAAGCCGGGAGCAGTTATGTGGAGATTACGATAGGCGGGCGGAGTTACCTGTTCGACCGGGATGCGCAGTTCTGGGTGGAGCGCGGCGGGAAGATGATGAAAGTTTATGCCGACCGGCTCCGGGAAGGGGACGATATCCGCTTTGACCGACGCGATGTATTATGGAATTTGAATGGGCGATGAAAATAGAGAGTGTAACCATCAAAAAGGCCCGGAAGACCATGAGTGTCCGGGATGCCTATGTAGATCGTGGACTGGTGGAAGGCGGGCATTCGGCCCTGCCGGATATCGACGTGGACTATGCCTCCGACCGCCGTCAGGAGATCAAAGAATATCTGGAAGAGCGGTATAACGTCGGCGGCGCCCAGCGGGTGTTCTCCGCCGGCACGTTCTCCACGATGAAACTCAAAGCGGTCGTCAAGGATGTGGCACGCGTACACCGGTTACCGCACAGCCTGGTAAATTACATTACGGCGATTTTCGACGACAATACGGACTGGACGGGACTGTTCCGCCTGGCGGCCGTGAACAAGAAAGTGAAACGGTTCGTGCAGGACTACCCGCAGGTGATAGAGGACATCCGTACGATCATGGGGCAGCCCCGGGCGGCGTCGATCCACGCTTCGGCCATTATCGTGACGCCCGCGGCCCGCGACGGACAACCGGTGGAGTGCTACGACTTCCTTCCGATCCGCAAGATGGACGGCCTGTTGGTGTCCGAATTCGACGGCTATACGGTGGACGAGATTGGACTGCTGAAAGAGGACGTGCTGGCCACCAAAGAACTGGCGAAGCTGAGTGCGGTGATAGGTATCGTGAACCGTATCTACGGTAAAGAGTACACGATCGAGCGTATTACCCACGACGAACTGGCCGACGAGAAGACCTACCGATTGCTTGCGCAGGGCTATACGCAGAACGTATTCCAGTTTGCCTCACGGGGGATCACACGGTTTCTGATGGATCTGCGGCCCGACTGTATCGAGGACCTGATAGCGGCCAATGCCTTGTACCGCCCGGCTACGCTGGAGATTGGCGCTACGGACGATTACGTGCGCTACAAACGCGGCGAGGTGGCACCGGTCTATAATTTCGGTACTTATGAGGCGACCAAGAATACTTACGGGATCATGTGTTACCAGGAACAGTTCATGCAGATCGCCCATACCCTCGGGGGATTCGACTTGGGAAAGACCGATTACCTGCGTAAGGCCATCGGCAAGAAGAAAGCCGACCTGATGGCGAGCCTGAAAGAAGATTTTATCCGGGGAGCTGAGGGGAACGGTTGTCCCGATTATGAGGCGGAGGAGATATGGCATAAGATAGAAACGGCCGGCAAGTACAGCTTTAACCGCAGTCATGCGGCAGCCTATGCGCTGACGGCCTTCTGTGGGGCGTGGCTGAAAGCAAATTATCCCACAGCCTTTTATACGGTGGCCCTCCAGTGGGCGGACGACAAGGATATCCCGGCCCTGATGTCCGAGATGGAACAATGCTCCGACGCACGTATCGTCCCTCCGGATGTAAATGTATCCCGGAGTAAATTCTTTACCGATTACACGACCAACGAGATCTATTGGTCGCTCACGAGGATCAAGATGATCGGCGTTAAGACCGTGGACTATATAGTAGGTGAACGGGAACGGGGCGGAGAGTATGCCTCAGTAGAGAATTTTATCCACCGGATATTTCGTTACAAACTGAAAAAGTACGCCTATTGGGACGATCCGGACAACTCGGACGAAGCGGTGCGGGTACCGGTGAACGCCCTGCACGTAAAGCATCTGATCCTTTCGGGCTGTTTCGACAGGGTGGAAGGAATCAAGGCGGTGACCGAACGCTACGGCCTGCTGGAACGGGCTGCGAAAGAATTGGGCTTCTGTTGGGAGAAAAAGAGTTCCCGCCGGCGCTGACCGACAAGCACTATTTTTGGTCGATGCAGCAGATAGCCGTTTCGGGCATCGGCTCGATAGATTACCGCCGGATCTACGACAACAGCCAGGCGAAGGCGGCCGTCAAGGGTAAAGCGTCCTATATGAGTCTACGGGATGTACTCGACCCGGATAACGAAGGCCGCCGGGCGGCCGTATGCGCTACGGTGACCGAGGTGCAGGAAGTGGCTTATACCGATAAAACCACGGGGGAACGTAAAAAATTCTGCAAGCTGATCTTTCAGCAGAATAACGACCTGTTGGAAGCCGTGCTGTGGAGCGATTTTTACCAGGCGCACCGCAGTGAGGTCGCCGTCCTTAAAGGGAAAGTGGCGATCCTGACGGGCGGGATAAAATACAGCGATTATTCGGGCTGCAATACCCTCAATACCTATAAAACCTCCCTATTATTTACCGTATGAAACCGATTATCATTGCCATCGTAGGAGCTTCGGGTTCCGGCAAGACCCATCTGTCGAAGTTCCTGCAAAAAGAATTCGGCATCCCGGCGATCATCTCGACCACTACGCGCCCCCGGCGCGAAGGCGAGAGGGAAGGGAAAGATTATTTCTTTGTCGATAATACAAGCGCCTACGACCGCCGGGATATGCTGACCTACACCCGTTTCGGGAAGTACGAGTATTTCTCGTTGAAAAAGCAGCTCCCCGATAGAGGATTCTGTACCTATGTGGTGGACGAGAACGGCGTCCGTGTGCTGAAACGCGGCGCCGGCGAAGATTACGGCGTGTTTTGCGTAACGATACGGTGTAAGCCGGCGAACCGGATAGCCCGGGGCGTCGATCCCGAACGGATCGAGCGGGATAAGCACCGCAGAAACCTGGGATACCAATGGGTGGATATGGCAATCTATAACAATGGAACGGCCGAGCAGTTCGAACAGGCCGGCCGGGATCTCATAACTATTGTGGAACAATGGCAGCACCTACTGTAACCCCCAAAATTTATACCGCTCTGGTTCTCGACTTCGAAACCGGAGGACTGGATTGTACCCAAGCGGCCTGTACCCAGGTCGCGGTACAGGCCGTACGGCTGGACACCTGGGAAGTGTTGGAACGGTATGTTTCGTACATCGCGCCCTATAACCGGCAGGAAACAGCAGGAGCGCGCCGCAAGGTACTGCGAAGCCGCCGGGAAGTCGAACAGGAGGATGCCGGTATCCTGATGGATTACGGGGCGACCGCCCTGGAATATTCGGGTATCACCCTGGAGACGCTTCGCAGTCGTGGATTGCCCCTGAAAGAGGTGGCCTCAGAAGTGATCGCCATCGCCCGTCGGGCGGCGTTGAGTAAAGGCGCCCAGTGCAAGCCTGTCCTGATGGGGCAGAACATCACGTTCGATATCGGCTTTTTGCAGCAGATGATGGTATACGCCGGATTGCAAAAGGAGTTCGCACAGGCGTTTGCCGGCACGACGGATTTCTACGGCAATTTCTGTCCTCACTACATCGATACGATCGATTTGGGGCGGCTGGCCCTGGCTCACGATCCGGAGGTGACGTCCTATAAACTGGAACTGCTGTGCGGACATTTGGGTATTGAACTGGACGATGCGCACGATGCCGACGCGGACGTGACGGCGACCCTGTCGGTGGCGGCCGTATGCTCGGCACGGTTACGCAATGGAGAAGGGGAGTCGGCCCGGCTGCCCGAAAAGGAAAAGACACGCACTCACTTTCAAATCTAATACCTATGGACAAGGAACTGGAAGAAACACTGGATAAGACGGTCACTTTTAAGGTGGGCGATATGATGACCTACGGGGTGATGAGCGAGGACGGCAACGAACTTCTGGCCGCTATTACCGGATTCGGAATGGATATCCGCTTTAATATGCGGCTGATCAATTCATTGGCCGATGCCGAGGCGACTGCCAACGCGATGGCTGATGTTTTTTACCAGGCATTGATGGAGCAACTGCTGGCCGAAAAAGGCGACGTGGTCAAACAAGGTGCGCCGTAAGTGCCTATTCGTAATAAAGGAACCGATCCGAAGGATCTTTTCAGGCTTATGCAGATAAAAAAATGGCAAACGGGAACGATATATTACCGGTAGAAGCAATACCGAAAGCCCAGCGGCCTCTCACAGCGCAGGAAGAAGAGTTCTGTGAACTGTACGTGCGGGGCGGGGCGGAATACGCCGGTCAGCAGACTAAATGTTACCAGACGATCTTCGGACAGGACGGGCGCAATGTCTATGCGGCCAGTCACCGGCTGATGTCGGATCCGCGTATATGGGCCAGAGTCAAGGAGATGACGGCCAGCGCGCAGTATGAAGCCGAAACCATGGCCGTAAAGTTACAGGTAGCCGAAACGCTCAAGGCGGTAATGGAAGAAACAGCCACGCGGGAATATACCGACCGGTTCGGTATTCCCCTGTCTCCGGCGCCGCTACGGGCCGTGGCGGTCAATGCGGCTAAGGCCCTGATGGAGTTATACCCGATCAAGCACGCCAGTGAATCCCGTCTGAAAATAGAGAACGGTCAGGGCGGAGTGATATTCAACGTAATCGTACCGCAACCTGTCTCCCGCGATGAAAACGACCCCGCATGACCCGAACGCCCGGAAGCAGGAGCGTATAGCCTATATCCTGATCGTCATTGTACTGGCGATCTATGGATTTAGGGATAGTGAGGCGGCCGAGATGTTGATCCGGGCGGTCAAAGAGGCATTCACCATCTTATTCCAATAACCATGAGTCAAGTACGAACTTTCGTGACAGAAAATTTCAAGTTCCTGGTAGTGATCATTTCCTTTCTGGTGACGATGTACGCCCAGCATACGACCAATACGTCCCATATTGCCGAGCTGACCATACGCTGTCAATCGTTGGAGTCCAAAATACAGGATCAGTACGATAAAATAGACGCCATCAAGCTGGATAAGGCGGTATTCGAGGCCACTATGACCCAGTTTACCCAAATGCGGAGCGATTTGCAGGAGATGCGTGCCGATATCAAGGAACTGCTCAAAAACCAGAAATGAGAACGGCGGCCGTTATCTTTATGCTCTTGTTGGGTGCCTGTACCCGGACGGAGGCTCCTGTGCCTGCCGCCCGCCTGAGGGTCGTCGTCGTGGAGGAAGACCTGATGGAAGAAGCGGTAGAGTTGATAAAACGCCACGAGGGATGGCATACGGAAAAGGATTACCCGTACGTGGGGTACGGGCACCGGCTGTTGCCGGGAGAAAGTTTCGGAAGACGGATCACCGAACGAACGGCCGATTCACTGCTGCGTAGTGACCTGAAAGCCAAATGTGCCGTATTTCGACACTATGGACGAGATTCGCTGATTCTGGGGGTGCTGGCCTACAATGTCGGTGAGTACCGACTGTTGGGGTACGGCGGCCGGCCTAAAAGCCGTCTGGTCGAAAAACTGGAAAAAGGCGACCGGGATATCAACAGGGAATATCTCTCTTTTCGCAAATGGCAGGGGCGGGTAGTACCTTCGATAGAGAGGCGGAGAAAGGAAGAGTTCGAGTTGCTGTTCGATAAGACAAAGAAAATATACAGATATGAATACGATGATACAGGTAGGAAGTGAGATAACGATCGTCCCATGCAAGGAACTGGATAACCTGCGGCTGTCGGATCTGGCGGGCCGGCGGGCCGTGGTGACCGAAGACCTGACGATCCCCGAACGCCGTGAGCGGGGTTACATGGTACGTCTGGTGGACGGGGACTATATGGATGAAGAAAATTGGTTCATTCCGGCTCATGCGGCGTACCATGCGTAAGGTAACGGTCATAGGATTTGTACTGCTTGCGGCGGCGGTATGCGTGCTATGGCACCGGAATGTGCGTCTGCGCGGTGAACGCGACCGCTACCGCAGTAATACGGAAGTCCTGATGTCCGACATGAAGCGGTTGCGGATCGATTCGGCGACGATGGCCGTCGATGTGAAAGGGTTGCGGTTAAATGTGGAGGAATACAAGCGTCTGCGCAGGGGCGATGCCGAAAAGATAAAGGCGATGGGGGTGAAATTGCGACGTCTCCAAGCGGCAGCCCGCCATGAGGTGGTGGTGTCCGGACCTATCGATGCGGCCGTGCGGGATACGGTCGTGGTACGCGATACGGTACCGCTGGTGCGGCAAAAGGTCGAGATGATTACTCCGCATATCCGGTTGACGGGCCTTATAGAGGATAGCCGCCTGAAAGGAGAGATACGGGTGCCGGTCACCCTACATCAGGCGATATGGATAGAATACAAACGGCGCTGGCTGTTTTGGAAAAAGGCAAAAGCGGTACACCAGCGGATAACGAGCGACAATCCCTATGTGGAGATCGAGTATACGGAATACATCCAAATAGAGAAATAGGGGATCAGCGGACGTACCTGCGCACGAGCCAGAATAGTATCCCCCAGAGCAAAAAGAGAAGCAAAACGATAAGGGATACGGCCAAAATATCCGGCAGACCCACACCGAAACCGAGTGCAAATGCCAATGTGCCGACAGCCTCGACGGGATTCAGGGAATTCCAGTCGAATGTCGCAGTGGCAGGAGCAACAGCATACCCCAAGACTATCAGCAGTAGAACTACGAGCAGGGCCGGGACTAAAATGGTTTTAAGGTTATACCGTGTAATATTGTCCATCTAAAATGCAATCAGGCCGCAAATATAGCAAATATCGCCCTAGACTGTTATATTTGACCACTTAATGAGTTTGCCTGCGGAAGTTTTCATATCTTTTTCGCCGCTATAAATGGTAAAGCATTGTTCCGGCAGAGCTCCTGATAATTTTGCCCATTTAGAAATGCCTTTGAAAAAATCCGGCGAGAAAGTCGCACCCGATTTGATTTCGTAGGCATATTGTTTCCCGTCGACGTATTGTAACAAATCTACTTCGTTACCGGTGCTGTCACGCCAAAATGTGAGATTAGGTTCTTCGCCTCTATTGTAAGACGATTTAATAAACTCATTGATTACGAGATTTTCGAATAATCCGCCACGCAGAAAATGTGTCGAAACCTGTTCGGGCATTCGTATATCTAATAACGAACATGCCAATCCAGTGTCGTAAAAATAGAGTTTCGGCGTTTTGACCAATCGTTTTGCGTAATTGTTATGATCGGGCTTCAATAAATAACAGATATAACTTGCTTCCAATACAGAGATCCACGTCGAAATCGTCGAAACAGCGACTCCACATTCGTTTGCCAAAGAGGAAATATTCAGTAGCTGTCCGATACGCCCGGCGCATAGTTTGATGAAACGGATGAATTTACTTAGATCTCCGATGTTTTTCAGCAGGCGGACATCGCGCTCTACATAGGTTTGGATATAAAACGGGTAGTAGTCCGATGGCGCGATATCTTTGTCGTAAAGACGCGGATAGCTTCCTTTGAAAATCTCTTCATCGACGGATCGGGGAAGGATTCCGCTGTCTTTCATTTCAGTATGAGAGAAAGGCAACAATTTTAAAACGGCAGTCCTGCCAGCCAGCGATTGATTGATACTTTCCATCAACAGAAAATTGTGAGAGCCAGCAAGCAAATACATGCCCTCTCGCCCTTCTTTATCCGTATGCGTTTGAATATACGAAAACAAGGACGGAACTCTTTGCGCTTCATCTATAATCGTTTTATCCGGATAAGTCGCCAAAAATCCCCGCGGATCATCTGTTGCGAATAAGTGCATATCCGGATCTTCGAGTGAAACATATTTGTAGTCAGGAAACGAATGTTGCAATAACGTCGATTTACCCGATTGTCTGGGGCCCGTTAGGGTTACAATCGGGTATTTCTTTATCAACTCTAAAAGTTTAGTCTGCAATGTTCGTTTAATCATGGTCTTCTTAGTTTTTTGCAAATTTACGATTAAAAAATAAATTTGCAAAGATAAATGGGTTGGAATAGCCGGGAAATATCGCGATTAAGGTAGCTATCAAGAGTTGAGGCTTGTCCCATAAAAAAGGTGCCCAACAGGGGCACCTAAACTCTGCTATTTCAACGTGATCGGATTTAACCACGATTCATCGGGTTTGGCGATGAGACGGGCATCTTGATACCCGGTTTCCAAATCGAGTATCGTTCTCGCTATATAGAGCTTGTTCTCTAAATCAGCTTGGAGAACAAGGGCGAAGTCCGGATACGTATTGTATGTCCCATCCAGGAAAATGGGCATAAGGAATGAGATGCTGTCAAACTTGGGGTAGTATATCGGGACGATATACTTGTAGTTTCGTTGTGCAATGGCAAGTGCATATGCAATAGCGTCATACAGTTTTCTAGCAAGTATTTGAGGGCTTTGTGCCCGCATGTGAGGCGGAAACCTATCGATCCTCTGCTCGATGATGTGTTGAAGAGAGTCGTAGTTTTTGTCTATTCTCCACTGGTCAGAAGTGTTGAATATAACCTCGTTGACTTCCTCAAAGAATTTTGGCGGTTCGGGAAGGTTATCCTCAAAGCCGTATTTTTTGAGGGTGGCATAACTTTCTTCGGCTGTTCTTTTCGGACGGAAGTACACTTCAAGACCTTCGGCCTCTTGTACCTCGGCGATAATATACATGGCATGAAAAAACTTGTCGAGGAGGTTCGTATTAAAGATGATGTATTTGCCATCTTTGCTTTTGAGCACTTTCCCCTCTTTTTTCAGCCGCACGAACAGCGTTTCGAGGTAGCTTTTGAGAATCGGATACTTGATGACTGTGATTTTGTTTCTGTACTTCCAGCTTTCCGGAATGGTCGCTTGTGCGATGTCTTCGAGGAAATCCTGACAGTCGTCGATGTTGTCGAAATAGAAGTCTCCCATTTTAAATAGGTGGGAGGTTTGTTCCCGGAGCCGGGCATAAGCCCGCAATTCCTGCAGTGTACCCCAAGTTACCCCTACGAAAGTACCGGACTCGTTTTTTTCAAACCAGCCATAAACATCTTTTCCTGCGTGGATATACCCTGTGTTGAATGCCTTGAATTTAGCTCTACTCGCCGGAACAGTCCGGCCGGCAGCATCTTTAGGGTAGCCATGTTTGTTGAGAAGGATGATCTCGGCATTTGTCGCGCGTTTACGCAGATCTTGTGATGTCGGATCTTGGTCGGTGTCATTGAGGTACTCTTGAAGTTCCCTGATATAAACACCATTTTTGAGGTTAGCAACGTAACCGATGCTTAAAAGGCCATCGGTAACCTTTACAGGAGCATTCATTTTCTCCATAATAAATAATCCTTTCGCGTCTTGTTATTCAATATTCAACTTCCAATCTGACCCTGACGCGAAAGTGTACTTAGAGGGGCAGTGAAGTTGAGAAAGCGGAGATCATTTTAGTCCGCTTTGCTAATTTCATTAAAAATTGTCCGGTCATTCATTCGTTGACCCTTGACTATGCAAAAATAAATAAGGATACCTGAGTTTGCAAATTTACCGAAAAGAAAAACTGATTTATTTTTACTTACTTATAAATCAGATATTTGGGTGAATGGTGTTTTGTCTTAGCCACGAGGCCGGTTACGAAAACGAGTGTTATCCGGCATCTGTGTCTTTCCTGATCGTCCTGGGATAGTATGACTATTGGGTTGAATTTTACAAGCCCCCTCTCCTTGCGGATGACCCTGGTTAATGAAAACGGCATTGAGGTATTTCCAATACATTATCATTACGTGTAAATTAGGGACTGTCACCAGTTGTAGGGCCATTCAGGAGGGCCGCCGCCTCGGCACGCATACGGTCGAGCTGCCGGGAAGGGACTTTGACCCGTTTATCCAGTATTTGCCGGGCGTATATTTCAGCCTGGGTGATGTTCCCCAGTGTCCGGTGCAGGAGCATCAGTTTGTAAAGCGGGCGGAACCGGCTGGGGACGGTGTAGTGGGCCCGCATGTAATATTCTTCGGCCATGGCATAATCTTCGTCGCATTCGTAGTTTTCTCCCATAGCCAGGAGCATCCGGTGGTCGAGATAGAGCAGGACGGCCTGTTCGTAGATGTTGTTGCTGTGCCGGCATTCGCCCAGGAAAGAGAGATCCTGCGCGTAGGAGCGGAGGAACAGTCCTTCGTTTCGCAGTATGGGATAGCAGGTGCGGTAGGTGTCGAGGATGTCCTGGTAGTCGGAGACGGAGCCGGTGCAGACGGCATCGAACTGCCGGTAGGCGTGATACCGCCGTCCCAGGTAGAGACATCCCCATACAAACAGGCAGAGGGCCGGAAGGGTGGCCACGATGCGGAGTGCTTTCCTGCCCGGTAGGGCAAAAAGGCGATTCCGGTCGTAGGAGATAAAGAGGGCGAAGAATACGGCGTATTCACCTGCCGAGGGAAGCGAGCGCAGGGGATAAGAGAACATCGAAGCTACCAGCATCCCCGCCAGAGATACTTTGAGTATGAGCAGGCCCCGGCTACCGGGAGTTTTCAGCGTGAATAGATACCACAGGGTCAGAATGAAAAGAGCGATACCGGCCCAACCGAGTTCGTAGCCCGTCTGTAATAGTTCGTTGAAACAAGCGTGCGTGTCGGCGGCGTAAAGGCTGAAAGGGCTATCCGGATGCCGTTCGAAATAGGCGGCCTGGTCGGGTAGATACCGGTGCGAGAAGCTGACCAATCCGTTGCCCGACGGGTGCTGTACCAGTGACGCGGCGGTGATCCGGTAGATGAGTAAACGCCCCATAACCGATCCGGGCCGCAGTAAGAATAGACCGTAGAAAAGCCCGGCACCCAGCACTACGGCCGTCACTGCCGCCACCGTCTTTTGCCGGACGGAGGCAGAAGCCATATAGCGGCGCAGTACGCGCAGGTAGAACAGCAGCAGGGCCGAAACGATCAGCCCGACGATCGCCGCCCGGGAGCCGGTGAGAACGAGAAACCCCAGGCCGATAAAGCATAGGGCGAGTGCCGCCCAACGCCGGATTCCGCGAAAGAACAGGGCGACGCCACCGGCGATACCCACCAAAGGGAGCAGTGTGTCGGCAAAGATGTTCGGATTGGCTGACCAGCCGTCCAGACGACCGGGGATACCGGAGAAGAGATCGCCACAGCCGTACCACAGGTGGTACGGAAGTATGAGTAACAGAAGCCCCCACAGTACCCTGCGCGGTACGGCACGGCCCAATGCCCAAGTCCCCACGAGAAGGGCGAAGGCTATGTAGGTACCGATGTTGCCATAGTCCGCCCGCAGGGAGAAAAGTACGAGCCAGCCGGAGAGCAAGAGCCCGGCCCGGCCTATGCCGAAACCACCGGACAGGCGCGCCCCCCGTACCCAGGCCGCCATAAGACAGGCGGCACTGAGTAAAAAGAGGGCGGCCTCCGGATAAAACATATCCAAAGCGTGCTGCATAAAGGCAAGTCAATGAATGCTATCCCTGCAAATTATTCGCTGAAAGTGAGATTGTCTCGTGTGCTGCTACCCAGAAATTTCACCTGAATAAGAGTGATCTTACCTTTAGCAATATCCCGCTGGTCGAAAAAGTAAATCTTTTTATTATGGATATCCAGGGAGAGGAACCAATCCATTAATTGTTCACGGGAATACGCTTTGAAAAAAGTATCGAGGTTATACACCGAATGGTAACTGGCAATGTCGGCCCCTGTGGTTTTGATCTCCATCGTACTGTTCCATTGCGGTGTCATATTTCGCTTGACCATTTCGGATGTGTTGTAATTGATATGAGCGAAATGAATATCAATGTTTCTCGATATCGATTTCAGATTGAAAAAATAACCCTTAGATTTATATAGCGGATTAGAGAAGTTATCGTCGTCTTTTTCCAAATAGATGCCTTCCGTCCATTTTTTGTAATCAGTTTCTTCAATAGGTGTAAGACAGAAATATAATTCGCCGGACTGGGCGTGCCCCGCCATACAGGACAGCCCGAATAACATAAGTAGGATTATCTTTTTCATGGCTATGAGTGTGTTTTAGTTTTTCTTGTTTTTCAATACATCTGTTGCTTTTTGTACGTCCTTGTAGGTTACACCATTGAAATATTGTATATCAACGCCGCTATAAATGATGTATTTGTAAAACTCTTCTGATTCACCGGGGAAAACGGCGCGATAAAGGTCTTCCATAGCAAATCCATCACGGCTGACGCTAGAAGGTGGATTTATCATGTAATAGTGTTGTGTGTCATTAAGGTTATTATATCCTTGATCAGCAAACTGGAATCCATACCTCTCCAAAACGAGATGTCCGATTTCGTGTAGCAGACAATCGGCGATTTGATACATATTCATATTGTTCCTTGTAATCCAATTTTGGTCTATGTTTAGATCCAGTGAGTTAGATGTCATATTTCCTTCCATTATCCGAGGTAATCCCTTGGTCAAGGTGATTGTCACGCGAAAATGATTTAAAATGGGACTGAGGTTCGCGGGCAATCTGTCAAGAACGTATTTACCGGCATCGTCAAGCGGTGACCATCCGGTTTGGGTGAGGGCATTCCTGATGTTTTTATCCGCCGGAACATTCGGATTGGAGCCCGAGATACCCTGGCCACCGCCTCCGCTTCCTTGTCCCTGATCGTTATCGTCCTGGCCGTCCGGAATGGGAGGCTGGTCCGGTCCATCCGATTCGTCCGTTCCGGTTATCGGGCCGATCTCGCCGATGCCGCATAATTCCGGATTATGCAGGCAGAAATCATCATCCGAAGGTTGGTTCGGCCTGTGTCCGATGACCACCACATCGTCCAGCATATAAGGGTCTTCCTCGCTGTTTTTGGTGAAAACCTTGTGCACGATACCGATGGTCATAGGTTCGCGCTGGTCATCGATACGCCCGTCGGTATAGCATATCCGGTACAGGGGTTTGCGCCGTACGTCGAACACGACGATATCCCCGCTGAACTTCTGGGTGTTGAGTACCGAGATGTACCGCAACGGGTAGTGCGTGTCGGCCAGGTATTCGACCTGCGGGATGGCCGAGCTAACGATGGCCTGAGCTTTGGTCGTTCCCCGGTCGACCGTGACGATAAGCCATGGAGAACAGGCCATGTAGGCGGCACGCAGTTTCCCCTTGTACTGCTTTGCCCGGACATTGTAGCCGAACTCGCCCAAGTAACCCCGTAGGCGCACCATAGCGACACGGGAACTGTCCGCCCTGCGGTAAACGATCGCTTCGCTCCAATCGACCGGCAGGTCGGTGACGGGATACGTCTGTTCGAACGCCGACCGCATCTGTGTGCGGAACTGGTCTTCCGCCGAAGCGGGAGCGGGTTGATACGATCCTTTCTCGCATGAGGCGAACAGCAAAAAGAGATACACGCCAACCCTAACAAATTAACGGAATTTTTCCACATAACTGTGACGTTTAAAATGTTAAAAAATACGTTGACTGTAAAAAATGGCGAGTTGTATGGAATGCCGCATACCCGTACCGGCTATTCTCCCGGCGGTATCGACACGTGGAAGCGAATAGAAATAAAAAAGGTGAGCGTTCGATGCCCGTGGGCCGCCGTGGCGAGGGGAGAATGTACCGCGCCGTCACGGCAATGTGACGCAACTATCTGGCTGTACGATAACAAGATTATCAAAAAAGATGTATTATGCAAATTCTTCCGTTATTTTCGCGGGAATTCTTTACTTTTGGGGAGTAAAAGCAAAACGCATGAAAAAGATTCTGCCGCTACTGATTACGACCGTCTGTTTTGCCGCCTGTTACGATAGGCCGTCGAAAGAAGCCATCGAAAAAGACAAAGTTTTCAAGGACAGTATCGCCTTGGCCGATGGCGACCGGGTGCTGGGGAATATCCGTTTCGGGATAAATGAGGATGAGTTCGAAATACAGCGGGAACAATTCCTGAAAGAGCATAACGATTCGGTGTACGGGTATTGTATCCAGCGGATCGAGGGGGATTTTACCCAGCAGGGGAAATTGTATCAGGTAAAATTTCTGGGGCTGGACTACCAGGATCATCCGTCGGATGAATATCCGTTCCGGGATTTTCTGACGGCAAAATTCGGGTTGGAGTCTTCCTCGGCCCCCAACAGGTGGGTAGTGGGTAACCGGGTGATATCGATAGGGCGGGAAAATACCATTATGAGTTTGCGTTATGCCCTGCAAAAGGCTTATACGAGAGCATTGGCGTCACGGCATTTGGACGATGCAGAAACGGAGCCGTCCGAGGTGCAGTTTCACAATTTTTACACGATGTATTTCGTGAGCGACAGCCTGCGTTTTGAACATGCGCGACAGATAGCCGAACAGCAGAAAGCGAAAGAGGAGAAAACGCATGAAGAAATGCGGCGAAAACAGGAGAATATGGAAAAGCGAAAAGAGAACGACGTGAAAACGCTGTAATACCTGAATCATGCCCGAACCTGCCGAACCCTCCGCGTGTATATAAGCGCGGGGGGCTTTTTCGTGTATAATTACCGTCTGTGAGACGAGTAGGCGTTTGGTGATGCGCTGGTCTTATCTATTTCCGGATCGTCGGGCTAGGCCGTTTGGGCGCAAAGGTGATCGAGTTTAGATTACTTCGTATTTGTTTTAGGTTCGTTTATTATTCCGTATAATCTTCCCGTGCGGCAGAGACCTATTCTTTGATGTAACCTCATACATCAAGGATAATGGATATCGCTCTCGACTTGGTACGCCGCTACTACGGCGTCGATTACACCATGGGCAGTCTCTATATCGACGGCCGCTATTTTTGCGACACCCTGGAAGATACGGTGCGCAAACTCCCTGTTGCTTGCCCTGATACGCCCAAAGGGCGTTCCTGCCGGTGCAAGGAAAAAATCTATGCCCGCACGGCCATCCCGGCGGGGACATACACCATCACGATGGAATACAGCCCACGGTTCAAGCGGGTGCTGCCGTTGCTACATGACGTACCGCATTTTCTGGGCATACTGATACATGCCGGCAACGATCCGGAGGACACGGCGGGGTGCATACTGGTGGGCAAAAACGATATCCGGGGCAGGGTGGTGGAATCACGCGCCACGTCTGATGATTTGAATAAACTGCTGGGCAAAGCGGAGCGTATCACGATCCGGATCGCGTAATGGGTGCTAACAAGCTGATAGCCCCCTTGAACCTGCGGATAGATTTCCAGCCATCGCCCCGCCAGTACGATCTGTGGAAGCTGCTGCAACCGGACTACTGCCCCGAATGCGGAGGTCATATCGAGTTGGTGCCGGTAGGGCACGACGCACAGGGTAACCCTCAATATAAGCCGCAGTGCATGAAGTGCGGCAACCGGAACCTGCCGCAGTTGATATTGGGAGGGGGGCCGCCGGCGGCGGCAAGAGCTATATAGGGAGCGTATGGTTGATAAGCAGTTGCATCCGCTATGAGAATATCCGGGCGGTGGTGGCGCGTAAGACGCTGAAAAGTCTGAAAGAGAGTACGTGGAACACGATCAAGACGATACTGAAAGACTGGGGTCTGAAAGAGGATGTGAACTATAAGATCAACAACCTGGACGGGACGCTGTTATTCTGGAACGATTCGATCATCATAATGAAGGAGATGGCCGATATCCCGTCCGATCCGAATTTCGAGCGTTTCGGGTCGGCGGAGTACACGATCGCGATGGTGGATGAGGTATCGGAGATCACCGAGCGGGCGATCGAGGTGTTGTTTTCCCGCCTGCGCTGGCGCACGCACGAGACGTTCAAAATACCGCGGATGCTACTGACCACCAACCCGACGGTAAACTGGGTGCGGGGGCGTTTCGTACAGGACGGTAACGGCGACCCGGTCGTGCTCCGCGAAGGGGAGGCATACGTGCCTTTTTCGGTGTTCGACAACCCGAATCTTCCGTTCCGCCAGACCTATGAAGCGGCGCTGAACAAGATACGCGACCAGGCGACCAAAGAGCGTCTGCTGTACGGTAACTGGGATTTTATCGAGGCCAACGATATGGCGGTGTACGCCAAATTTGACGGGAGCCGGCATTTGGAAACGGGCCTGCGGGAGCGGGTGTACGACCCGATGCGCCCGCTTATCACCGTGTGGGATTTTAACGTGGCTCCGCAGATGTCGGTACTACTGGCCCAGATGGACTACGAGAACAAAAAAGTCTATATCCTGGAAGAGGTGCTGGGCAAACCGGAAGACAAGGAAAACAATACCCCGGCTCTGGCCCGGAAGCTGAAAGCGAAATTATACCGCGATAAGCAGGCCGGAGGTGTGGATGTGACGGGCGATCCGGCGGGGCTGCAACGTTCCACCGCGAGCGAGCAGGGGGTGAACAACTATACGCTGATCGCCGACACGCTGGGGCAGGGCGTCCTACGTCCACGGATCAAACTGCTGCGCAAGCAACCCCCGCAAGCGGCCCGGTGCGAGTTCGTCAACGAGGTGTTCTGCGGGTACAACGGGTGGGAATTGCTGATCGACATACGCTGCCGTAAACTGACGGAAGACCTGCTGTACCAACTGCGCAACGAGGACGGCACCAAGAGCAAGCAAAAGACTACCGACCCCAAGACGGGTGTGAAATACGAGAAATACGGTCACTTGTCGGACTGTCTGGATTACCTGCTGTGCTATTACCTACGGGAGAGCTGGCAGCGGTACCGTAGCGGGGACGGGATGGGGTCGGTGCTGACCACGGCGGTGATACAGGAAGGTTTTAGCTATTAAACGATATGTACAGACGATTTTTGAACGACGCGGACTATCTGGGGATCATCACCCAGGAGGCCCTTTCGCAGATGACCCGGGGGCATGCCGAGCGGTTCATCCAGGCGGAGGAGAGTGCAGAGATGAGCATCGTGGAATACCTGTCCGAGAACTACGAGGTGGAACGCGAGCTGGCCAAAGGCAAATACATAGCGGACTACGACCGGCGGGTGAGCTATCCGGTAGGGGCGCATATCTACTATGAAGGGAAGATATGCGAAGTGATCCGGGCGATAAGCGGGTACAAGGCGCCGGCGGCGGTGGATTATTGGGAGGAGTATATCGAAATGTCGCCGGAATCGCCTGTGTATACGCGGTATTCGCAGTTCGGCACGTACTATAAGGGGGATGTAGTAGAATACAATGGTACCCCGTACTGTTGTTTGGCCGAGAACGGGTGGAAGTTCGGAGAAGTGCGTATCCCGATGGTAGCGGGTTGGAAAGAGGTAGAGAGCGAGCCGTGGCAACCGGTGGGATATGCGCTGTGGGATGTGGTGTCCTTTGAAGATACATTCTATACGCTGGTATCTCAGAAGGGTTATGACAACAACCTGACGCCGGCCGTGTCCGATGCATGGGGCGCTATCGCAGATTACGACCCCGCATACAACGACTACCTGATGGACGGGCACGACTATGTGGTGTATCAGGGGGCTGTGTTCGTGCCGGAGACAGACGTGAATGCCGATGTGCCGGAGATAGGCCGCAACCTGACCCCGGGCGATCCTCGTAATTACAACCTGAAAAAGCACATGGTGCGCCTGGCGCTGTACGAGCTGACCAAGCTGATAGCTCCGAACAATGTAAGCGTAGTGCGGGAGCGGGATCACGAAGATTCGATGAAATGGCTGTATGATGCGTCCAAGCTGCGGCTGAATCCGCAGATACCGCGCAAGGTGGCCGAGGATAACAAGCCGGTGACAGACTGGCAACTGGCGACATTTCAAAACGATTACGACCCCTACAAAAACCCGTGGCTGACCTGACGCCCATGAAATTTTTCCATATACAGTTTCGAATCCTTTTTGTGCTCAGGTTCCGGGTGTTACTTGGAAGCAGACTTATGGGACGATGTAAGCTGCTGGAAAATAAGGGGGAAAATCTTATGCCGTGAATAAGATTATCGCTATTTTTAGCGCAATTCTTAAACTACTAAATTTTTAGGGACATGGTTAAAGCAGAAATTGTAGAGAAGATTGCCCGGGAGAAGGGTATCTCTAAAACAGAGGTGGCCGTTGTGGTAGAGGCGTTGATGGACACTATTAAGGACGCAATGACGGCAGGAAAGAACGTTTATCTGCGGGGATTCGGTAGCTTTGTGGTCAAGCAACGGGCGGCGAAAACGGGCCGGGATATCCTGCGCAATACGACCCTGATAATTCCGGCGCACAGTTTTCCGACATTTAAAGCATGCGAGGATTTTGTGAATGATGTGCGCAAGGCGGTGCCGGTGTCGCAGAAGAACTAAAAATACCGATGTAAAACAGGGAATAGAGGGATAAAACGTCAAGTCTTATCCCTTTTTCTTTATCCGGTCAATACCGTTGGAAGGGGAGAAGAGCCTTTGCTAATTAACGACTTTAAACAAAACCTGTAACTGGCGGCGATCATTTACCACGAATATAAAAGTGCCGTTTTTTAATACGCATTCGTGATAAATTTCATCGTTGGAGTCTTGTGCCAGCAGTCGGGATTTTTCACGGGAGGTGATCAGTTGCATATCGACCCCTCGGACGGTGGCTTTTATACAATCTGCAGGAATAGATATTAATTCTTCGAGAAATGTTTTTTCCGATTCCATTATTATACACACTTTATCGACCGATTGTCCCGTATGCGGTCAGTATCAAAAAAAGCGTGGGACAGAACCCATCTGCTTATACGAGGCTCTGGTAAGCCTATTCCCACCAACGAGTAATGCCCACGCAGTTGCGCAGGCGTTTATCGTTTGCTTTGCGGGAGGGATGAAATTTACCAGATTTCGTATAAGCAAAACAAATTTGAACGCTTTTCAATATGGTTGGGTCGAGTACTGTCGACGATGTAAAAGTAGGGAAAAATTTCTTTGAACGGATTCTTAATAGTATTTTATTCAGAGCTTTTTGTGATTCAATCGGTCGTTTTTGATGCAATAATCCCCTTGCAATCACATTTTTATTATTAATCTGGTGTAATTAATGGTCATTTAATATTTAACACTCGTAAGTTAAAAAGTGTTAAGTAGTTATTGTTTTGTTGCTGAAATTATTATAAATTTACGACAATACTCCGTTATAGCGTTTTTAACGCTACTTAGATTATATAGTGATGAAAAATACGCCTGTTAATATTCATAGGATTTCTATTCAGATGATTTTGTTCGGCGAGTTGATGTTGAATGCCTGGATAATTTTATCTGAACTCCGGCAATTATAGTCGGCAAATCGTATGTTGCGAGGTGACTTTATTCTTGCGGCAGAAGAATATGGCAGACATTTTCTTTTATCCGGAGAGGAGTATTATTCAGAGATGGAAATTGTATATAAAAGAAACGCTTTAGAAGAAAATGGGATAGATTGTTAAAAATCGATAACCTGAGTAAGGTATATGACAGAAAAAGATGAAGAAGCCGATATTTCTCCTGTTGCCAATGACGGTCAATCTATATCAATAGACGATAATCAGGAAGCTGATAAAAGCGAAGAAGTTCAGGATATCATTGATCGGATACCTACACGGTGGACGGAGCGCATTTCGTTGCTTACGGCATTGTTGATTTTAGGGATCATCGCGTTGGGTTTTATCATCAAATACCCCGATACGGTAGATGGTCAGATCTCAGTGACAGCCCATGCGGCTCCGGTACGTCTTGTGGCTAATACGAGCGGCAAAATGTACTTGCTTCGTGAAAGTGGAGATTATTTGTGTAAAGGAGATGTAATCGCTTATATCGAGAGCGGGGCCGACTATCGGGATATCCTGTACCTGGACTCGACACTACGTTCAACAGGTTTTGAGAATACCGGTATGGACTCGTTGCCCGGAGATCTGATCCTCGGTGACGTGGGTACGGCCTACAACTCTTTTATGGTTGCGTATGCCCAATACAAGCTTCTGATTCAGTCGGATATTTATGAAACGATGCGTAGGAATCTCACGGGCAAGATCGCCCTTGATGAGCAGATCGTGGTGAACATGGTCCGGGAAATCGAGCTGAAGAAACAGGCTGTGGACAGCGCATACGCACAATTAGATCGGGATAGCCTACTCGTAATACAAAACGCCTTGTCTGTGGCGGAGTATCAACAACAACGTAATAACTGTCTTGCTCTGGAAGAGGCGGTATTAACGTTGCAGAATAACCGGTTGGCCAAACAATCGGAGATTGCCCAGAATCGCTTGGAAATCCAGCGTATCACACTCGAAGAAAATGAAACCCGTGCTAAGACATTCGCCGAGGTGAATACGGCTCGCAATGCGTTGGAGAACGCTGTCAATGTATGGAAAGAGCGATATCTACAGTATGCACCGATCGACGGAGAATTGGAATACCTCGGCTTTTGGAGGGAGAACAGTTTTGTCAGTTCCGGACAGGAGCTTTTTACGGTTATTCCGGATAAAGGCGATTTCTTCGGTGAGATAAAGATTCCGGCTCAGGGAGCGGGAAAGGTCGAGGTGGGGCAGCAGGCCAACGTGAAATTGCTGAAATATCCTTATGACGAGTACGGTTATTTGCGTGGTAAGGTAAGTTCCATTTCACGGATCACAAACAATATCAATACTGAGAATGGAATCACCCCTACTTATTTGGTTACCGTATCGTTTCCGGATGGCATGACGACGAATTTTGGTCGCCGTCTTCCTCTCGATTTCGAAACGCAGGGCCAGGTAGAGATTATCACTAAACGAAAGCGACTGATCGAGAGATTGTTCGATAATCTGAAAGCCAAAGCGGAGAAATAATATATCCTGCCGATCCGTCACATCCAGAAATTGATTGTCCAACCTATTCACCCAACTTTATGTTTAAACTCTTTCCGGTTGAATATCAGATGGACTCGCAAGACTGCGGGCCAGCTTCGCTGAAGATTATTGCAAAATATTTCGGTAAATATTATTCGTTGCAGTATTTGCGCGATCAGTGCGGTATTCGCAGAGAGGGAGTGTCGATGCTTGACCTGAGTACTGGCGCAGAGAATATCGGTCTGAGGACACTGGCAATCAAATGCACAATCGACGATATAGTAAACAAGGTTCCTTTTCCAGCGATCGTATTCTGGAACGATAACCATTTTATAGTTGTCTACCGGGCAAACCAAAAGTATATCTGGGTCTCCGACCCGGCTAAAGGTCGGGTGAAATATACCCACGAGCAGTTTCGTAAGGGGTGGTATCCGAAGGGTGAGAAGCGAGGTAAATTGCTGGCTGTAGAGCCGACAGCCGAGTTCAAAGATTCCGAGGCAGAGAAAGAAGTACGGAAGAACAGCTTCCTGCGTATTCTCAAATACTTTGTCCCGTATAATAAGAATTTTATGCTGGTGTTTGCCATCATGTTGATCGTCACCCTGCTCTCTGGACTATTGCCGTTTATTTCGAAAGCGGTTATTGATGTAGGGATTAAGACATCGGATATCAATTTCATTAACATGGTGCTGATTGGCAATATTGCCATTCTTTTGAGTGTTACGATCTTCAATGTAGCGCGGGACTGGATACTGATGCATATCACCTCGCGCGTCAATATTGCACTGATCTCAGACTACCTGATCAAGTTGATGAAGTTGCCTGTAACTTTTTTTGAGAATAAGTTGCTGGGCGATATTCTACAACGGGCACAAGATCACGAACGCATCCGTAGTTTCATCATGAACAACTCGTTGGCGCTGATTTTCTCAACGCTGACATTTATATTATTCTCCATTATTCTGCTGGTCTATAACGCCGTTATCTTTTACATTTTTATTGCGGGGTCAGCTTTGTACGTGATCTGGGTATTGCTGTTTTTGAATATCCGCAAAAAGCTGGACTGGGAGTACTTCGAGCTGGTTTCGCGAAATCAGAGCTATTGGGTAGAAACCGTTGAGGCCATCGAGGATATTAAAATTTACAACTACGAGAAGCATCGGCGATGGAAATGGGAGGCGATTCAAGCCGGTTTATACCGAGTGAACAAGCGCGTACTGTCGGTAACGAATATGCAAAACCTGGGGGCTCAATTTATCGAAAATATAAAGAATATGGGCATCGTGTTTTATTGCGCGATGGCGGTGATCCGGGGCGATATCACTTTTGGGGTGATGATCTCGACGCAGTTCATTATCGGGATGCTCAACGGACCGCTCGTACAGTTTATCAACTTTATTATCTCGGCCCAATATGCAAAGATTAGTTTTTTGCGTATGAACGAGATCCGGCAACTGGATGACGAAGAGGATCTACTGACGGTAGGTAATTCGATGATTATTCCAGAGGGCAAAACCATAACGCTGGAGAATGTGTTCTTTCAATATTCATCCAACGCTCCGGTCGTATTAAGGAATGTTTTCCTGATTATTCCTCAAGGTAAAGTGACGGCTATCGTCGGGGGTAGCGGTAGCGGTAAATCGACGTTACTTAAATTGCTTATACGGTTGTATAAGCCAACTCATGGGGAGATCAAGATGGGGAGCATGAACGTACAGGCAATTAACTTGCGTAAATGGCGAAACATGTGCGGAGTGGTAATGCAGGACGGGAAAATGTTTTCGGATACGGTCTTGAATAACATCGTGCTCGATGATGAACATATAGACTACGATTGCCTGCGTGAAGTTTGCCGCATTGCGCAAATCGAGGACGAAATCAACTCAATGCCTAAGGGGTTTGAAACAAAGATCGGAGAGACGGGACGAGGACTGAGCGGTGGCCAGAAACAGCGTTTACTGATTGCCCGAGCGCTATATCGTAATCCAGAATTTCTGTTTTTGGATGAGGCAACTAACTCGCTCGATGTGATAAACGAGAAGAAGATCACCGATGCGTTGAGTGCGGCATTCAAAGATCGTACGGTGATCGTCGTAGCTCATCGGTTGAGTACAATCCGTAATGCCGATCAGATTGTTGTGCTTGATAAAGGTGTGATCGTTGAAATAGGTAACCATGAAACGCTGATGGAGAAAAAGGGGTACTACCATGCGCTCGTATCGTCTCAGATGCAATGTTGAATTATCGATAAGCTAACCGGAATATGCAAAAAACGATTTTGTTGTTACTTTCACTTTTCGTAGGGGGAGCACTCTATGCACAGGAACGGTGGTCGCTTGAACGTTGTGTCAGTTATGCTTTGCAACATAATGCACAGGTGCGCAGGGCACTGGTTACGAGTAAAGAATATAATGTTCGTCTTAATACGGCCCGTAACAACCGCCTACCTGATCTGAATGCCAGTTTCGGACAAAATATCTATTTCGGTCGCGGTCCATCGCGCGATGGAACATACAAAGACAATACCCAAATGTCGACATCAATGGGGGTAACGGCCAGCCTGACGGTATTTGCCGGTTTGAGAATCAAGCATGATATTTCAGCGAGACGCCTCGACCTAGAAGCATCATTGCAAGATTTGGAACGGGCCCGTGAGGATTTGTCGCTTCAGATTACATCGTTATTTCTTCAAGCGCTTTTCTGCAAGGAGCTTGTCGGCGTGGCTGAACGGCAGACTGAATTGAGCCGTAGACTAGTGGAGCGTAACGAATTGATGTTGCAGGGGGGACGTAGTGTGGAGGCGGCACTGCTCGAAAGTCGTGCGCAACTTTCGAACGATGAGTTGAACCAGGCGCAAGCAGAGAATAACTTGACTCTTGCGCTGCTTGCATTGAGTCAGGCGCTGAGTCGGGAGAGTGCTGAGGATTTCGATATTGAACCACCGGCAACCGATTCGATCAGTCCGGATGCTCTCGACAGGATCGAACAGCCCGCAGCTATATTCGAAACCGCCGTATCCATACGTCCGATGATCCGAGCCGAAGAATTACGGTTAGAAAGTAGTGCTCGGGCATTACAAATAGCTAAAGCAGTCCGATATCCACAGGTCGTGTTGAGCGGAGAATATAGCAATAGTTATTTCTATTCGTTTGTTTCCGGTTACAATAACGTGGCGTTCTTTAACCAACTTCGTAACAATGGGAATGAATTTATTGGGTTGAGCGTTAATATTCCAATATTCAACCGCATGGCCACGCGCAATCAAATCAGCTCGGCACGGATCGCAATAGAAGCCCAGCAAATTGCCGTCAGTGAAGCCCGTCTTGCATTGCGCAAAGAGATCGAAACGGCATACTACAATGTACGCACCTCGTTTAAAAAATACACAGCGGCCGCACAATCGGTACTTTCGGCTACCGAAGTATTCAATTACGAGGAGAACCGGGTAGCTGCCGGGCGTAGCAACATGTACGATTACAACGATGCAAAAATGCGGCTCGAAAAAGCGGAATCGAATATGTTGCAGGCCAAGTACGAATTTATCTTCAACCGGAAAATACTCGGATTTTATGCCGGAGAACCAATAACTTATTAATGAGGAATTTTATCATGGGGCTTTACTTTCCAAAATATTTACCACTCTGTGTATGCCGTGCTTCAGCAATAAACTGTTGGCTTCCGGAAAGTCATGGAGCAAATGAGCCAGTGATTGATCGAATATTTTTGTGTTTTTATCAGGGGGGAAAGAAGCGGTATCGAAATCCAGACTCTTTATTTTGTATCAATATGCTTGTGTTTGATTTAATGGATAGTTTTCAGTTGATTGTCCTAATAACTCTTAAACAAATTTGTATATGTCTATTTCGGTAGCAATGTGCACATACAATGGCGAAAGTTATTTGATCGAGCAATTAGAATCGATCATCAACCAAACAATGCCTGTGGATGAAATCGTGATTTGTGACGATGGTTCTACGGATAGCACCTGTCTGTTAGTAGAGCAGTTTATAAAAACCAGTCGCATTCCAATTAAATTTATAAAGAATGGTAGGAATATAGGATTTACTAAAAACTTTGAAAAAGCCATATGTTTGTGTTCGGGGGATATTATTTTTTTGTCAGACCAAGATGATATTTGGTTCCCAGACAAAGTTGAAAAAATCTGTATGTTTTTCAATGAACATCCGGATATTGATTATGTTTTTACAAATGCTATTTTGGTCAATCATGTAGGGGTAAATAGTTTTCATAAAACCTTATTTGATGTCGTAGGCATGACTAAACGTAATAAAAAATTATTTGATCAGGGGTATTGTCTGGATGTTGTGTCGACATCCGGGAAAGTGACAGGTGCAACAACTGCGGTTAGAGCATCATTTATACCATATTGTATTCCATTTCCTGATATCGATAATCTGGCCATACACGATGGGATGATGTCTGTGTGTGCTGCAATACGAAATAAAATCGCTTATATAGACCAAACCCTGATAAAATACCGAATTCATGGTAAACAATCTATTGGTTTAGGTTCATTATTCAAGCGCTCTGTCAAGAGGTGGGAATTAGCGGATAGCCTTTTGATGTGGCACGAACGCTTAATCGACAGATATCTTGAGGAAGACTTGGAAAGACTCAGATTTGTTTACAAAAGATTTTGGGCAATAAGGTCATATAATAGTCTCTTTTTAATTGCCAATATGTTTCTGAGAGGTGAATATCGGCAATATTATTCACGAAGCTGTTATACATTTTATCGAGATTTAAAAGGAATTTTTATACGCAAAATCGATGCAATAAACGGTTTAATACATATGCGACGTAAAGAACGACATTATTTTAATACTTAGGATTATGGGTAAACATGATAACGTAAAATACAGATTGATTCTTGATACGAAAAATACCTCGCAAAAGGTAAAATGCAATCCGTTGGATAAATCATATAAGACTATCATTAACCATTTTACAACATTACCTTTATGGATAAAGCGCCGGCGTTTTTTATCTCCTGATATCAACATTGTACAATTTGAGTATAAATGTGATATGCCAATAAGTTATTTTGGATTATCTATACGGTTTAATATGTTAAAAATAAGGGGTATTGATGCCACTGATACATGGAAGAAATGTACGATTGATATTTCTTCGCATAAAGAATTGCTAAGTCAGTGCATATTGCGTGATGATTTAATGACTCTTCGGTTGCATATCGCCCCATTCCCAACGTCTCCTGCTATCCGGATTAGATTCCGAAAATTCACATTAAGAAGTTATTGGCCGGAAAATAAAGCTAATAAAGTACAAGCAAGGAAAGATTATCAATCTCAGATTGATAAATTTGATCTATATAAATATTTATATGAATCTGAGTACTCCTGCAAAATAGACGAAGTTTTTGTTTCAGATGAGAAGATCAGAATTACAGGTAAGATTTGTCAAGTGGAAGACGTTTTGTATATCGGAGAGATTCCGATTTATAAAGAGATTAGCCCTGAGTCAATACGTATTCACTCAGTAATTACACCGCAGAATAACCATTTTTGTATTTCTGTCGAACGATATGTTATAACTGATGGGATTATTTATGATAGATTATATTCCCGATGGGTCGTAACAATAAAAACATCCAATGGCTTGGCAATGTGTTCTTATTCCCAGTTCTGCTCTTCGCTAACGACGAAAAATTGCATTCCGACCGAAACTCCTAAGAACAAAAAGGGGTTAGGTGATTATGTTTTAAATCCTTGTGTGTCAGATATTGATGATTTGGGGATATCCTATGTTACGGTCAATTTTAGGATTAATAATTTCCTCCGTTCAACTCCATGCAAAAACAATATTGAGTTCAAATATGCCGGAAAAACTTATTATTTTGATGAAAGCCTAATAAAAGAGTATGATGCGACTTTATTAAGCCTTGCACAAAAAAAGATCAATGTATCTGCTATTATTTTACTATATCCAGAAAGAAAGAGCGTGGACAAAAGGATCGGGCACTTATTAGAACATCCCAATTATGATCAGATAGGGGAGTATAGCATGCCTAATTTGACAAATCTGGAATCTGCAAGTTTGTATTGCGCTGCGATTGAGTTTCTTGCATCCAGATATAGTAGGTCCGACTGTAAGTATGGGCATATACATCGGTGGATTGTACATAATGAAGTGGATGCGGGAGGTGTGTGGACCAATATGGGAGATGTTGATATGATGCAATATATGGATACTTATATTAGATCTATGCGTTTGATATACTATACAACATACAAATACAACTCGAACACGGAAGTGTTGATATCTCTAAGCCATTATTGGTACGATCATTTTGAAGAACCTAATTGTCATCCATCTGCTCATTTATTAAAATTATTAATTGATTACACTAAAGCGGAAGGCGACTTTTTTTGGGGAATAGCCTTTCACCCATATCCTGAATCATTAGTTAATCCAAAGTCATGGTTAGATAAAAATGCAACTATGAAGATTGATACGAATTTGATTACGTTTAAAAATCTTGAGATTCTTGACGCATGGATTCAACACCCCAAAGTATTATATCAAGGAATTACAAAAAGAACTTTATTATTGTCGGAGCAGAATCCCAATTCTATGGATTATTCTGAAAAATCCCAACAGGAGCAGGCGGCCAGTCTTGCATACGTATGGAAAAAAGTGTGTGCCTGCAGGGGAATTGACGCATATATTGCACATAGGTGGATTGATGACAGGACAGAGGGAGGACTGAAAACCGGACTAAGGAAATATGCGGATTTTTTACAAGATCCATATGGAAAAAAGATGGCGTGGTTTGTCTATCGCGCATTGGGTACTGCTGAAGAAGACGAGCAGTGTGAGTTCGCAAAAAAAATAATTGGTATAAATGATTGGAAAGAGATCATGTACGAAATTGATGTAAATTAAAGACAAAAAAAATGAAGTGGGAATCTATTTTGACGGGACGCCAATTACAAGATGCGTCTAACAAACTTATACAAATAACAGAAATTCTGTGCCGACGGCAACATAATCTGGACACAGGAGGCTTGATGTATGGTAATGTCGGAGTTCTATTGTTTTTATTTTATTTTTGGAAATGGAGAGGAGACGAAGCAGTTTATAAAAGGGCTGCTGATATGTTAACCAGTATTATTAAAAGAATTAATTCAGGGTTGATAAATTGTGATTATCAATTAACAGGATTATCTTTTGATAGTGGAATTAGTGGGACTGAATGGTGTATAAACCATTTACATCAGAATGCAATAATTGAAGGACGTATTGAAAATATGTTAGGGATAAATGATCCTGTTGTTTACCATCAAATGATTGAGTACGTTCAAGAACCTAATATGCCACATCTTTTACAGGCACTCCAAATCAGTCTATATGGTGTAGGTCGTAATAGTCGCTTATCGAAAGAATACTTAAATCGCCTATTGATAGAATTGACAGATCGATTTTGTTATTCGCAAACGAATTTGATCGAAACGATGCACCCTGATTTGATTGCAAAAACCCGTGTGATTGTAGAGATGATCAAACAGAAATACCCGGACAATCCTATTGCAGGCACATTGTCCGCGTATTTAAGTAAATCGTTGATCAAGAGACTCTCTCAATATTCTGAAAATCTTTTCTTTGATAATCTATATTCATGGTATATACTACTGATGAGCCCTCAGTATTCGAACTTAGCCATAGAAATATTGAATAACAAATCATTGGAGGCTATCGAATACATCGACGATCTTAAAATGGATTCAGGTCTTGAATGCGGATTATTGTCTGTTGCTCATCATTTTAATCATATATATCAATTTTCTAAAGATATAAAATTCAAGAATGTAGCTTGTCTATGTTATAGTAAACTATTACAAAAATCAGAAATTCGAGGTGACGAAAAAATTTGGCAGACTGCTTCAAAAGGTATATGGTGTCAACATGATGGATTACTTAATGGACTATCAGGGATAGGGCTGTCCTTACTTTCAGCGGTATCCGATATCGAACCAAAATGGGATGAATGTTTGTTTCTATCTCCCTGAAATTTTCTAAGGCAGAATATAAATCGGAGCAGGAAGTCTGAGTACGGAATCAATAGAATCTCTCACACGAGGTTGCTGATTTCTTTTAATAATCTTAGTTATTGAATCTTCAAAACGCTCAAATCCTCTTTTTTGTGCCTCTTTTGTAAGTTTGGGTGTAACATTTATAGATTCCTGATGCAAAAGTTTACCATGCTTAAAGGTCAATTTTAAAAAAGGTTCATTAACCCAAGATATAAACTCTTGTTTTTCAGCATCTCTAACCGGCTTTGCATATAATGTCCCGCTAAACCAATCTGCTGTACATAAATCGCGCAGTTGAAATACAGAATCACGTTGCTGTAGACTTTCTTTCTTGAAAGTTTTATTGAGAAATCGCTCCATAACCCGATAATACGGCAGAGGAATTTCAACTAGGCTGAATGGGTCATTGGCTGCATACAGGATTCCGGAAAGATAAAGAGAATCATGTTGAACAGACCATATTGCTGCATATGATTTTCTCTCAAACCCTATTGTTCCCTTATATAGGAATTGCATGTATTTGGCATTTGGGAGCGTATAATATATGGATTTATATTCTTTAAATTCTTGTAACGGGCTATAAGACATTAAATAAGGTGTATTGTCGATATAAAGATAATCGCTAGTACTTGTCGCAAAGCGTCCCGGAATATGAGACTTGGAACGGCATCCAACCAATGTCGTTAAAAAACAAATAACCGTAATAACAGATTTCATAAAATAGCGAATTGTGATTTGTCACCTTATTGACAAGGGTATAAACGTCTCATTGATATAATCCGTCCCTGTCTGAAAGTCAATTCGTAAAACGGAGCCATTGCATTATTATCCTTTAGGAAAAGTTGTTGAATATAAAATACGCCCGTTACCCATGTCGCTGTCATAACTTTAGACGATGAAATTTCAGGAGATAAGAATTGGATTCGTTCGTCCGTTATAAATGATAAATTCAGGAATTTTTGCAAATCATCATATAGTTCAAGAGACCACTCTCGACTTTCGTTGTTTTTTATTGAATCAGAATGCTCTAACATGCATAGCTGCAGTGAATCATAAACCAAACTCCATATAGCAGTACAATTCTGGACAATATTTTTTGAAGTGATCGTATCAGAATGAAAAGACTTGAATCCACGAATGCAATCCAATGGGGAACGGCTTAGTTGATAAGAGGTATTCCCTGAGTAAAGGATATCGTTGGTATTACTGGTAAAAGAACACGGAACATTTTCCTTGTCAGATGAACAAGAAGCGCAACAAATCCAATTTAATAATATTATGCCAATGATCGAACAATGTTTCATAATTAGAAATGATTCAATAAGAGGATGGTATGTAAAATCCGGGGGAGTCTTTTTCTACTAATTCCTTGTAATATTTCAATCTTTGTTCAATTGTATATTGGAAGTGTGCTGAGCAGTGAGAGAAATATGGATCGTTTTTCTGAGCTAAATATGCCATATATTCTTGTTGATTAGTAGTCATATCAGAATTGGTATACTGTTTATGTGTAAGTTCGTGTGTTAAAACCAGGCAAATTTCATAAAAGTTACTTCCGGATACGGCGCTTCCAGAATAACTTAGGTATATCTGTCGTGAATTAGGGTCATACATAGCTTCATCCCCAGGTAGATCTGCCATGTAAATTTGGGCATTAGCGAGTTTTGATGCTATTGCAGCTTGAGCACCGCCATCTGCTTGAGAAAATAAAGTGGCGAATTGATTTAGGTTGGATTCATCAGTGCATCCGACGGAATGAAATGTTGCTGCATCGATAACTCGAATTTTATCACCCTTGCCGACATAATCCAAATATTCACCAGTCGGCGTATAGTAATAATCACCCCCGATCGTTGCAGTTTGTTCTGCTTTTTCCATAGGCTGCATTTCTGCGGCTAAACGGTCTAAATTGAATTTTTCCATGAATTAAATATTATTTATATTCTATATTTTGATACATTGTAGGTAGTAGGATATGTAAGTGTTGCTAAGGTAATATATGATTTGTTAAAAAACAAATATTTTCTGGTTGATATTGTAGAATTGATGAAAAAATATCTTCAATTAGTTATCTGCCTTATTTTGTAATTTCCGTGTAGTTTGTTTGACAATGCAGCTTTGCGAAAGACTTAAAAAGTATTTGAGGTAATATGTAATACGAGGAATGTAACAAAAAACCACCGGCTCCATTTGAATTACTATAGGAAGCCGGTGGTTTTTCGTGATGAGTCTTTTTATTTTTTTGACTCTTCCAGAGATGCCTGACGGAATTCTTTCATCAGTTTGGTCAGTTCAAGGGTCGCTTTGCGGGCGCGGGTACCGGCTGCTTTGTTACCATTTTCGAGTTGCCGGGTCGCATCGGTAGAAAATTCAGCCATCTTGGCCTGGATCTTCTCAAATAATTCTTTCATTTTTATTGAGTTTTAAATGTGACGGGCAAATATACGATTTTTGTGGAATATCGTTATGTCGCGTTTTTATAGTTCCGATGTAGTAATTTTTGTCGGTTTGAGGTGTATTAATTAAATCGGTTGGGTGGGGGAAGGCTAGGTGTCTTTGTTCAATGATTTATCGGGATTTACAGATTACGACAAACTTCTTGCATAATTCTATAAAAGATAGTACCTTTGCTTAATAGATAGGTAAAGTGACGCAAAATGCTGGACAAATACGTCAGTCAGAATCGTTACCAAATCGTTACTGTTTGAAATATTGGAATGCGGTAAGCATTAATAAATAGGCAATTGTGAGGATGGGTTCGAATCCCCCTTTCTCCGCGATTTGAGATAATTGCAGATGTCCGTACAGCCGGCCGTGAGGCGGTTGTACGGATGTTTTTGTTTTCAGATACTCTTGCCCGGACGCGGGAATGACGGTGTCGGCGCATTGCGAAGCGGCGGGAATGTAAATCCTGCCCGATGCCGGAACTGTTTGGCGACAGGCGATGCATAGCGGGCCGGCGGCGGCTTTCGCCGAGGCGGACCCTTTTTCGAAACCCGCGAAGCGGGCGCGAACGGTTCCGTTCCGGATCGTTATAAATAAAAAGCGATCGTGAAATTGTTATAAGTTTTTTTAATTTTGCGAACATCGGGGAAATATTCTTAAGCACACGTGTTTCCCGTCTGTAATACGGGTAGGATTATCCGTAATTCGGGTACGGTCGATATGGCCTGTTTTTAGGTATTTTTGTGGTGCGGGGAGTAAAAGATGGAAACGAAAGAACGATAATATATAAAAGCCTATGTTGCGAAAAATAAGAGTAACGCTCGCCGTCGTCTGTTTTACGCTGATCACATTGTTGTTTCTCGATTTTACGGGAACGTTGCACGCGTGGTTCGGGTGGCTGGCGAAAATTCAATTCTTGCCGGCGGTACTGGCGCTGAATGTCGGCGTAATCGTGGCGCTGCTGGCGTTGACGCTTCTGTCGGGGCGTGTCTACTGTTCGGTGATCTGCCCGTTGGGGGTATTTCAGGACGCGATTTCGTGGATCAGCGGGAAACGGAAAAAGAAAAAATACCGTTTTTCGTATTCGCCGGCCGTATCGTGGCTGAGGTACGGTGCGCTGGCGTTGTTCGTCGTCGCAGCGGTCGCCGGTATCGGTTCGCTGGTGGCGTTGCTCGCTCCGTACAGTTCCTACGGCCGCATCGTGCAAAACCTGTTCGCTCCCGCGTATCAGTGGGGAAACAACCTGCTGGCCTATCTGGCCGAAAGAGCCGGCAGTTACGCTTTCTACCGGACGGAGGTGTGGATGAAAAGCCTGCCGACTTTTCTCGTGGCCGCCGTTACTTTCGTGACGCTGATCGTGCTGGCGTGGCGTAACGGTCGTACTTATTGCAATACGATTTGCCCGGTGGGTACGGTGCTGGGTTTTTTTCCAGGTATTCCCTGTTCCGTCCGGTGATCGATACGGAAAAATGCAACGGTTGCGGTCTTTGTGCGCGTAAATGCAAAGCGGCCTGCATTGATTCGTCGAAGCATCGGATCGATTACAGCCGGTGCGTGGATTGTATGGATTGTATCGACGCTTGCCGGCAGGGAGCCGTCGGTTATCGGTTCCGGTTTGCGAAAACCGGTGCGAAACCGGCCGTCGCTTTCGAAGCGGTCGGCGATACGCGAAAGCCGGATACAGCCCGCCGCAGTTTTTTGACCGGTCTGGGACTGTTGGCCGCTTCGGCAGCCGTCCGGGCGCAGGAGAAAAAAGTGGACGGCGGCCTGGCCGTTATTTTGGACAAGAAGATACCGGATCGGGCGACGCCCGTCGTCCCGCCCGGAGCCCGGAGTCTCCGGAATATGGCGGCCCACTGTACCGGCTGCCAGCTCTGCGTGTCGGTATGTCCCGACGGCGTATTGCGGCCTTCGGCCCGTCTGGCGACCCTGATGCAGCCCGAAATGTCTTATGAGCGTGGTTACTGTCGTCCGGAGTGCGCTAAATGCGCCGAGGTTTGTCCGACGGATGCGATACGCCTGACCGGTCTTGCGGAAAAATCGTCGATTCAGATCGGCCATGCCGTCTGGGTGAAAGAGAACTGCGTGCCGCTTACGGACGGGGTGGATTGCGGCAACTGCGCTCGCCATTGTCCGACGGGAGCCATTACGATGGTTCCGTCCGATCCCGATACGGCGGATTCTCCGAAAATCCCCGTTGTGAACGAAGAGCGGTGCATCGGCTGCGGCGCGTGCGAAAACCTTTGCCCGGCGCGTCCGTTCAGTGCGATCTATATCGAAGGACACGAAAATCACAGAACGATTTAAGATTGCGAACTCATGGAAAAAAAGATAAAAAAAGAGAAAATAGACCGGCGCGAATTTCTGAAAAGACTCGGCGCGGGAGCGGCCGTTTCGGCGGTTGCGCTGTCCGGTTGCCGTCCGAAGCGCAATCCGGCGTCGGGCGACCGCTCGGCGCAAGGCGAGGTTCCGACCGATAAGATGACCTACCGCACTAATCCGACTACGGGCGACCGCGTGTCGTTGCTGGGGTACGGTTGTATGCGCTGGCCGACCGTTGCCGACAGCAGCGACGAGCAGATCGACCAGCAGATGGTCAATTCGCTGGTCGATTACGCCATCGCGCACGGCGTCAACTATTTCGATACGTCGCCCGCTTATTGTAAAGGGCGTTCGGAACGCGCAACGGGCATTGCGCTGAGCCGTCATCCGCGCGACAAATATTTGATTGCCACCAAATTGTCTAACTTTGCTCCTGCGACTTGGAGCCGGGAAGCTTCGCTGGCGATGTACCGCAATTCGTTCAAGGAGTTGCAGGTCGATTATCTCGACTACCTGTTGCTTCACGGCATCGGTATGGGCGGTATGGAGGCGCTGAAGGGACGTTATCTCGATAACGGGATGCTCGATTTTCTCGTTGCCGAACGCGAAGCGGGACGTGTCCGAAACTTGGGATTCTCGTATCACGGCGATATCGAGGTCTTCGATTACCTGCTTGCGCGGCACGATGAGATCAAATGGGATTTCGTGCAGATCCAACTCAATTACGTCGACTGGAAACACGCCAAAGAGGTCAACGATAGGAATACCGACGCCGAATATCTTTACGGTGAACTCGAAAAACGGGGTATTCCGGCCGTCATCATGGAGCCGCTGCTGGGCGGCCGGCTGTCGAACGTGCACGACCATATCGCCGCTAAACTGAAGCAACGTCGTCCGGAAGCGAGCGTCGCCTCGTGGGCGTTCCGTTTCGCGGGATCATTTCCCGGCGTGCTGACCGTGCTGAGCGGTATGACTTACATGGAGCATCTGCAGGATAATCTCCGCACTTATTCTCCTTTGGAACCATTGACAGATGAAGAAAAAGAGTTTCTCGAAGAAACGGCACAATTAATGTTGAAATATCCAACGATCCCTTGCAACGACTGCAAATATTGTATGCCATGTCCGTATGGGTTGGATATACCCGCTGTGTTGTTACATTACAACCGTTGCGTCAATGAAGGGAATGTCCCCAGGAACGGGCAGGATGAGAATTATGCAAAAGCCCGGCGTGCTTTTCTAGTCGGATATGACCGTAGCGTGCCCAAACTTCGTCAGGCAAGCCATTGTATCGGTTGTAACCAGTGTGTGGCACACTGTCCGCAGAACATTGATATTCCGAAAGAGCTGCATCGGATAGATCAGTTCGTAGAACAATTAAAACAAGGTACTTTATAAAAGAAAAGATGGAAGGATTAATCAATTTACTACATACGGGAGGATATTCCTGTACTATTGCCAACAAAGGAGAAATCCGCACTTTCACTCAACGCGGTGTGGCTGATATCTATGATTTACTGACCCAGGAACCGGAGTTTCTTAAAGGAGCTTCGATTGCTGATAAGGTGGTTGGGAAGGGAGCTGCCGCCCTGATGATTCTGGGAGGTATCAAAGAGTTATATACTGATATTATCAGTACCAAAGCTCTGGAGTTGCTTCAGAAATCAGATATAAAAGTTAGTTTTACAGAGAAAGTACCTTTTATCCGGAACCGTAACCATACAGGAGGATGTCCTGTAGAAACAATGTGCAGCGAAGTGGAATCAGCAGAGGAGATATTACCGCTAATTGGTGATTTCCTCGAAAGAATCAGAAGTAAAAATAGAAGAGTAATTTGAACTTAAAAAACAATAAACATGGAAACAACTACTGTAAAGTTCTATTCACTAAATTACAACGATGTGAAAACCTATTGGGCAGCCTTGTTATTCATCGTTGGTAATATTCTTTTCCCACAATTATTCCATCTCATGCCTCAAGGAGGAATAATCTGGCTACCAATCTATTTCTTCACACTGATTGGAGCTTATAAGTACGGATGGAAAGTCGGCTTATTGACAGCTATTCTTTCACCTATTATCAATTCCTTATTTTTCGATATGCCCGCCCCTGCAGTATTACCCGCAATTTTACTGAAATCCATACTACTTGCCATAACTGCCGGTTGGGCTGCACAACGTTTCGGACGTATTTCTATCCCGGTATTGATTGGTGTAGTACTTATTTATCAGGCCGTAGGTACTTTAGGAGAATGGATATATAATGGTAATTTTTACAGTGCTATTCAAGATTTCCGTATCGGAATTCCCGGGATGTGCCTGCAAGTATTAGGAGGCTATACATTCATCAAGTATCTGATTCGCAAATAAATCAATCGGT
>ERZ832522.892-NODE-892-length-42333-cov-4.932400_pt1 | contig 42333 bp, 53 predicted proteins | sample MGYA00519951_ERZ832522 | MGnify/ENA primary metagenome ERZ832522 (study PRJEB31850, sample SAMEA3708728) | human gut metagenome | biome: human gut; feature: human-associated habitat; material: faeces | place: China | collected 2014 ... | reverse complement strand
GGTTTCCCCGGTCCGCGGTTCCGCTTATCGACCTTCCGGTCTGCCGTGCTTCCATGCGGTGCTTCCCGGCAGGTGCTTGAGGAGGTGCATGCGGACATTCTTGAATTCCTCGCCGATCAGCCCGAGGCGGAGGAGGAAAACCCGCATGTCGTACTTCGCGCTTTCGGTGCAGAAGGGACGCTGGTTTTTCGTGCTCGCACACTTCGCGTTCTTGGCGAGGGCGGCGATGGCGAGGCAGAGGACGATGTGGCTTTTGACCTCCCCGGCGTGGGTTGTACCGTTGAAGGCTCGAACCTCGACCGTTCCGGTCCGCCATACGTTGTTCAGGTTGATCGCATGGTACCGCATGGAATCGTAGTGCGCGGGATTCGGGTTGGCGTATCCGAACCACGCCTTGTTGAGTTCCTCTCGCGTGGTTGGCTTGGTGTTTTCCAGGCGGGCGATGAATTCGCGATCGGTGCGCCGCGTGTAGCTGTCGATTCTCCGCTGGAGCGTTCCGGCCGCCTTGAGGATAAGCTCTTCCTGCTTGTAGAAAATCCGCGCGAAGTTCGCGATCTGCCGGGCGTTGAAATCGCGGACTCCGATGTGGACGTGCTGGCTGGTGCATTCCGGAGTTTTCGCTCCGGCTTTGCGGAGCTCGCGAACCACCGCCTGAAGGGTATCCATGTCGTCCCATTTGAGAATCGGGGTCACCACCTCGGCGCTTGTGGAACGGCTTCCGAGGCTTCCGTCGCTGACCGCTTTCCAGTGACGTCCGTCCGGAGCGATCACCGTCCATTCGTCGTATCCACCTCCGGTGTAGTGGATCGTCCCGCCGACCACGCTGTGGATTGCCTGCACCGCCCGTTCGCGGCTGATGTTCGTGTACTCGAGTTCCGTCCCGAAGGTAAGTTCCTTCGCCGTCTGCATCGTGTTGGTCATTTTGGCCTCCGTTGTTTTGCCTGTTGACCGGTTCTGGGTTTCGGGCGGTGGTTCCCATCGCCCCCGTTTACAGTGCATACAATGCCATGGAATTCGTTGATAGCCAATGATTTATGCAAGAAATAGCGATAATAAATATGGGTTTATTGCGTTGATTTTCAGGCATTTGCACTTGCTATTCAAACAAAGGATGCTGCCGGAAAAAACAGAGAAAAAAGAAGGAATAAAACTTGATTTTCACAACATTGGCAATATGAAAAACAGCAAGTCCAAATTACAGAAAAATGCAACTTTTTCCAGCAGCATGGAACGAGCTTTATGCAAGTCTGTTTTTGCAAAAGAATGCAACTTTTTCCGGCAGCATGGAAAGAATCCAATGCAAGTGCAAATCGTGAAAATAATCCGGAAATCTGCGGAAAAAATATAGGGGCAGAGCTCCCCGGACTCGGATATGAAAAACGCCGTTGTTTGGCCGGAAACGGCCCGTGTTGCGATTATGCAGTCGGCCCCGAACCCCGCTGGAGGCATACTTAACCTGACCGGCGCGACAAGGGGCAAACTATGCGAAAAAAGCCGCCCTGTGCGCGGGCGGCTTTCGGAAGATCCCGGTTAATTTTTCAGCCATACTTCCTCGCCCCGGGAACTGATGGCGGAAATGCACTGTTCGCAGAGGTTTCCGAGGTCGCGTTCCTCCTGAAGTTCGCTTTCCGGGAAAAGACTGTCGCACCATTGGCAGAGGCTCCAGGCTTCCGCGAATTCCCCATGCGTGATTTGAATTTCGCGCTTTTCCTCTTTCGCTTTCAAAGCCTCTGCCTCGGCGCATTCGAAGCAGACGCTTTCGTGTCCGTCGACCCCGAACACCTCGTCTTCGGAAATTGTTTTTTTGCAAATTTCGCAGATTTTCATTTTTTCCTCCGTTGGTTGCGGGCGGTCTTTCGACCGCCCTGATTGGGTTTATTCGCTTTCGGTTTCTTCCTCGACTTCTTCGAACCGGGAAGCGGTAATCCCGCCGTAGGTATAGCCGTTGTCGTGGCTGAGGTAGACCTTTTCGTCCTCGTCGAAATTGTTGAGGAACTCGATCAGCTCTCCGACTGTCATGGTGCTGGCGATTTGGTCCGGGGCGTATCCTTCCCGTTCTGCTTTCATGGTGAGAATCATTTTGGCCTCCGTTGTTGGCTTTTTTGTTTTTCTGGCGGTGTCGTCGTCGCTCCCGTTCACAATGCATACAATGCCATGGATTTTGTTGATAGCCAGTGAGTTGCGCTGAAATATCGATAATAAATATGGGTTTATTTCGCTGATTTTGAGGCATTTGCATTTGCTATAAAAACAAAGGATGCTGCTCTTGCCCGGCAGCATGGATAAGGGGCAAAGCAAGTGAAAATCGAGATAATAATCCGGAAATCTGAGGAAAAAATATAGGGGCAGAGCTCTCCGGATTCGGATATGTAAAACGCCGTTGTTTGGCCGGAAACGGCTCGTGTTGCGATTATGCGGTCGGCCCCGAACCCCGCTGGAGGCATACTTAACCTGATCGGCGCGACAAGGGGCAAACTATGCGAAAAAAGCCGCTCCGTGTGCGGGCGGCTTTCGCAGAATTCCTTTATTCAGCCTCGACATATTCGCAAATATGTCCAATGGCCTCCTCGTAGGATTTGCTTGCAAGAACCTCTTTGGTCATTGGTTCGACCAGATCCGGTCGACCGCCTCTTCTCAGAACTTGCCGGGCGCGCCCTAAGAGCGCATAGATGTTTCCATCGGTTCCGACCAGAACGCAGGGAATTCCGGACTGTTTTTCTTCGGGAGTCATTTTGTACCGCCTTTTCTGCCCGGCCAGCCGATGCCGGGAAAATGATAGTTTCCATTCCGGATTGCCTCACACTCGGCTGCGACGGCTTTCCGGAAATCAGGGTGTTTTCGTTCCTCTTCCGAACACTTCATGCAGATGCATTCCGTTGAAAATGCAGACATGATCCGACCGCTTTTCAGCGATCCTCCGCAACGATCGCATGTCTGCTGTGAAAAAAATTTTTCACTCATGTTTCGTCTTTTGTTTTCAAGGGCGGCCTTTCGACCGCCCCGTGTTGATTATTGGAGGGCCTTGAAAAGTTCTTCCGTTCTGATTTTTTCATCGTCGAGTCTGTTGCTCATTTCTGTTTCCTTTCTTGCGGTTATTTCCTGTCGGTGCGGTGTCCTTACCTCCCCGTTACAGTACCTAACAATGCCATGAAATTTGTTTATATCCAATGACTTGCGAAAGAAATAGCGATAATAAATATAGCTTTATTCCGTTGATTTTGAGGTATTTGTTCTTGCTATTCAAACAATGGATGCTGCTGGAAAAGAAGAGCGGATTTTTTCCACAGCATGATAAAGGATTTATGCAACTCAAACAGAGAGATATTTTGGAAATTATGCAGAAAAAAATGGGGGCACTGCTCGCATCGACCTGCTCATAAATTCGCCTTTGTGCGCAAAGTTACGGGGCATGTTGCGCAAATGCGGGACCCCCTGATCGCAGTATAAAAATTCCCCGGCGGCAAAGCCCTTTGTGCGCGAACAACGGCATAGGGGTATTTTCCCATTTCCGCAGAAAAAAAGCCCGGCCGGAAGCGAACTCCCAACCGGGCTTCATTTTTACTCGGAAACTTCGACCGTCACGTCTTTGACTGAAAGCTCCGCAAGTTTTGCCTGCGGCGCCTCAACCGTCTGATATTATCTTTATCCCGGCACAATAAATTTCCTGTGTTTGTGTTTTATATATAGATATCTGATATTTAAATTGGAGAGAAAGTGAAAATTACCGTTCTATTCTGCTGTATACTTTCCGCAATCCATATCGCGGCTGCGGAAGTTCCGTCCGAACGTTTTGTCCGTATTCCGGCAAATCCGGATTTTACTTTTGCGCGGAGCCTGGAGTCGCGCAGCCGGACCACCGGCGAAAAGGCTCCTATTATGAGAGAGTATGTTTTAGGAAAGTACCCTGTTACGAATTCTGAATATGCTGAATTTGTAAAAGCGACACGCCATCGACTACCACGTTATTGGCGAAACGGCACATTTCCCCGGGGGAAAGAAAATCATCCTGTTGTGGAAATATCCTATGACGATGCCTTGGCCTATTGCGCCTGGTTCGGAAAAAAATATCCGAACTGGAAATTTCGTCTGCCGACCGAAGCCGAGTGGGAGAATGCCGCATCCGGTCCGAAGCACCTTGAATTTCCCTGGGGCAATAATTCCAATATTTCCATTTACAATGGCAGGATAATCTCCAATTTCAATTTTAATGGTGTCGTTGCATCGGAATATTTGAACAAGGCTCCGGCAATGCATGTTACATTCGTGAATAAGAAATCGCCTCAACAAGGGAAAAAAATTGCTCTGAAAGATTTGATCACTGTCGATTCCACAGGACGTGTCCAAGGCTGGATCAATCACCGCGACTATACCGGATTTGTTTATACCGACCTCTTCAAAGAACTATCGTCCAATGGCGGGTTTACTACGCCAGTCGAACAATATCCGGCCGGAAAGAGTCCATATGGTTGCTTTGATATGGCTGGTAATTCATGGGATTGGACATCCTCTGACATTACGGCAACCAACGGCGCTGAACGCGGAAAGACAGTGAAAGCGATTCGCGGCGGCTCATGGTATGCCACAATAAATTCCTGTAAAACAAACTACCGAGGTGAAGGTCGCAGGGAGGACGGTTGTTACAGTACAGTTGGATTTCGTCTTGCTGCAGATGTACCGGAAAAATAACAGCCTGGCAAAGACGCATTTGTACGCGATTGCCAGGCTTCGGATTTATTCCGTGACTTCGACGGTCACGTCTTTGACGGAAAATTCCGTGAGTTTGGCCTGCAGAGCCTCGTAAGACTTCCGGGCGGCAGCTTTCAGCATTTCTCCCTGCTGAGCCGTGATCTTGCCGTCGGCGACGAGCTGGTCGATCTTCTGTTCAACAAGAACAGCGCCGCCGGAGGTGTAGGCGATATCCAGAATGGTCCCGACCGTTTTGTGGATTTCGGCGACCTTTTCCTGGGTGAAGTAGGAGCATCCGCACATTACCGCCATGCCGAGACCGAAGGCGATTGCGAGCGCGAGAACTGCAGTGATTTTCTGTTTTTTCGTGGTCATGGAAAAATCCTTTCTGTTAGTTAAAGCCCCATGAATGAAACGGAGAGAGTTTTATGGTCGCTCCAGTTGGGAACGCCATGCCGGGTGGCTTCGATTTTTACGGCTCCCACCGTTGAACCGTCTTCGCGGACAAGTTTGACATCGTCAGTCGGAGCGAAGAATTCCCGATAGACAATTTCCTGGGAACATCCGGCGGTCATGGCTAGAACGATCGCCCCGGCGATTGCGGCTGTGAAGTGCCCCATTTTCACACTTCACCTCTTTTCTTTTTGCACACGGCACACTCGCAGGGAGAACACCAGGCGGCCCAGCCGAAGAGCTGGCAGATGTTCCCGAATCTGCGGGCATGGTTCATGACGATGTAGCGGAGCGGATTCCACCAGCTGTAATTTGCTTTCGCCACCATGTAGCCGTTGGTTTTGAAGCGGTTGTTGGATTCGGTGAATTTCTCTTTCGATCCGTCTGACTCATGCCACTCGATGTCGTGGATAAAGGCCACGACAGCGAGACTCGGATGCAGGGCGGAAACAAGCCCTCTCAGCCATTCGGGAAAGGAATCCGGACCGATGCCGTTGTAGATGCCGGCAAGTTCGGTGATTTTGTATTTGCGGATGATTTCGCGGTTTTCGAGCTGGAGCTCCTCCGCAAGAGCCTTCAGTTCCTTGATTTCCTTAAGCCGGTTCATCTTCCTCCTTTACGTTATTGATATTGCGGCGGTTCCCAGACGATTTCCCCGCTGCGGACAGTCAGAATATCGCCCTCATCGCCGAGTTTCAGGGAACGGATCTTGCCATGCCTGACGAACAGAAGAGTCGGAAGGCTTCCCGCCGGCGGCAGAGAGTTCTCATCAAACGGATCGTCGTTGATGATCGTCCAGATTGTGCCGTCCCAGACATAGAGTTTCCCTGTTGCAATCACGAAGTAAAATTTGGGGAGCGGAGCGAGAATCGACGCCCGTTCCTCCTCTGTGTTCAGAAACACAATGTCCGCCAGCGGAATCCGAAGCGTCCCGTTGTCGTAGAACAGTTCCCGTGAATCGGTCGCTACAATAAACTGCCCGTCATTTACGGGGGCGGTCTGCGCCTGGAACTTTGTCCCAAGCCTCGGTTTGAAGTTCGGCATCATGCGCCTTCCACAGTCTGCCAGCTGAGCGGCGGAACATATGCCCCGTCACTCCTGACCTGAAGCTGGTTCTCGGCTTCGGCGGAGACTTTCAGAGCGGCAGTGATTGTTCCTCCGGAAACGCTCACGGAAATACTCTCCGTTTCTCCCGCCTCATACACATCGATGAGGTCGCCGAGATCGACATCGAATTTCGTGTTGTCGGTCATCGTGAGAGAGAGAATATGTGTTTCCGCATCGTAGGCGGCTGCGGCGAGGAACTGCTCGACAGGGAGTGTGATTTCAATGGGAGTTCCGCCGTTCGTCGTGAACGTGAGTTTCCCGCTTGCCCCGTCATATGATGCCCCGTCGACCAGCCCGGTGAGCTGAAGCGGCGTCGTGGAATTCGTCCCTTTTTTGACCGTGATCGTCTTGTCGGCATAGGTGACGTCGGTCACGGCTCCGCCCCCTGCGACGATGTTTTCCACCGCGCCGTCCACATACTCTTTGACCGCCTTGGAGGTCGGGATCGCTTCGTCGGAATCGTCCAGCGTTGTGGAAACGGCAAGCTGAACCGTCACCCATGCGGAGCCGTTCCACGCTTTCCCCTCTTTGGTGGATGTGTTGACGTAAAGTGTGCCGACCAGTCCGGCGGCAGGAAACTCGTCCACCAGCTCAATCGGATGGGAATACGGAACCGTTCCCTTGTAAATCCGGTTTTGATCGGAAACAAAGTAGAGAGTTCCGTCGTCTTTGGGATCAATTGCGGCATACTGCGCTGAAGTAAGGATGAAAAATTTGACTGCGGACATGGAGATACCTTTCAGTTTATGGTTTGCCAGTTGAGGGTTGCTTCATTGTTGCTGATCGTGATTCCTCCGGAATTCAGAATCACGCGGACATGGGAATCGTTGAGTTTCGAGCTCTCGGCGGCGAGTCCGAGCAGCAGCTCTCCGGAGGTGACGGCACTTTGACGGACAGCGTCCCAGTAAACCGCCGCGCCCACGCTGAAAGCACAGTGCACCGGTTTCGTCACGTCAAACACTCCGGAAAGAGCAAGACTGCCGAGTGTTCCTTTTTTAACAGGAATTCTCGCCACGCCGATGAGGCCGTTCCGGATTACGATCTCACCGGCTGCAATATCCCTTTCCGGGACAAAATCAATCGACTCGCCGCGCTGGATATAGCGCGCCTGCATCGTTTACTCCGAAACAACCGGTTCGAGTTCCAGCGCCGGATCAATATAGACAAACCCGGAGGAGCTGAACCAGCAGAAGTAGATCCGCACATCAACCGGATTGTTTTCGACCAGATCCAGCGGAATTTCCAGACACTTCTGCGTCAGATTCTCATCATTGATCCATTCGGAGGCGGAATCATCGACCCAGCGTCCGTGGATCGTGCTCCAATAGCTGCTGTCGTTTCCGTCGCTGTCCCGAACCGTGGCGGAAACGATCAAGCGACGAAACATATCGCTATCGTCCGTATAACCTTTATAGGCGATGTGCATTTTCAGAAGATGCCGTCCGCTGGTCGTCGGAAGCAACTCCATGCCCTTGAAAGGTTTGCGGCCAAGAACCATCGTCCGGGTGGTGTTGTAGTTGTTGTTGTAGAGTTTCAATGCCGCGGCCCCGCCGCCGGTACGATGAACACTCCAGGTGTCGGCGATACCGTTCGGACAGCGGAAACAGAAATGACCCTCTTCCCCCTCATTGTTGCAGCCGAACCCCTGATAGATGTAGTAGTCGTTGTCACTCCGATAGGTCAACGGGCGAAGCGCAATATTGCATTTGTCGGCAAACACATTGGCTCGGCTGCTGTAATCCGTTCCGACGGCCGGTTCCTGACTGTACAGATAGGCGGGATTGTCAATATTGATAAACATGTCCTTGACGCGAACATGGCTGGCATCGTATGCCCAGAGCGCATATCCGGGGAACCAGGTTTCCAACTTGTCGATATCCGCAACCGTATTGTAGCAGGTCATGGAGCCCTTCAGTTTCGCATTGGTCAAACGCGCGTTGTTGATGTACAGCGATCTCCCACGCGGATTATTGACCGTAATACCGGTTACAATCGGAACTTTGGCGAAAATTCCGCCATCATCCCGATCGAATTCAAGATAAAGCGCAACATAGTTGCTCCCGGAATTGGAGGCATCGGAATAGCTGATCGGGGATCCGATGGCGTTTTCCTCGTCCTCGCAGAAGTTGATCGTGATGTTGCGGACATCTTTTTCGATTCCCGGAACATAATTGGAGCTGTAACAGTCGTACAGTCCGACCGCCGGAGCGGTGCAGCGCCAGCAGCGGGGAATATTGACCGTAATGTCCGATACCGTGAAATCCCGCAGATAGGAGAAATAAATCAGGTTGTTCTGAAGATAGAGATTTGCAGGACGCACTTCACTCAGGCCCCGGTCCGACATATTGACGGAAATGTTGTGAATCCGCGCATTGAGATACCCGGAAATCCGGAGCAGACACGGAATGTATTCATACGTCCCGTTGAAAATAAGCTCCTGTGAAATATTCCGGATCTCGCACTCAATACCGTCGTCACTGTTCTCGGAAAGACAGAGCGGATAATATTCATAAGAACCGTAATTCAACGGAGAATAGACTTTCACATCCTCCACGTGCAGAATTTCCGGGAAGCGGCAGTAAATCCCGTGGCAGTTGCTGGAATTGCCCGTAATCGCATAATTGATGACGCAGTCACGAATGTTCAGGATCCGGGCATAGTAGATGTAAACATAGGATTTGAGGCGGCTCTTTGTCAGTGCTCCGCCTGCGTATTCCGGGTTGTCCACATCAATGTCCTTGCTTCCGAACTTGCAATGTTCAAACGAGATGCACATCTTATAGTCGCTGTCATTGTAGAAATACAGCATGTAGTTGTTCGAGTCGATGCCGTCCCGGAAGAGATAGACCCGGTGCATCAGGAACACCCGCAGATTCGGAAGCTGGAAACGACCGTCCGCGACAACGCTTTTCACATTGGCATATTCAGCCTCGTCCGCGCCCCAGGCGGTTTTTGCCTCCTCCGGGACAAAGTCATACATCAGATCGGAGGGATTCGGCATCCCGAGAAGCAGAAGGTTGGTGATGTTGGTGTTTTCGCCATTCGGGATGATAGTGGCATAGGATTCTGATGTGCGGCGAATCAGATAACAGGTGTTGTCTGCGAAATCTGCTGCATTGGCAGGAAGTGCTTTCAACGCTCCAGCGGGCGTTGTCCCATCACCTGCAGTACCAATGCTGGGATCAACATATACTACATTGAAATCGACATTCGAGTAAATCATTCTGCATATACTCCGATAAAGGTGGAATAAGGTTCAAAAGCCGGAAATTCCGGCAGGACGGTGATATTGATGATATTTCGACCGAGATTTCCGAACGGGGAGCCGCCTCCGTTTGTCCAGGGAGAAAGACGTGTTCTGCCGTTGATGATGGAATAGTTGCTGAACTCCTCGCGGGAAAGCTCGGTCTCGTTAAAATTTACGATGACTTCGCCGTCAACCCCCTTTCTGATCGTTGCATTTTCAAAGACGATCCGTGTCACTTTAGCCACGGAGGTGTTCTGGTCGGCAACGAGGACGTCACCGTAGGTCGCTGCATCATCGCCGAGATATTTGATCCATTGCGCATCGGCAAAGTCTGACCAGACGGGATTGGCGATCGGCGTCCGGGAGATGATTTCCGCGCGATACTTGAGCGAATTTGCCGGAGTCAGGGAAAATCCTTGACCGTCGTTCTGTGCCGCATAAGCCACATAAAGGTAAGATTCCGTGCCGGGGACGCCCTGAACTCCCTGTGGAATGGAGAAGTTGAACACGGCATTATGCCCGTCTCCGGAATTGGTGACGGACACCTGAGAGCCCGGTGTTCCGGTGGAGACGGTTCCAATCCTCACGCTTGCGGCATCGCCTTTGACTCCCTGTGGAATGACGAAGTCGAATACGGCATCGTGTTCATCGCCGGAATTGGTGATGCTTGCCGGAGTCGTTTCCGCACCGGTCGTGACGGTTCCGATCTGGATCGTGGAACGAAGTCCACGTGGACCGATGATCAGCGGGAGCGGGTCACTCCATTCCTGTCCGACCGCCGCATTCCGAAACCGGTAAAGTCTGGCAGTTTGAGGAACTTCCACCTTTTCTTCCGTTGTGGTTTCCTCGCCGGTCTCCTCGTCTTTGACGGTCACTTCGCGGATCGGCGAGAAGGCATACCAGATGGAACCGTCATCGGAAAGCTGAACTTCCAGTTTTGCGGCGAAAAGCGCCCGGATCTGAGCGGCGGAATAATTTCCATCCGAAACCGGAACGGGGGAGCCAGTCCCCGCATCACCTCGACGGTTGCGGATACTGATGTTGAACTGGATCAGGAATCCCGGAGTGGTCTCGCCGACTTCAAATCCGGCAAGTTCACAGCCGAAGTTCTTGCTTTCCACAGCCCCCAGAGCGGAAATCAGTTCCTCCGTATTGGTTTCCGTCAGTGGAATATGGACTTCATTTCCGGAAACGGTGATTCCTTCTGCAACCCGGATTTGCGGAGGGGTTGCGGTGTTCCAATCGTCCGCGATCACAAAATCCCAGGAGGCGTAGGCGGAGAGATCTCCATCGAGCGGTTCTCCTTCCGCATCAAGGAGTTTTAGAATCAGCTCCGCACGCATTCCGCGTGTCAGCGCAGGCAGTGAGCTGATCGTCTGATTGTAGGAATCCACGAGACGGGCATTGACGCTGTCCGCCCGCAGATACATCGTGATGATCTGCATAAAAAACCTTTCTCATTGAAATTTGAATCCGTTTTCAACGGCGAAGTCCAGGATGCAATAGGCGATTCCTTCATAACCGGTCTTGCAGCTTCGTCCAAGAGTCCTGGAATAACCAGAAACGTTTCCGTCTGAATCATAATTTGTTCTGTAATCGCTTACAGGCACGCTGGAATTCCGGGGAATGTCATCGACATTTCCTCCGATGGAAATATCCATCTCCATATTCGCCGACCAGTGCGTCCGGATGGTGCTGACACCAAGGGAAAGGCCGCTGCTTCCCAGGTCAAGGACGCTTTTCTGCAGCACCGATGAATAGGAAACTGGCCCACTTGGAGCTGACACTTTGTAACGAAATATCAAGTCGCACTCCGCTGTCGGATGCGGACGCCGGGCTGTTTTGATAACAATGCTTCTGGACTGCGCATACCCGCAATACCCTCTCTCTCCGTCAGAATCCCTGTAATAGTCCGTATTCCCCGACCATGAATAAAATTCCTGCGGGAAACTGGAAAATGTTCCCGAGTAGGGTTCTCCCTCCAGCGCTTCTCTCAATGCCGTGGAAATGGATTCAGAAAACGGGGGATCATGTTCCGCGCCAGAACGGGAAAGGTAAGTACCGGAAATACCAGAAAACTTCACCGCAGTCAGTTTGTTAATTGCGTTTTTCACCGACTTCAGCCACTCTGCCCATCCAGCCGCATTGGAACTGCCAGTTCCCGGGCATTCACAAATTCGGCATCCTTCCGAGTTGACCAAATCATAATAGTCCCACATCTTTGGGAAGTCTGATAGATCATCTTTGTAGTCGTCGAACTCCATATTCACAAAATTCGGAGCAAGTCTATAGACTGCATCCCGGATTGCATTCATGGCTGCTATACTCCAAGGACGATATTGCATCATGGAATACAGTACCTCGTTTGGATTCTGACTCGTCAGGATTGCACGCTCTATAACGGCCTCAAGGATTGCACGGTAATAGTCGACATTTCCCGGATCGGGAGATTCCCAGTCCATGCCTTTGTCATCCCAGGAAACGGGAGGTGTATATTGAATCATCTCCATATCGCCACCTCGCCGAGATACGCGACGCCTGTTTCATCGCCCTGAACATAGTCGTAAAACGAAAGTGTCCGGTTGGAGCCTGTAATTTCAGAATCTTCCGGTTTGCAGAATTGGAAAGTCACAGCCTTTTCCTTATTCGGTTCTTCGCCCTCCCACCATCCGGATGGGCTGTTCAGCTCTCCCAGAAGCCATTTCCCGTTCTCATACCGAATTCCTCCGTAGGAGAAGCGTCCGTTCTTCTTTTCCAGAGAGCGAATGTAATAATTGGAACTGCTGTCCCGCCAGCGGGGAAGACCGAAATATTTCTTCCCGGAAACACCGCCTTTCGGTTCATATTCTCCAAGCTGCACTCGATAGACGCTCTGCCAGCGGGGGAAATCGAAATAAACCGTCTTGTTTGCTCCACCTCCGTTCCGGTTCGTCCCGCGAGGCTGAAGATAACTGTACCCCCCATCTCTGGCAGACGGGATGGAGCCCGCGTGAAAAGCATCCCCCTCATATTCCTTACTCTCAGAATTGTAGTTTTCCTTCGGTTCATATCCCGGAAAACGGTTGTGGAGAATCCAGCCGTAACTCCTGGAGTAATAAAAGAAGTTTGAGCCGCTCTTCCAGTAGATGTATCCGTTCACATCGTTGAAGACCGGAGAATAGACGGCATTGTCAATCTTCAGCCGATAAGTCCAGAGATTCTGTGTGATGACATAATAGTTGAGGTAGCCGCTGTTCGTATTGAAAGCCAGCAATCCGGAGTCCACCCCGAGTCCGCGCCAGAATCCCTTTTGCGGGTTCCAGTTCGGAATCGTCGGACTTCGCAGTTGCGTCGGAACATATTGAAAACTCATGTCTCGTTTCCCCCTGTCGTCTGGATTGCAATCCGGTGTCCGATGATCCAGCTTCCTGCGGGAATGGTGGAATTCAAAGCAAGTTCGGCAACATAGAGAGTGCCGGAACCGGTGCTGGCATTGTCTTTCCCCTCGGTAAAAAGCTGGACATTGTAACCGGCTCCGGTACTGCCTCCAGTCACTTTGCAAAGAAAAACTTTGTCTTCTGTTCCACCACCGCCGGATCCCGCGCCTCCGAGCTGAAGCATGCACCACTGACTTCCGGTATTTCCGGCCTTCCAGAGAATCCGGGCGACACCGTTTTCCGCCGACTGCATTGCTCCGGAAGCATTCCCGACCATCGGTTCGGCAAATTTGTGTTCCGGATCCAGAATGCTCACCTTTGCCGGAACAATTCCCAGCAGAAGCGCCCGGCCGATTTTTCCCGCATCGACAGGTTCCAGAAGCACCGCATATGGATATTCCTCATAGGCGTTGGTCACCTTTCGACCGAGAAACGCCGGGCACTTCCCGGTAAATTCCGGTTCGTTCGCATCCGGCCGGATCAGCACGTCTGTGATCGCCATGGCCGAAAACCGGGGGAACAATGTGCTTTCCCCGTTTTTCAGCAGGACCACGCCGCTGGAATTGCCGTTCCTGAGCGGACCTCCGCACTGGTCGGACTGGAGATTTTTCACATATTCCGCCGCATCGATAAACGAATTCCAGGTCGAGGCTTTGATCTGAATCAAATCGCCTGTCTGCACTTTATTCATTGTCTGATCCCCAATCCTCCGAAATCAGCCGCCTGATAGACACGTTCCACATAGGCCGATTCCGGCTTTTTGACGAGACTTTTCTGATCGGAGGAAACCTCATCGGCATAACGGACCCAGAGGTAATCCCAGCCGAGTTTCTCCTTGACGGTCAGATCACCGATTTTCAGATTTTCCCGGTTCGGCGAGACCGCGAATCGGAAGGTGATTTCCCAGTCATCATCGGAATGTTTGCCGCGACGGCTTCCGCTCGCTCCGAGGAAAAGGACTTCGCCGGGAGCATACCCTTTGAATTTTCCGTTGTTTACGGTCCCGGTCAGTTCCGCGAGGCGTTTCTTGTAAGCGGTAGTCACCTTCGAAGCCCGGAAATAGTGAGTTTCCGAGAAATTCATGACCGGCATCGTGATGTCGATCCCGTTCACATTGCCTTCCGAATCCACGCTGATCGCGCCGCCGTAATCCGGGGCATCCGATGGAGTTTTGGACACCGTCGCAATGCTCTGATTGACATGTTTGCTTCCGCCTCCGGTATCGAATGCAAAACTCGGTTCCGGCTCGTTGTCTCCATTGCCTCCGCCGAACACATCGATCTCATAAGTGACCAGAACCTTGAAGATGTCCTGATTGATCCGTTCAGAGATTTCCAACGCCTGACGAGTCAGGTTCTCCAGTTTCTCCGGCGAAGCCTCCCGAACCGCGTTCAGCGCGGCAAGTTCCTCTTCCACTCCAAACACCAGATACGGAACTTCCGCCTGGGTCAGAAAACCGGAATAGTCCATATATTCATTCAGATCGTAAAAACATTTTTCCACCCGGATTTCGTTTGCCATAAAAACTCCTTTCCATCAGGCGAATGTTCCCATGCCGTTCTGTTTTTTCAGCAGAGTATTGGTTTTCTTCGTATTGGCAACAATCGTTTCTGTTGCTTTTGCGGTCCGGTCGGCGGCACTCGATTCCCCCAGATTTTCCAGCGCGGCGGCAAGGAAGGCCCCCTGCGGTTTCGACACTTTCTCCGCCGCCTCCCGGGTCCCGTCCTGAGCCGAGCGCAGACGGTCGGAATATTTGTCCACCATCGACTCCGCACGGCTGTAGGCGCTTTGGGCGTCATCGAGTTTTTTACGCTCGTCATCATCGATTTTGCCGTCCGCCTGCGCATCCCGCAGTTCCTTTTCGAACTGTGCTTTTGCCGCAGCCGCTTCTTTCTGATATTGAGCAATCAATCCTTCCAGCATCTGCTGTCCGGCGGCTGGGTCGCTTCTCAGCGTTTCATCGATTTTTCGATCCTGCGCCGCTTCGGTGCGCCGATCCTGAATGCTCTGTTCGGACTCCTGAAAGCGCTCCTGATAGGAGGCAACATCATCCTTCATTTTCTGAGCGGCTTTTTCCCGTGCCTTGGCGATCCGGTCTTCCGCTGTCTGATCCGCTCCGGCGAGTTTCCCCTCCAGTTCCGCGATCTTCGCCTTGTCCTGTTCTTTTTCCGGCTTGGACTTCTCATAATCCAGCATCGTCTGAATCAGCTGTTTGTATTCGTCGCGAAGCGCAATGATGTCGTCGATCTCGTTTTCAAGTTCAGTTTTGCGTTCCCGTGCAAGCTGTTTGTCAATTTCGGCGACACGTTTTGCGGCGGCGTCCGCGTTGTCGGATGCCGCCTGTCGGCGTTGTTTTTCCGCCTCGACTTTTTCCTCCGTGGTCGCTGTTTTCCCTTCTTCTCCGGTTGTTGCGCCGGGCTTGCCTTCCTGAACCGCCTGACGGCGTTTCTGCAATGCCCAGATTTTCTGCCGATAAGCGGATGCTCGTTCTCCGTTGGCTTCGATTTTCTTCTGCGCTTCTTCCTGCCTGCCGGAGATCTGCGACCAGAGGTTGTGATTCCAGTAAGAGAGCAGTGCCTCATCTTCCGCCTGGAGCTCTTTGAGGTTGGCCTCCAGTTCGGCGATTTCCGCATCCAGCTCCCCAAGGGTCGCCGCTTTCATGGCTTCATTGAACTTGTCCTGCGCCGAAGCGGCAAGATTCAGTTTCCCGGTGATCGTGTCGATCCCAAGCCCGAGGTCGTTGTAGGCTCCGTTCAGCGCATTGACGATGGTTTGCGCTTCCTGCTGTTCCGCTGCGGTCAGCTTTTCCTGTTCCGCCAACTGCCTGAGCCGTTCCAGCTGAGCAAGATGCGTCTCCTTCTGCGGATCGTTTCCGGTTTGAATGATTTGTGCGGCTGCGGTAAATTGCCTCTGTGCTTCCGTCAAGGCGACGATACGTCCCCTGGCCGTATCCACGGAAAGGCCGAGGTCGCCGTATTTTGCTCTGAGCTGTTCCAGCAGGGTGTTTGCCTCCGCAATGCCGGACGCGTCCAGCTTCGGCATTTGAGAAAGTGTCTGCAGACGGCTGACCTTGTCCGCATCCTCCGTCCCGGAGACTTTGATGGAAATATCCCGGAGACTTGCAGCGACGCTGTTGAGCTTGACGATCTTTCCCGCAGTCCGGTCGACCGCAACTCCGAGATCGCCGTATTTCTTCGACAGTTCACCGATCAGTCGTTCCGCGTCATTCTGCTGATCGACATCCAGTGAGACTTCCAGTGACAACGCTTTCAATTTCCGCAACTTGTCAAGGTCGCCGCTGTCCTTGACAGAAAGCTCCATGGCTCCGATCCGGGCACTCTCCGCATTCATGGCTGCAATCTTTCCAGAGACCTTGTCCACAGTCATTCCCAATGAGCCGTATTTCGCTTCCAGCTCGGAAATCAGCCGCTCCGCCTCTTCCTGCCCCTGCACATCCAATTTTGCCTGAATGGAGAGGGCTTTCAGACGATTGAGCTTTTCGATATCCTCACTTCCGCGAACTTTGAATGAGAGGTCACTGATCGCTCCGGCTACGGTGTTCAGACGTTCAATCTGTCCCGTTGTCCGGTTTACAACCAATCCGAGATCGCCGTATTTTTTTGACAGTTCTCCGATCAGGCGTTCCGCATCATTCTGTTGCGGAATCGTCAGATCCAGCTCCATGGAAAGAGCTTTCAGCTGATCGAACTTCGACAGGTCGCCGGCGTCAATTTTCGTTGAGAGTCTGATTCCCTCCAGACGCTCGGCTTCTTCCGATAATGCACGAATCCTTCCCCGTGCACGATCCACTTCCAGCCCAAGTGCGCCGTATTTGGCGGAGAGTTCTTCGATCAGAGCAGCCGCTTCATTCTGTTCATCCAATTCAAGGCTGACTTTGACGGAGAGTTCCTCCAGTCGCGCCATCTTTTCCAGATCATCGGCGTTGCTTACTTTGAACTTCAGCTCGCCAAGTTTTGCCGCAGCACTGGAAAGAGCCGTAATCCGCATGGCGTTGTCACTGATCGTGATCCCGAGGTCGCCGTATTTTTTCTGCAGCTTGGATGCCAGCATACGGGCTTCCGCCATCTCGGCATTCGTCAGTTTCTGCTTTGCCGCCAGCTGCTGGAGCCGTTCCATGCGGATTTCATCCGTTTTGCGGAGCTGGTCTCCCTTTTCCCGAAGCGTGCTCATCTTGTCCGAAAGCTGCGCGGTATAGGATCCGGCGCGGGAGAGATAGATGCACACACCCGCCAGAACCGCTCCCAGCGCAATCAGCGCAACCGCCACCGGATGAGCGGCAATAAAGCTCATGACGGCTCCCAGAGCCAGCATTGCCGCAGCCGCGACCTTGGCTGCCGCCGCCAGCAGGAAGTTTCCCGCCGCAACGGCGGAAACCGCAATCACAGCTTTCAGATTCGCCGCCGTGAAAAGCGCGGTCACGGCAATTCCGGCTTTGCGGACCTGATTCAATGCCACAGTTCCCGCCGTGCAGAGCGCTTCCGCGACTGTTTGCGCTTTCACTGCGACAGTTGCCGCAATTGATGCGGCCGTACAGGATTTCAGAGCACTTGCCATGGCCGTCCATGCGGTTGCCAGTGCGCGTCCCGCCGCCATGGCTCCTTCTGCGACAGCCTGCGCCTTGAGTGCCGCCGCTGCCGCGATGGAAGACAGTGTCAATCCCTTCAGGGCGTTCGCCATGGCCGTCCAGCCCGAGACCAACGCCGTTTTCACCGCTGCCGCCGCTTCTGCCGCCGCCTGTGCTTTGGTCGCAGCGGTTGCCGCGACGGCGGCGAGACTGAAGTTTTTCAGCGCACTTGTCATGGCTGTCCATTTTGCCGCCAGCGTCGACTGCGCGGCAGCCAGAACTTCAGCCGCCGCCTGTGCTTTTGTCGCAACGGCTGCCGCCAGCGCCGTGTTCCGGAATGAGGCAAGGGTTTTCGTTACGGCCTGCCATTTGGCTGCCAGTGCCGACTTCGCTGCCGCGGCGGCTTCGGCATTGCTCATCAGAATGATGCTTGCCCGCGCCCGGTTCGCGGACGTCGAGGCAAGCCCCAACGCCGCACAGAACTTTTCCGTACCGACCAGTGCCGGAATCGCCGTGTTGCGGTAGTCCGCGAACGACTGCGTCAACAGCGTAAAGGAGGTCTTGAGTGCTGTCCCCTGCGCAATGGCCACCCCCTGAAGGAAAGTGAAACCCTTGATCGCCGTCTGAACTACGGCGATTCCGGCAGCAGCCCCTTTGGCGGCGACTCCGATGGCAATCAGAACCACGGCAAGGCCGGCCGCCCCCGCCACCGTCACGGCAAAGGCCGTCACAAGCCCCCGGTTCGCTTCAATCCATTGGGTGAAGGCGTTGATGACCGCCGTCACTTTGACTATCAGCGGCTGAAGTGTCGAATTCATGGCATCGGCAATCGCATTCATCGCTCCTTCCACTGCGGAAAGCAGAAGGCGGAATGCGCCGCCGAGTCCGGCATCCATCTTTTGTGCCGTGTCCGCCGCGACGCCTTCCACATCCTGGAGCTTGACCAGCATCGCATCCAGTTCGTCGGTATTCGCCGTCAGCGTCAGTCCGGCAAGTGATCCGCGAATGTCAAAAATGTCCTCGGCAAATGCCAGCTTTTCTGCGGTGGGCATTGTGCTCATTGCCTTGGCGATGTCCCGCATGATCTCCGCCATTTTGCGGAGATTTCCGTTTGCGTCGACTGTTTCCACGCCCACGGAACGGAGCTGATCCTGAACTTTTACCTTGGCAAACTGCGAGAAACTCTTGCGCAGAGCCGTTCCGGCGAGAGATCCTTTGATGCCCATGTTCGCAAGAACCGCGATCGCCGCACTGGTTTCCCGAATCGACTCCCCGGCGGCGGCCGCCTGCGGTCCGCCCATTTTCAACGCCTCAAAGAGGTCAATCAGTGTCTGGGCCGAACTGTTCGCAGTGACCGTGAGAACATCGGCAACGTCACTCATCTGTGACGCTTCAATGCCGAAGATCCGCATGCTGTTCGCGGCGATGTCGCCAGCTTCCGCAAGTTCCGTTCCCGTTGACCGGGCAAGATTCAGCACCGCATCGATGGATGCCTGGATTTCCGTCGGGGAGAAACCCATTCGTCCCAGCGACACCATTGCATCCGCAGCCTGCTGCGCGGTATAGGAGGTGTCACGTCCGAGACGCTGCGCGGTCTTGGTCAATGCTTTGAAATCGGCGTCGGTCGCCTGGGTAACCGCCTGCACAAGACGCATGCTGTCATCGAAACCGGCGAATGACCGGGCCGCCATCACGAGCGGTGCGGCCATTGCGCCCGAGAGCATCAGGAGGTCTTTCCCGACATTCGTACAGGTTCTTCCAAAGTTTTGCAGCTGAGCCTGGGCGCTGGTCAGATTCCGCTGAAGTTTGCTGGTCTCGGCGGTTACCTCGACATATGCCCGGCCTGCCCGGATATTGCTCGATAGGGACATTTTTTCAACCTTTTTTGGTTTTTTCTCTTGAAAACCTAAGCCGTCGGGTTATATTGCTGCTATAGCAGGAGACCACTGGAAATATGTCGACCGTTTTGCGACTTTTAGGCTATCGGTTTTACTGGTATAGTAATGAGAATGGAGAGCCCATTCACATTCATGTCCGAAAAGAGAATCGAAAAGCCAAGTTTTGGCTCTCTCCCATTTCTCTGGCACGGAATGATGGATTTGCCACACATGAATTAACTCAAATTGCCAAGTTGCTTGAAGAACATGTAACAGAAATTACGGAGAAGTGGAATGAAGAAAAATGAATATGCCGAAGTGAAATTCATCAGCGCCGATGGATTTCTGATTGATGTTTGCGGCAATACTTATTTTGCTGCATTCAAGGATTTTCCTTATCTTTACGATCTTCCGATTTCCGAGGCTTACAATATCGAGTATCTTGGGCAGGGAGATATTCGCTGGGAAAAGGCGGACATTGATTTGAATGTTGAAATTCTCAAGAACCCTGCCCACTATTCGAAAATCATGCATGCCATTAGTTTACAGGCAGCAACCCTCTTTGGACAACGTGGTGGGCTGTCGCGTTCTCCCCGTAAGTCCGCCGCCAGCCGTCTCAACGGATCGAAGGGCGGACGACCCCGCAAGAAAAAGGTTTCTGTACTCGCATGAATTCTGCCATTGTTCGATTGGCCACAGTCTCTGATATCGGCATCCTTGTCCTTCATGACAGACATGTTTCTAAAAATATTTTAGAACAAGCTGTCGAAGCCAGACATGTCATGGTTATTGAAGAAGACGGGGACTTTGCCGGCTGGCTTCGCTGGAGCCTATTCTGGGACTCTATTCCTTTTCTTAATATGCTATTTCTTCTTCAGCCTTTTCGTCATCGTGGGCTCGGACGAACATTCATTACGACTTGGGAGACCCTCTTGAGAAAAGAGGGATATTCCCAGGTAATGACATCAACTCAGGTAAACGAGGAAGGACAGTTTTTTTATCGGAAACTTGGCTATACTGATTGCGGATGCCTGTTTCCTACTAATCAAAGCATCATGGAAATTTTTCTACGGAAAACACTTTAATTACCTCCTTTGACAAAGACGTCCCGCAGAACGGAAAGCGGCGCTTTCAGGAAGGCCTTTTCTTTCACTGTATACGGATTGAAATCTTCCGCTTTTACCGCCTTGTTCTTCTTCGGATCGCGCATCAGGTTGACGATGAGCGCCATCAGGCTTGCAGTCTGCTCCCATTCAAAGCGCCCCCGCGCATCCGCGAGGGCGGCAAGTTCCCGAAGCGTCAGGGGGTCGGGATTGACTCCGGCGATTCCGGCGAGACGGAGGATGAGATCGTCAATTGATTGAGGGCCTGATCGATTTTTTCGTCGAATGCCGGATCCTCGAGAAGTTCCGTCAGCGCCTGCTTGCTTCGCGCTTCGAAGCGGCGGCTCGCGTCGAGGATCTTCCGGAACACCTTTCGCTTCGCCTCGGGGAAAAAATCGATGACCTCGTCCAGCAGAGCCGTCGCGGCAAGCTCAATGGCGTCGCCTGCCATGGCGCGGCCGAATTCTTCATCGGTAATTCCTTTTGCATCCGCCTCGGGCTTGCAGACCGCAAAAAGCACATCGACCAGAAGAACGGGATCAGCCGCAAGACGTTCCAGCAGTCCGACGTTCGGCGTTTTCCCGCTCTCCATGGTGATGATGTTTGCCAGATCCACACCGCAGAGGGCGCGCACCCGTTTGATCGTGCCGACCGTGACCGAGAGCGTCCAGGTTCGGCCGGTATTGTCCGTGAAAGTTTTCATGTGTCAGTTGCTCCTTGGATGATTGATTGCCTGCATACGGGGAAACGGATGCTCTTATCCGCCGACACCGCCTCCGCTTCCCTTGGTCCACTGGGGCGCACGTTCCGAGGCGGTCGGTTTGGCGGTGACGCTCACCGAAAGCGCTTCCTCCAGAGGCTGTTCAATCGAAAATCCGGTGATGGAGAAGTCCGCGTCAAGACCGGTTCCGTTGCCGTCCGTGACAAACAACGCCATCGGTGTGTTGTTGAAGTAGGCGTCGGCAAAGGCGTTGTAGTCCTCATCCTCCGTGTCATAGAGAATGTTGAACTCAAGCGACGCCTCTTTCAAAGTCGCGACCGAAGCACGCCACCCCTTCGTGGCCCGCGTCGTGACATCAGCCTCGCCTGACTCAAGATTCAAAGTCAAATCCTTGACGTTTTTGACCTCGGTCGAGCCGGTCGAACCGGCGGGGCCGCGCATCAGAATTGCATCAAGGCCCAGTACAATAGCCATAAAAAATCTCCTTGTTATTTTTTGACAGAATTTTCCCAGAGTGCCGGGAGTTTCGGAAGCGTCTTTTCCAGAGTCGGACCCATCAGCGGCCGTTTGGGATAGCGCCGTTTGCGGTAAATTCCACCGAATTCATGCGCAGTCATCGCTGTTCCGATGAAGGATTCCGCCGGTCCGATCACAACGGACTGGCGCTGTTTTTCCACACCGAACAGCAGCGATTGCTTCAGAAGTCCGCGCCGGGTGTTCGGCGGTGTGCCGGGCATGGAGGCCTTCTGACTCTGTGAAACCCGGTTGCGGGCGGATTTCCGGATGTAAGCTCCCGCGCGCCGCAGTGCTGTTATATTGCCGTCTTGAACGGCAAGCAGGATCCGCCTGTCATCAAATTCAATTCGGCATTTCACGATTTCAACACTTTGAATACGAGTTCAATGACGCTGGTGAACTGCCCCCGCTCACGCAAATGCTCCGGACTGTAGATGGGGTTGTAAATGACCGAAACACAGGTTCCTCCGGCAAGTTTCCTGTTCAGGAAGCCGAGTCCGAGTTTCTCCACAAAGCGCAGCATTCCATCAAGCTCATCTTCCGTGCAACGTTTCAATATGCCGATCTGCACTTTCGGCAGTTCCTCGTGTGCCGCGCGGGAAAGTGTCTTGTACTGTGTTCCGGCCGGAACCACAACGATCCGCAGATCATCCAGATCACGCAATTCAAACTCCGGGAAATAAAGCAGCTCGGCTTTATATTCCCTGAGTTCCTCCGCGACCGCGCGCGCCAGGGTCAGAATGTCGCTCACTCTTCACCTCCGTATGAATTCCATGATGATATTGCCCACCGCCGCGAGAAGCGCGATCAGCGCCGCCGCCAGCGATGAAAGCATCGTTTTCTGCAGATCCGCCGCAGGTTTGCACGGCGGATAGTGATGCTGTCCTTCGGAGAAATGCATACTCAGCATTCCCCGCAGTTCCGCGATATCCAGCCGCGCCTGGTTGAGTTCATGCCACAAGTCGCGATGATCCGGGGTATCAGGCATCATGCACCTCCGATTTCCTTTGTGTGAATTCTCCGCAGGATCCGCCCGGTTCCGGACCAGCGCCAGACCGGTTCGCCGTTCGGCGCAAGAACTTCATAGCGGAGTCCGGCATGGAGAATCACATCTCCGCGCTCCGGATCATCCGGCAGATCCTCCGCCGCGATCAGAAAATCGCGCGTCTCCGTCCGGATGGTCACGCCGTATTCATTTTCCGCACGGAACAGCGTCCGTCCCAGCGTCGCCGGGATGTTCAACGTCTCGCCATCCCGGCGCTGGTAGACAATCGGAACGGAGAGTTCCCGGATCCGCTGGGATTCCAGCCATTCGGCTGCGTTTTCCAGCAGTCCCATTATTCACTGGCGATGATGCCGACCGCGCGGAGAGCGGCAAGAATCGTGTTGGTTTTCTTCGTCAGCGAGGCAATCGCGTGTTTGCAGTCACACCCGCTTTCACAGGAGAGAACGGGAATCGTGTCGGACGGAGTTCCGCCCGAATTGTCGGTCAGATCCGTGATCGGATCGCCTGCGGCAAAGGTCGTCGCGAGGCTGTACGGGGCGTTGAGAAGCACACGAACCGTATCGTCGGCCGCCTCCGCAGCCGCAATGGCCTTGCCGAGGTAGTGGTTCGACCCGCTGACCGTGGTTGCCTTCTTTGCTCCCGCGTCCCAGTAGACCGTTGAGCCGGAAGGAATCGCACCGTCCGCTTTCACAACATCGAACACTCCGACCACTGCAAGACTGCCGAGGGTATTGGCTTCGATATCGAGCCGGGCGATCCCGATCAGATCCGCGATGATGACCACATCCCCTGCGGCAACCGCCTCCGCCGGACGGTAATCAATGGCGTCACCCTTCTGAACATAGCGTGCAAGCATAGTAAAAAATCTCCTTGAATTTGAGGTTGAAGTTTAACTGCTTACGCGGCCCCGTTGGCTTTGACCATGCCGCGGTGATCCTGCTCGCGAACGCCAAGATCGAAATACACACGGAACCAGAGACCGAGGGTGTTGAAGTCCGTCTCGCCGCGCTCGACGGTCGGCGTACGCTTCCCTTTCAGGAAGCCGATCTCCCAGGTATCAACCGTTTTCGGGTCGCCGAAGAGATACCACCCGGTCTGGCTGGATCCCTCGTAGGCGCTGTTGCCGAGATACGGCGAACTGATCACCTGCAGATTTTCATCGGAAAGCACATTCAGCGCCGGACGAACCGCGTTGTCCGTGCCGCTCATGATGAGGGTCGCCCCCTGCGTCAGTTCGATCGCGAGATGCTTGAGCGCAGTCGGAACCAGCAAATATTTCGGTTCCACCGAGATCGGCTGACCGTCGGCATCCACCTGATCCAGGAAGAGCTGGATCGCTTTCTTGAGCGAATCGGAACTCAGCGCCGAACTTGCGCCGGAGAGCAGGTTTTTGTGATTCGTGCTGAACAGCGCCTTGCCGTCCGCCTGCGCCGGATTCGAGAGAAGCCGGCTGAAAAACAGCTGATCGATCAGTCGCGCCGCCCGGTTGCCCATTGCCGTCGGCACTTTCATAAACGAGCTCAAATCATCGTTGATGATCATTTTGCGCGTCAGGCAGAACTTTTTCCCGTAGGTGTCGAGCTGATTTTTCGCGCTCTCTTCGATCAGTCCGCCGTCCTTGATCTCGCCGTCGGCGGCAATCGGAAGCAGGTCGCCCACATCCGTCAGGCGGAAGCGGTCGTTCTCCTTGAAGTCGTTGAGGTCGCCCGTGGAACACAGCTTCATGGCGATGATCGGCTGGGCCTCGTAGCTCTGCAGGAGTTTCTTGTTCGCCACGTTGCTCAGGATCCCCGGAAGCGAAACACTCGAGAACGCCGCACGGATCGTTTCATTGTCGAAGCCGCGGCTGTACGGAATGCCGTCGAGTTTCATACATTCGATCAGAAGCTGCTTCAGCGGCATGTCCATTTCGGCCATCCCGGCTTCCACCGTTTTGGCCCCATAGGATTTCTCCAGCTGGTCGGCGCTCACTCCGACCCGGAGACACATTGCCGCTTCGATGGTCTTGCGCAACTCTCCGCCTTCCGGAGCGGTCTTCACGCTGATATTGACATTGGCGGCGGGACGTTCGGCCCGGATCGTTTCGAGCACCTTCTTCGTCACCACTTCCGGCGTCCAGCCTCCGGCAATCGCCTCCCGTTCAATTTCCGGGAATTCACCGTCGCAGATCGCCTGAATCGCACTGATGCGTTCACGCTCGGCTTTGACGGCGTTCTGAGCCGCTTCACGGGCGGTCGCCGCCACATCCCCGGCGGAGGCCTGAATCGCGGGCGGTGTCGCTTCCGCGGCCGCCTGTCCGGGCTTTTTTTCCGCGTTATCGGGTTTCTTTTCCGGTTCGCCGGGCTTGTTCGCCGGTTCGCCGGGCTTCTGTTCCGGTTCCGGCTTTTTCTCCGGAGGTACAGCGTCATTCGGGGTGCTCACGGCGGAAACACTCTTCGTTTCGGACTTGTTGTTCATAGCTTCTCCTTCCTGGTTGACAAGGTTGAATTTCGCATTCACTTTCATATTGGTGTGAGCATCCGCGCCCACGGCAACAACGGAAACCTCCCGCAGCGTCGATTTTTTGATGTGGTAGAACGGGCCTTCGACTTCCTGACCATTCACCTCGCGGCTGCCTTTGACCAGCTCGCACTCTTTCACATCCGCACCGATGCTCAGCTGCCAGTCCGCTCCTGCCTTGCCCTGCGCAATGATATCGGCCGCATCCTTGCTGTCTGAGACGATCTCCCCGGTGATTTCCAGAACATTGTTCCGAACTGCGGCAGAAATGAGTCCGATCCGGCTGTCCGTCTTGTTCTCGTGATTGGTCAAAAGCGGGACACTTTCGGGGATCTCCATTCCGGCAAGATCGACCACAACAGGATGTCGCCACCCCGGCAGACTCATTTTTCCGCCGGAGTAGGCAACTCCGACCACTTTCGGTTTCGCGCCGTTTGACGCTTCTATCAGCGTTAATTCACTCATATATCCTCTCTGGGTTCTGAACCGTCATCCGGTTCGGTTTGCTGTTCCGGGGATTTCGGGGATTCCGGGGACTCGGAACTGATCGGGATTCCAAGCTCCTTCATCAGTTTGATCTCTTTTGCCCGCTGCCGCAGAACGGACAAGTAATCCCGTCCGTCCTTGGCACACTCTGCCGCAAGTGTCGTTGTGTTACTTTCGAGGCGAACACGCTGTGCGTCTGCTTCTTTTAATGGGTCAACATGCACGAATGAATCCCAGTACCAGAGATGCCGCGCACCCTTTGCCGCAAGATGTTCCAGTAGTAAATATTCCCGGAACCACACCTCAAAAATCCGGTTCAGGACTTCCGTTTCCCAGAACGACCGGTCGACAAGAATCGACTTGTGGTAAATCTGGTTGTCCAGTCTGCCGCTGGCGTAGTTGTGCCCGGAAAAATCTCCCGCCAGCGTGCCGTAGGTCGTCACCACACAGCGGGCGATTTCGCTCAGAATGATCTTCACGAACTCCGCATGGTTCGCCGCCGGCTGTTTGGGATCAAGCTGTCCCATTTTCCACCCGGCCGGAACCGTCAGCATCATGTTCCGTTCCAGCGGAATGGCATCCATGGGCTCGACTTCATCCGATTCGCCGTTCGGCGGAGCGTCCGTGTAGAGAATCGCCGCAAAATCCGCCGCGGCCTCAGCCGCTGAAAGCACGGCCAGATTATATCGCCGCAACTGGGCAAACAGCGGCAGTGCCGGTGTGATCTCGGGAACTCCTCGATGCAATCCTGGACGATCCTGACGGTAAATGTGAATCATGTATTCCGCCGGAATGTGGATCGCATCGTCCCCCGGCATATACCGGATGTCGCCGGGATGGTACTTCAAAACCCGGTAGTCTGTCGGGTTGCCCCAACGGTCATACGAGATCCCGTCGACACTGGTATCATCTTCGAACCAGCGCAGTTCACCGGAAACACGATCCGCCTCGATCAACTGCAGGTCCAGTTTCACTCCGTGGCGGATTTTGGGATTCGTTGCCAGCACGGCAAACGCTTCGCCATCCTGACAGCGGGCCATTCGCATCGTCCGGAGTTTCGGAGCAAGACGAACGGCATCCGACCAGCGCATGAATGCCGTTTCCACAGCATCGTTGAATGTCTCGTCGGCGGATAACATCTGCAGTCGCGGCCCCGTGCCGATGGTGTCGTTTGCGAGCATCTGTACCAGTCCTCTGGCGTAGGAATTGTTGGCGACTTCGTAGCGTGAGCGCATCCGCAGCGTCCGGCGGACTTCCGGCGCGGCCTCCATGTCCGCTGACAGATGATCCGCCGCCGACCAGTGACGCCAGTTGTCCCGCGTCGTCTGCGCCGCATCAAACCGGGCGCGGACAAGCTGCTTCGGAGGGGTTCTGCTCCGAAAAATGGATTTGAGTCTGTTGAACATCGATAGATCCTCACGCCCCTGAATGGCACAATTTGGTTATCTTCAGGCCGGAAGTCCGGGATTTTACCGCCTTTTTCGACGCGAGATATTCATCTGCCGCAATCTGATCGGCAAGGGAATGCTGCTCGACCTTCTGTCCGTCCACTTCAGCAGACTTCGGTCCTGAGGCATTCCGCCGGATCGCCTCTTCCAGTGTTGTCTCTTCTGGCATAGATTATTCCTGTAAAACTAACGTTTGATGTATTATTCGTCCGGAATTAGCGCCATTCGGCGCTAATTCAACATTTGGGTTCATACTTCCCGCGATAGGATTCACATTCGCCGATGATGAACTCCGCATGATGATCACATTTGTTGAGAAGTGCGCACTCGATTGCCGCAAACGATTTCCGCATTTTGCGGATCTTTTTCTTCAGTTTACGATACCGGGCAGCCAACTCGGCATATTGCGCCGAACCCTCCAGGCATTCCACATCAGCTTCACTCATTGATTTCCTCCGTTTTTATGTGATTTGAAGACTCATTTGAGGCTTCGGTTATTTCTCTGACCGGAAATTCGCCACGTTCGTGGCTGATTTTCTCTTCCACCTTCTGAATCCGTTCTCCGAGCCACATCATACAGTTCACTGCCATGGAGTTTCCGCAGGCTTTGTATCTGGGCGCATCAGGACATTCCTCCTCGGATTTACCATTCCAGGGAATTCGCGTGTGATTGTCGGGGAAACCCATCAAACGCTCACATTCGAGGGGAAGCAGTTTGCGAACTGTCGGTTTTCCGGATGGCGTATACGCAACTCCATGCACATCTCCGGCGGTCTGCGTATACATCACACCTTCTTCAGAAACCCCCATGCCCGATCCTCCGGAACGTTCGCCGGGCTTCATTTTGTCTCCGTCAAGTGCGATTGGTTCGACAATTACCGTTTCCGCGCCGGGACCGCCTGCCGTAACTGTTTTTCCCGCTTTCGCCTCCGTCACATAAAGACCGCCGTTCGGACGATCTTTCCTTCTGCCGTTCGCATCGCAGAATGAAACGTGAAAACATTCTTCACGAGCTACCGCGGGAGTCACTTCCGTGCGCATCGTAGGGAAAACCTCATTCCAGAATCCCTGCAGATCACCTCCCGCATCGTTTTTAATGAAACCAATGGCTGTTTCCGGTTCCCGTGGAACTTCCTGCAGGAGCGGAAGATTGTTCCCTCCTGTACCCATGCGGGCAACAATGGACTGAGAAACCTCAACTGATTTTATACGGGAATCGGGAGCATGGTTTTCATAGCAAAGAAAATCCGTTCCGGTCTGTTCAATCACACATTGGAGACGCCCCTTGTCCGGCATAAACTGCTGATCGCTTGTCCGCGTCAGTGTGCCCGCCTTCTGGGAACCGTCCCACCAGTCTGTCGAAGCAGAGCCTCCTTCAGAACCGGCGGAAGCGTTTTGCCTCTTCGTGCGGCGCGGCGGAGTATCCCCTCCGCACATTTCACCGTCAAATAGTACCTTGGCGGGATATTTCCACTGACCAGAATATCCGACAAGGAAGAGACGCTTCCGGCGCTGCGGGATTGCCCTCGGAAATTGTTCCACTCGGGTAAATTGAGAGTCAAGTACTCTCCATGCCACTCCGAATCCTCCCGGAGCCGGAGTGACGATCCCGCATTTTCTCCATCCGCTTTCAGGGACCGGGACATCCCATCCACAGAGCAGGGAAACAAATCGTCCGAAATCCTCACCTCGGCGGCTGGAAAGAGCAGCGGGGACATTTTCCCACACAACCCAGCGGACTCCAAGCTCAAAACACAATCGTACAAAGTCGAGAGCGAGCACGCTTCGCCGACCTTCAAATCCCAGTCGTTTCCCTGCGATTGAGAGATCCTGGCAGGGTGTGCCCCCGACGAGCAGGTCGATATCTTCATTTACATCCTTTCCCTTTATTAGGGTGAAATCTCCGAAATTTGGAATTGTCCCGTCCTCCGGAAGACCTGCGATCTGTTTCTGCCAGGAGAGCCGCTGTTTACGGTCTTTTTCATCCGCCGCATCCTCCGGATCAAGCGGGCGCAGAGGTTTGGTCGCACCGAACCGTTCCATCAGCACCGCTGACGGGAATGGTTCAACCTCGGCAAAGAATTTTGCCCGCCACCCTATCGTGCGCCAGGCAAGCGTTGCCGCCTCTACTCCGCTGCAAATACTGCCATAGTTCATTAACAAACTCCCGATGTGATCTTATACGCTTTTCCTTACATCGGGTATATCTGCAAAAAAAAAGAAAATTGACGGGGGTTTTGAAAAAAAAATGAAAAAAAATCCCCGGAAATACCGAGGACTGATACCATGAATTCCAAAACGTGAGGAAAACAGTCAGGAAATTTTCCGGTTTCGCATCATGAAAAACCATGCACCGAGGAGTCCTGTCGAAAGTTTTTGTGTGTCTGGAGCCATCTCGCTGAATGCCGATATGCCATGACCGTTATCCATAGCATACATGCAGGATATTTCATTGAAGCTATTCTTTTCAATTTGAAGTTCAAACCGTGTTTCAGAGGTCACGATTCCAGGCTTCAACCAATTATTTTCAGCAAAGGAAGCTTCGTCGACTCCATACCAGTCATGTGGAAGTTTGGAAATGATTTCATCTGCAGTCGGTGCGGGAAAAATTATGTAATGGGGTGGGAATTCTTTTTTTCGCAATTGGATGCTCCATTGACTCTTAAACGGAGAATAGCTCCAAACAAAAATACTTTTATTGAATTCGTCTGGATACTCTTTTTTTATGCTCATGCAGATTTCCCGGTCTGCAACAATTCCGCTATATGGCGATGGAGATGCATACTTATAAAAGTCCGTAATGGTACAGCCATCTTTTGATGTGTTATGACAATGAATATTGCCGATTACGGTCTTTTCCTCGACCCATTCACGTAACATCGGAGCATAACCATTTCTGTCATAGGGATCATCATATTCTGCGACCCCATCCTGATTACAGCATCGTGCGATAAAACATCCCAATTTTTCATCCCAGCAGACAAAATGCCACATATCCAATTTCATATTTTCCAACCAATATTCCTGATAAATAACATCTCCTTCAAATATAGGAATACCATAAGAGTCAGTCATTCCTGTGAAGCGTTCTGCAATAAAGTTTTTCGCCTTAAGCCGGTATTCCAGTTTCGGCAAGTCAGTTTCTGGCAAATACATTTTCCCTTCGATGGAGTACATCCGAATTTCATTAATTTCAACTCCAGCAATTGCAGGAACGGTTTCCCCATTTCTATCTCTTTTTGTGGATGAAAACGAATTTTGTTTTTTTGCCATATTCATTTTAAGGCCTCCTTTTTTTATTCAGTTACCAGCATTTCTATGAGTTTACGATAAACAGCCGCAGCATCTTTTGCATCATCAAGGGCATGATGGCGTTCCCCCATGATGCCCAGGACATCACACACCACACTAAGCGAAGTGCCGGGAAACAGCTCCTCACCGTTCCTCCTGCGAAAAATATCGTTTACAGCACGAGCCAGATACATACTGTCCCTGCCGTGGTGCGAGATGACTTTGGATTCCGAAGGGAATGTCCGGCGGATGAATTTCATGTCAAACTCCAAATTATGAGCAACGGGATAGATTTTTTCAATCTCGTTATCAGAAAGCCATTGATGAAATTCTTTTTGAGCCGCTTCTCGATTTACTCCCTCTGCAGGATTCAGGCGATTAATTTGCATTGCCCGAGCAGCAGCATTTTCCGGATGGTCGGCCCTTATTCGAATAGTGAATTCCGGCAATGCTGATACTTTAAAATTATCGTTCAATGGCACGACCGCGAAATCAATGATTTCGTGTTTTTCCACATCAAGTCCAGTGGTCTCAATATCTATTGCAGCCAATATTACTTGTCCCATACCTTAATCCTCCGGTTGCAAAAAAGCGACGCCTATGCCAACATAAGAATAGTCGATTCCAAGGGTCTTTTTCAAAATGCTGAACTGACTTCTGGAGATTCCGCGTTTTGGACGCCTTTCGCCGGAGTAAACTGGAAAATAATCTTTATCTGTCCAATGGCAGGCATCCATAATATCCCCATGGGGAATGCAGGAACAGTTTTGATAGAATTTAAAAATGCACTCCAGCAGCAAATCTTGTTTACTGCCCTTCTTCAGTGTAACACTGTGCGGATTGCCTTTCCTGCTGATTGCCGTCCAAACATTTTTGTTGTTCGTTTCGTTCCTGGTTAACCATGCTGTTTTGTTTGCAGGTTTAACTAACGGTTGCGGATTGGAGGTTTTGAAGCGTTCAGCCTCCTCAAGAAATTTCAAAATAGAAGCTTCCAAAGTATGACCGCTCATAGGAAACGGCTTTGGAATAAAGTCATTTGCCCCGTTCCAAAGAAGAGATGCCGCAAACTCCGCTTTGTCTAGCATGCGACCAGTTATGACAATGATCGGGAATACTTCTTTCCTCCTGGTCCGCCGAATTTCCATGAGAAACGCGGGGCCGATGGCGGTATCTGCTTCTCCGCCATCGGCTAGTGGTATTTCCATATCCAGCAGCATATAATCGTACTGCTTTTCTGCCATCAATTTTCTTGCTTCCTCTACTGATGCTGCAGCATCGCTGTCATGACCGAGAATTTGAAGCATGGCAGCAACCGTGGTGCGGACACCTTTGCTGTCATCGACGATAAGCCCCTTGTATTTTGCCATTTTTTCACCTTTCTTTATTTGGAAGGAAAACTGTCACGACCGTTCCCGCATTTTCAACGGAATCTATTGTCAGGCTCCCATTATGATCATGGATTTTCTCGTAAGCGATAGCTAGCCCGAAACCAGTACCATAGCTCTTCAAGGTTCTAAAAAGCTTGAATTGGCGAATGAGTTTGAGGTCTGCCGGAGACATCCCCTTCCCATTATCCCGGATTTCAATCTCAACACCGCTGTCCTGTTTCCTTGCAAGTACATCAATTTGTCCGGGCTTAAATTTTTCGTTACTCTGCCAGAATGATTCATAGGCATTCTTCAGCAAATTGCTGAATACCCGCAGCATTAAGTCCCGAACAACCCTGCAGGTGATATCCTGTGGGATGTCCAATTTAACGGCAATGCAGGAAACGTCACGTTCCTTGGCATTAAATACGGCAGAAACCATATCATTAGCTGTTTTGAGCAAATCCCGCAAGTTTTCAAGCGTTCGTTTCTCCGGCGTTTTTCGAACCAAAGTCAATACATCTTCGGTTAAACGTTCCATCATTTCGGTATGCTCTCTCAATTCATTAATTGTAACACGCATTTCAAGCTGCTCATTGATCGGCAGTTTTCCCTCAGTAAGATAAGGCAGCCGCTGAATGCGGAACTTGATCGGCGTTAAAACTGTACGGATATCATGAGCAACCTGTCCGACCATCATGGCATAAGCCTGATCAGCATCTTTCCGAGCCAGTTCCGCGGCTTCCGGACCGTACTTTTTCCGGAGTTTTTCTGAATTCTGGAACAGAACCGCTCTGCGACGCTCTCTTTTCTTAGTTTCTGCAACAAACATATTCCGCCGTTCCATGGCCTGCTGCGCAGAATTGGAAACATAATGATTGCAATCTTTACATAGCGGAATAAATGGAGTAAGTCTGCTTTCCGGCAGCAGCGGGATTGCGTCCGCTACGCACTGCCGGATTTCCCATTTTTCATCAGCAATGTGTTTTTCCAGTACCGCTAAAGCGTCAGAATCTCCATAATAGTTTTCCAAACGTGCACGGGCGTCTTTTACTTTAGCAAGCCGTTCCATCCAGTTATCAGATTTTGAATTTGCTTCCTCAGGCATTTTTCCCCTCAATATGAATAACGATTTTTCCGCTGTATGAACGCCTCTGCCCCGCCCTCAAGCAAATCTACAATATCCGCCTTGCACTCATCCACCGTTCCACAATTTCTCATGACGCCATGCGTACCATCGGAGTCCAAGACCAAAATATGCTCTGCATCACCCAGCACCGGAATATTTGGATTATGCGTTACAAACACCAGCTGGCGATGCTGCTTGACACGCAGAATGCTGTCTACAATTGTTTTCCGTACAAATCCGTTGTCCAGATTATCCTCCGGTTGATCAACAAGCAAAGGCCGCTCACTGTCCAAAAGCAGAATCGGTAAAATTGTATTGCATTTCTGACCTGTGGAAAGCGTGTTTGTTGTTTTGTAAGTATCATGATCATTCAGTTCGATTTTCGGTAAATCCGGCAAATCAACCACTTCCATATCTGCAAGAAGCCGTTCATCGTTCAGCCGGGAAATTACGGCCTTTGTCTGATTGGAATTCAATTGTGTTTTCTCGTAGAGCGTCTTCTCATCCTGATTACGGACGAGCTCTGCAAGTTGGGGCGGAGCAATCAGGTCTGAGAGACGGCGGGCTACCTGATTATGATAAATCCCGCACGAGCTCAATGCAGAAGCAAGAAACTCCTGGTATTTATCATGATTACCGAATTGCTGTATCGAAACCCTGATGGTTGGCATAAGTTCAGAGTTGATGCGGTCAACTATCTGTTTCCGGTGCGCAAATCGCAGATCAAGAGCTTCTGAGAGTTCTGAAAGCATTTTGGCCCGTTCAATTCGAACTCGTTCTTGTTGCCGCTGGGTTTCGCCCAGCTCATTCTGCATAATCAGAAGCGCATTCCGCTCTTTATCCAATTTTCTGTGTTCTGCTGATTTGGCCTGCTCCGCTTTATTTTTTTCAAGCAACTTGGAACAGATTATATCTGCCTCGTCATGCTTCAGACGTAATGCCGCTTTGATTTCATTGAACCTGCGGTTGCTTCCTCGCAGCTCTTCAATGATTGCCTCAAGTCCGGAATTAATGGCATCGTTGCTGAGAACAAGCTCATTTCGGAGCTTTTGAATCATCTCAAAGTTATCACCATCCTCCAGCCCCGTTTGGCTTTTCCAGCATAGAGCGGATTCAATATAATCTTTCAGGGACTTCAGTTTTCCGGCAGTTTCGGAATACAATTTCTGCAAATCCTCCACATAAATATTCTCTCGATCCCGAATCGCCTTCTGATCCAGAGCACGATTAACATCTGCGGAGATTTCCGTGGTTTCCGCCGACAGTTCCTTCAATTGTGCTGTGAGTCCGGGCAATCGGCTTATTCTGTCTGATAATTCACAAATTTTCTTAGACTGATTTGCCATTGTCTCGCTGTTCGCGACAAGAGCACTGCGCAATTCCGAAATCTTGTCATTCAACGCGGTAAAAACCTCTTGATTAAATGTTTCAATCAGAGCCAGCTGCGACATGGATTGTCCCGCGATATTTTCCACTTCATTTTGACTGAAAACATCCAGTCGGAAAAGCGACGGGGTAAAATTCAGGCCGGAGGGAGAACCGTCAGCTTTTATAACTTTAGGCTGTTCGCCACTGGCTTTGCTTATCGTGTAAGAAACTCCTTCACGAGTTTCGATTAGAACATCAATCCTGCCGCCGTCAAGATTGTTTTCCACAATGCTTTTGATCCGTTTCTGTGCAGCAGGATCTTTGGGCATAGCATTCAACGCATACCGGATGAATTCAAGAAATGTTGTTTTCCCGGTTCCTCGAGCACCGATGATACAGTTCAGTTTATCTGAAAAACGATAGTTTATGCCGTCCAGAAATCCTCCGACGATACGGACTTCCTTAAGTCGATACGATGCTGTATTCATGAATCAAACCCTTTCTTTCAGTTATTTTCCTGTTTCTCAGCCGTTCAACTTGTTTTTTCTTATTTCCAGCATATAATAACACATTAGAATGACAAATAATGTCAGTGTAAAACATGATGTCGAAAAAAATGGAAAAAAAAGCAGAAAAGATGAGAAGTCCGGAAAATAGAAAAACAACGATGTCAAGAATCCAGTTGCACCGGCTGGCTAGACTTGCTTCGCTGTTGAAAAGGAATGGATACCACTCTCCCGCAGACATATTAGAGGAATATTATTCGCTTGAGCATGTAGATGGTCTTGTCCCGCATGATCGTTATTGTATCCGTACAGTGTTCAGAGATGTTCAAATCCTGAAGGAGGAGTTTCACTGTCCATTGGCCTATGACAGAAGAAACAAAGGCTATTATTTAAAGCATCATGGATGGGATTTCAATTGCCCTGCGGATCTGAGTGAATCCGCTTTACTGGCACTTATCATCGGAGCAAAAATTGCTGAAGATGTCATCCCGGAGCCGCTAAAAGGAAGAATTAAGATTGCCGTTGATGAAATTCTCAAAGGCAACAATCCTGATTTTCTGGATACCACGCTTGTAAACTCCCTGCTTGTCTTTGCCGAATCTGGAGCAACTGATATATCAGCCATATTTCCCGTTGTTTTTGAGGCATGGCAGCAGCACCGGTATTTAAAAATTCTATATGATGACAAGCAAGGGAATCCTCCGACTGAAAGAATAATCGCTCCACACGTCCTTTTTCTGTATGATAAAGAATGGCGGCTCAAAGCCTACTGCACTCTCAGAAGTGCTCCTCGTACATTTGTCATAAGTCGAATTGTAGATATCAAAATCCTTGACGAAACTTTTGAGCCGGATATGAAAATCATCAAGTCGGTCAGCAGAGACAACATAGTCAGCTACAAACCTGTATTCAATGTCAAGATCAGATTATTTGGAAGTGCAAGAAAATTCGCCGAGGCAAATTTGATGCACACCAGGCAGACTTTGCAGAAAGAACCAAACCGTGATTCATGGATATTCTCAATTCCTGCCGTCCCCGCCGAGATCATTGTTCCGTGGATTCTATCTCAAGGCGGGGACGCCGTTCCGCTTTCACCACAATCCATCGTCGAAGCCGTCCAGGAGAAATCGGACCGACTTTCCAAAATGTTTGCCTGAGTCTTTGCCAAAAAAGTTTTCGACAATTTTAGCCATTGACCATCAAAGACTTAAATTAAAATCTCCTGTAAATCATTCGACAACATTATCCACCGCAACTCCTTGTATATCAACGCATATCCATCGAGATAGCCTAAAATCCTTAGACAAAATGACGATTTGTCGAAAAATTCTTCGACAAGTGGATAATTTTCACTTTTTCTGCTGACCTCAAGTTGAGCGTTGATTATTTGGTGAAAAATGGCGAAACTTTGTCGAAGGAATCACTTTTGCCATTTCCAACATACATTATCTCCATGACGACAAACAATAACTATGGAGATGGAAATGACGTTCAGCCAACTTGATGCGGGAGATCAGAAACTCCTCAAACTTATGCAGACGATTGATTATGGTCGTTTGGAACAGTTTTCTATTTGCAACGGACATGTCGTTGCAACCAGTACAAGCAGAAAAGTCCGCTCCAGGAAGATCGGCACACGGACAATACCCCATCACCAATCACGGCCGGATGGAGATTTCCTTCTGAACGAGAAGCAAACAGAGTTTTTTAATGAGATCCGGGAAGTTCCTGAGGGCTTTATCAATGTAATCCAGATACAAGCCGGGCTTCCGGTCTCTTTTGAAATTGAGGAGAGCATCTCATCCATCTAAGGGCTGATCCCCCATTTCTGCCGTATTACAATAGTAAAACTGGTATTTAGCTGACCATGCAACCGAACAACGGAGATGGTCGGGAATGCCGCCAAATCAATGGCGCAGCCCGACCACCTCCATTTTTTTGACGGCGTCCCGACCGCTCTACAACCCCAAGGAGCAGTCGAGATGACTCAAAAACAAATGCTGTCCGTTCAAAATACGGAAACCGCCATTCCCATTCATCACATTCCAACGTTTGATGAGGTTTATGCCATGCCGTATGTCAGGGAATCTCTTGAATGTATTCTTGATCAGAATATTCGACAATATCAAATCCTTTACAGTTTCAAGGATGATCTCCGCCAGGAGATTCTGATACATATGAATCACGAACTTTCAAATTTTGATCCGGAAAAGTCGGCAATTCAAACCTTTGCCCGCTTAACCATAGTATCAGGGATGCGCATAGCGCGGCGAAAATACTTCACACGGAAAAACTATGTTCTCTTTTCCGCACAGAACCTGAATCTCTTTGAGAATGGCGATGATCATAATGTTGCCTTAAACAAAGATGACTGTCGTGCCTACGCATCACATTCACGGAACAACATTGATTGGGACTCTCAGTCTCATGACATTGACACCGTGATTGCAATGATGCCCCAAGACCTGCAAAAAATAACCAGAATGTTGTTTGAAGAAAAATCTGTTCTTCAGGTCTGCCGCAGACTGGGGATTGCCTATTCCACATTCAGAGGCAGGTATTTGAAACAGATTCGCGCCATCTTCAATGAAAGATTTTTTCAAAAAAAACAGAAAAAGCCCGTCAATTAGACTTTTTTTTGCAGATATACCCGATGGAAACAAAGAGCACTCATAACCGCAATCAAACAAAGGAAAATTAAAGTGACTGGAAAACAAAAAAAAGTTCTTATGGCAGCCGTTGCCGTCATCAAACAGTATATCGGCAACAATCATGAAGCCATGTGCTCCTTAAAAGATTTGCTCTGCCAAATTGATATGGAGGAGGTCTTTGATGTCGACAGCATCGATCCCATGGCTGATCTTAAAGAGAAAGTCTTCAAGCGTCATCCAGACGGCGAGGTTGGCATTGCCGATATTCTCCATGTCGCCAAAATTGAATTCAATTATCCACTTAAATTAATTGCAGCCATTTTTGAGCTGAATGTCGGAGATCTGCGCCGTTACCTGGAAGATGGTTTTACTCCACCATACGTAATGAACGCATTCAGACGCTACTTCAAAAACCTTAAGGAGATTTCTGAAAAATGACTGATCTTTCATTCATCATCCATGAACCGGCGGACGAATATCACGCCCGCAGCCGCAACGGAGAATTTATGTCGAGCCACCTCCTGGCCGACTTCCGGGAATCCCCGGCTCTCTACCGCAGGAAAGTTTCCGGGGAAATTGCGGAAAGCGAATCCTCTGCATTCGTCATGGGACGCGCGGCGCACTGCCTGATTCTGGAGGGGCGGAACGCCTTTGACCGCGAATATGTTGTGACCGACGGCCCGATCAATCCCCGGACCGGCGAATCCTACGGGCGCAGCACCAAGGCGTTTGCGGAATGGGCGGCGACTCAGGAGCGCGAAATCATTTCCGGAAAGGACTTCAGCTTTCTCCTGAAACTGCAGCGCGGCGTCTGGCTGCACCCCATCGCGTCGGAACTGCTGGCGGACGGCATCGCGGAAGGTGTGGTTCGGGCAGAGTATTGTTCCGTTCCCTGCCAGATCCGGATGGATTGGTTCGGCATGAAGTCCGGACTTGTTGATCTGAAAACCTGCGACAGTCTCCGCTGGTTCGAGTCGGACTGCCGTCGCTATGGCTACATTCCGCAGCTGGCGTTTTACCGGGCGATTCTCCGGATTGTGACCGGCAAAAACTTCCCCGTCCACATCATTGCGGTGGAAAAGAATGAACCGTTTTCAGCCGGGGTCTGGAAACTGACGGATGAACTGCTGGATCTGGCGGAACTTTCCAACAAAAGCGCCTTGGAGCGCTTCCGGGCCTGCTGCATCTCCGGAGTCTGGCCGACCGGATATGAAGATCTCCGTATCATTGACACACTTTGAGTTCAAAAAATAATAGAAGGGAAAAGTCCAGATGATTGAGTTCAAAAGCATCGCTCCGTCCGCCCTCAGAACCTCGGAACCGTTCAAAACGCTGATGCCGTTTGACATGCGCGTGGTTGAACTTCTTGCCAAGTCCATGAAGAAAGATGGATTTGATTACTGTACCCCGATTGTTGTCTGGAAAGGACATAACAACACAGTAATTGATGGGCATTTGCGTCTTGCGGCGGCTCTGACAGCGGGAATCCCGCAGGTTTGGATCTATGAAAAGGAATTCGATTCCGAGAACGACGCAATTGAGTATGCGATTCATACCAATACCGCACGGGACTCACTTTCCGAACAGGAAATTGAAGATCAATACACTGTTCTTCAATATAAACGGCTTGCCGAAAGTACAAGCCGTCTCGGCAGAAAACTTCGGATTACCACAATGGAGGTGTCGCTGTGAATACAAGTCAGGAACAACTCCCGCCCGAAATGCTTCTGACGCAGGCTCCGTTCAACAGCATTTTTCCGATCCAGACGCCGGTTCTCCAGCGTATTGTGGACAGAATGAAAAAAATCGGATTCGATCCTGCCCATCCGATTCTTGTCTGGAAGCGCGGCTCCGATGCAGTGGTCATTGACGGCCATACCAGACTTCAGGCGGCATTGTCTCTGGGGATTCGGGATATCCCGGTCATTTTTCGGGAGTTTGACAACCCGGGGGACGCCCTTGACTATGCGGTCAGCCAGCAGGTTGAACGGAGGAATATGACTCCGGCTGATATGCTCAGATATATTGAGGCCGCGGACAAACTTCTGGAACGCGGACGGAAAAAATTAGCGCCAAACGGCGCTAATTCCGAAGATCATCCTGTTCAGCACGGAAAAAGCGCGGCAAAACTGGCTGAAGTTCTCAATGTATCATTGCGGAAAGCCGAGAGGCTTCGCAAAGTTGCAAGAGAAGGTTCCGATGAAACCAAAAAAGCTCTTTGCAACGGCGATATATCTGTCAACAAGGCCTACAACGACACGGTGATCCGCTCTGCTTCAAGAAAAAACACTGTGCAGGAGGAGAGCGCGATTTCTCCGGAGGAGCAGCTTCGACTCGCTAGGAAATTCCGTATGAAGAACATTCCGGAAAACATCATTGCCGCATTGAAAAAAGAGATTAAAAACGAAAAGGAACAGTATCCCGATCTCCATTACTCGGAAAAACAGATCGCGCTCATGAAGGACGTGATTCTGAACAGTCTTGACACAATTTTGAATCAGCTCGCATAAGGAAAGGAGCCCAATCATGTATACGGTTACCACAGCAAAGGAATTCGACCACCTTGTTCTTACTCACTACAGCAGAATGTTTCAGTTGGACTGCACTCCGGATATTGCCAGACATATCCTGGAACTGTACAATGAGGGAAATCGCAATATCCGTCCCAAAAATGTGGAACGTCTCGCTCGTCTGATGCGAGGTGGTCACTGGAAGTGCAAACGCGGTACCATGCCGCTGAAATTCGATAAAAACGGACGGCTTTTCGGAGGACAGCATCGTTTGGAAGCTGTCATTGTTGCGGACATGACCGTTACGTTTTTCGTCATGCTTGATCTTGATGTGGATTTGCGGGATATCGAGGATGACGTTTCGCCCCATCAAAATCAGGATAACGATCCCAACCTGAAAAAAGACGTCACGGCAATTTGCCGCGCACTCACCGGGATCAAATTCGGAACGGATGAGGAGAGACGTTTCTATGCCTGCTACAAAGACGCCATTGATGCTGTCAGGGGAATGTTTTCCTCGCAGCCCGGAGTGAAGATCGCAGGCGTTCTGGCCGAATTCGTCAAAGCCTATGAAACGGTACCGATCGGAAAGCTGAAATATATCGCCCGTGTTCTCTGTTCCGGGCTTCCTGAGGGAAGAAAAGGAGATGCCGTTATTATCAAACTGCGTGATCTGCTGATCAAAAAGGATCCGCTGCCCTTTCTCAATGAAAAAGGCTCCATCGAATACTGGCCCAAGGTGCAGAGCATCATCAAAACAGTTGCGGATGATCGCGACCCCCGAACCCTGGTCGATCTGAAACAGCCTATTTATGCCCTTGAAGGCGATGTCCTTAAGATCATCTGCAACAACAATTGAAATCAGGAAGGAAACAGATTATGGGAATGCTTGACAACATTCAAACCGGGCGGGAAAACAAGCCGCCGCGAATCATGATTTACGGTAGCGAAGGGGTGGGGAAGAGCAGCTATGCAGCCGGAGCACCAAATGCGATCTTCATCCAGACCGAGGACGGACTCGGCGAAATCGACTGCCGGAAATTCCCGCTTGCACATTCGCTTTCCGAGGTGATCGCAGAACTGACCGCGCTCCGGGACGAAGCTCACGAGTTCCAGACCGTCGTTGTGGATTCCGTTGACTGGCTCGAGCGCCTCATCTTCGACGAGGTCTGCCGCGAATTCGGTGTCCGTTCCATCGAAAAAGCCGACGGCGGCTACGGCAGGGGATATACCCATGCGCTGACTCACTGGCGCAAGGTCATCAGCCTTCTGCAGGAATTGCGTGACAAGCGCGGAATGATGGTCATTCTGGTCGCCCATGCGAAGGTCGAGCGTTTTGAAGATCCGGAAAACGCCGCTTACGATCGCTACACACCGCGTCTTCACAAGCACGCTGCGAGCCTGATCGCGGAATGGGTCGACGCCGTTCTGTTCGCGAACAAGAAGTTCCGGGTGACAAAGGAGAACGCCGGATTCAACGGGGAACGCGCGATCGCCGCTCCCATCGGCGCGGATGGCGGGGAACGCATCATCCGCACGGTGGGAAGCCCCGCCTGCATTGCGAAGAACCGTTACGGCCTGCCATCTGAAATTCCGCTCTCGTGGCAGGCATTCATTGAGGCATACACAAAAATCGAGGAGAACCATCATGAGTAAGTGCGGAGCCATCTGCGAGGTCTTCAGCCGCGTCTGCGGGTATTTTCGGCCCGTGACGAACTGGAATAAGGGCAAGCAGGAGGAATTCAAGGAAAGAAAGGTTTTCGAGGTGAAGAAATATGCACGAAAAAATCCGGACGGCAAATCGTCCGCTGGTGTGTGACGTCTGCGGCGGAATGATCCAGGTTGGGGAACCGTTCCGTGCTGTGCGGGATGAGTATTCGCCTGTTGAGTATCATGAGCACATCCAGTGTCCCGGCAGTCCGGCAGTCGCGGTAAGCAAACCGCCCCCGGAACCGCCGAAAATTACAACAGTCAATCACTGCCATTGCATGGCATAACGCAAAGGAAACACAAATGTCCACAATCAATTTCAACGCGAACGAAGTCGAACCATCGACCGGTTATGATCCGATTCCGGCCGGGAAATACCAGGCTGTCATCACCGAATCGGAAATGAAGCCCACCAAGACGGGAAACGGGCAGTATCTCCAGCTGGAATTCGAGATCATCGAGGGCGAATACAAGAACCGGAAGGTCTGGGCGCGGCTGAATCTAGAAAATGCGAACGCGGACGCGGTCCGGATCGCCCGGGCGGATCTCTCCGCCATCTGCCGAGCGGTGAATGTGCTTCAGCCGCGTGATTCGGTGGAACTGCACAATCTTCCGCTCACAATCACCGTGCGCTGCAAAAAGAATCAGGAT
>ERZ832522.884-NODE-884-length-42615-cov-17.487406_pt1 | contig 42615 bp, 31 predicted proteins | sample MGYA00519951_ERZ832522 | MGnify/ENA primary metagenome ERZ832522 (study PRJEB31850, sample SAMEA3708728) | human gut metagenome | biome: human gut; feature: human-associated habitat; material: faeces | place: China | collected 2014 ... | reverse complement strand
TTTACCGGGTCAATTTCATCCGTCCCTACTGGGTCAATTTTACCGTGTTTTCCATAAACACTAAACATCACGTTTCCCGGGGTATTGCCCGTGCATAGAGGTAACGATTCATAATACTGTTGCAGCTTATCCATATCCCTAAAATTTCGTTAATAATTCCGCATTCTTCTGCCGTTCCTCCCGTTCGAAGCTGGCCAGGTAATTTTCCGTTGTTTTGAGGTCCTGATGCCCCAGCGATTCCGAGATATAGGCGATATTCGCTCCTGCCCGCTTCAACACCGTAGCGAACGAATGCCTGGCAGTATAGGTCGAGATATTGCCAATACCCAGCCTTTCGCCTATCTCTTTCATGCGACGATTGATCGCACGGGTGAAATACATCGTTTTATGCTTCCGCCGCATCGCATCCTCCTGCCCACCGAGGATCGGAAAAATAAAGCTATCGGGCCGGGAGGGGTTGCCCCATCGGTTAATTATTGCCTGCATCCGCTCCGTGACAACGACCCGGATTTCCTTGCGGGTCTTGGTCGTCCGCTCGGTCTTTTGCCGGACAAAGCATATTTCACCGTTCACGATGTCCCGATACCTCAACTTTACGAAATCGGCAACGTTGATCCCGTTGCACAAGTAGAGGAACAGCCAATAATCGCGGTATTTGGCCGTTGCCTCGGTTCCGTCCTCATAATTGGCTATCTGCCCTATTTGCTCCAGCGTGAGGGCCAATTTACGCCCTTCTCCGGCTTGTATCTCATACCGCCCCCGGCCGAATGGGTATTGCGCCTCTAAAATCTTTCCGCACCGCTTCATGTCGTTGAGTATTGCCCGTATATGTCGCATATGTATTCCGACGGTAGTACGGCTTTTACCCTCTTTAAGCAGGAACTTTTCGTAACGACGAATCCAATCCACCGAAACACCCGACAAAGGAACACGAGGTCCGGCAAATCGTTCTATCCCCTTCATAACAACCCGATAGGCCATCATATTCCCGATGCGTTCCTGTGCTTTCATTTCGGCTATTTTACCCTCAAAAGCAATATTAAGCGTATCGCCACCAGCTCGTTTTAGTCGATTGTTAAGATTTTCCAATGAAAAGATACCGCGCATTAATAAGTCCTCAACAGCCGTCCGCACTATCTGGTAGCTGCTTTCGATGTCCTTGCGTATCTCCACAAGTGCACGGGCTTTTGTTGTTGGCAGGGCGTCCCACTCCGCCGGCATCAAATCTTTCCCGGTCGGATAATAGTGACGCACTCGATTGTAGGTAACACGGATTTTTACGGAGCACTTCCCGGACTTTTTCGGATGGGCTGAATCGAACATTGCGGCCACCGTCACACCGTCTTTCGAGTAGTTCATTTTGTGTATAAATTTTGATTTTAGACACACAATTTAGACACAAATATACGGATTTAATCGAAACCAACAAAAACCAAGTGGAATAAAATAGCTATATTTACCATTGAAATACAAGCATTTACAAAACAATATAGAAATTACCAAAAACAGCTAAAAATCGACAAATTACGACTCATAATCCGAAGGTCGTGGGATCATGCCCCTCTGGGCCCACAGAAAAAGAGGCTACGAATTGCCGTAACCTCTTTTTTTCGCACTCTTCGGGAGCGGCGTTATTCCAGCTTCGCCGCGTCGGAGGCCAGCTTTTCGTAAATGGCGACCATTTCGCCGAACGATCCCTCGCCGCGTTTCAATTCGTACATGAAGACGCCCTTGTAACCGGCCTTCATCAGCGCCCCGTACAGCGCGGGCCAGTCGATCTTGCCCTTGCCCGGAAGCCAGTGACGCTCATCGACCATGTCGTAATCCGAGACATGGACGGTCGCAATCCGGTCGCCGCACGCCTCGACGAAGTGCAGCAGGTCCTCCGAAAGCAGGTGGTTCGTGTCGAAACAGATTTTCACCTCGGGATAAGGGGCGATGATGCGCAGCAACTCGGCCGAGTTCCGCCCGAGGCACGTGCGGGGCAGATCCTCGATGCACAGCTGCGCGCCGATCCGCGCCGCCTCCCTGCGCAATATGCCGATCGAAGCGATGCTGTTCCGGATACGCTGCTCGCGCTCCCCGTCCGCAATCGGTTCGGAACTGGGATGCAGCACCAGTTTCTCCGGTCCCACTTCGCCGCAGATCGCGATCATTTCGGTCAGGAATTCGAGGTTGGCCATGCGGGCGCTGTCGTTCAGCACCGAGATGTCCAGCTTGCGGGAGAACGGGAGGTGGCACGACCAGACCTTCAGACCGGCCTCGTCGGCCATGCGTTTGGCGTGCAGCGCCTTCTCGCGGATTTCAGCCACGGTCCCGCGGCCGCTGATGCCGATTTCGACATACTCCACGCCGGCCTTCGCGGCGGCGGCCATCTCCTCGGGGCTCATGCTGCTGGTCGAGCTTCCGACGCCGAGACACTGGGCCGTCAGGTTGGCGGCGCACACCAGCGCCGCTGCCGTAAACAGAATTCTTTTTTTCATCGCTTCCGGTTATTTGGTGTAGTTTTTCACGCAGCGGACGTTCAGATAAATATCCTTGGCCGCCTCCTGATTGGTCTTGGTCTGAAGGTTCAGACTCGTACCGCTGATGACCAGCAAACGGGCCGTCGAGGCGTTGGTCTGCCCGATGAACCACACGTAGCCCCATTTGCCCAGCGCGCCGCTGTTGAAACTGCCGTCGGCCTTCTGATAGCCCAGCGGATACCAGCCGAAACCGATGCTTTCGGCCCCGTCGACGAATTGCAGGAGGGGTTCCCCGGCGTCCGTGAGCGTCATATTCGCCTGATTCCAAATACCGCCGTCAACGATACGGCCGTTGCCGCCGCGCAGCCATGCGCCGACGTTGCCCGTATTCTTGACCGTGCAGCCCGACTTGTAGAATCCGGCCTTCGTAATGGCATTCTCGGGTTTCCCGTCGTGGCCGCCGGAGAAGGTGTATCCGCCCTGCGCGAAATCGTCGGGAATGGCATACTCGCTTTTGATAGCCATCAGCATGTCCCACCAGTCGTTGGCGTTGGCCACGTGCCAGCCTTCGGGACAGCAGCCGCGTATCTGGACGCCGAACTCGCCCTCCTCCGTACCGTCGAGTTTGAAGGCGTTGCCCACGTCGTCCACCCCTTCGTAATTCTGCACATAGGGACACTGCTCCGCCGTACAGCCCGATATGCCGGTCATCGCCTCATACCAGGTGTAGTAACGGCCCTTTGCGTCGTTCAACCGCTGCAAATGCGACGCCTCCAACCCCGCAACCGAGAAAGCCGTCAGGTCGGGCGCAACGCCCAGGTTGCCGTCCTCGCCCGCTTCGTGGCAGTTCTCGGTCATCCACCAGCGTTTGCCGTACTTCTTGATCGTATAGCCCGGCAGCTCGATGGGGACCGACACGGTGATCGCCGCGAAATACTCGCGCACCTTGCTCGCACCCAGTTCGTTTTTGGCCACCACCGACACCGACTGGGCGGGAATCACCACGTCGTCGTTGACCACCCTGACGGTGATGACGTTGGTTCCCTGACCGTCGATGATCGAGATTTTCGACTTCTCCTGCTCGGCGATCGTCCATTCGTAGGTCTCGGCCCACTGAACCTTCGAAACCGAGAAGGTGAACTCTTCGCCGCCGTTGCAGGTGAGCGTTGCCGGCACCTTCGTGATCGGTCCGGGTTTCTTGGGAACGGTCATCTCCTGGATTTCCTCCTCGGTGTCGCGTTTCACGGCCTCGGTGCAGGCGACCAGCGCCGCAGCGGCGGTCATGCATGCCGCGGCCATCATGTATTTTCGGATGTTTTTCATCGTTTTTGCATTTTAAGTTTTACAAAGTGTGAACCTCGGGATACCCGAACGGATTCTCCACATACCAGCGGGCCTTGTAAATCTGGTAGCCCGCGCGGTTGAACAGCCGGTTGCCCTTCATGTCGCACACCTCGGCCGACCACCAGTTGCTCCCGCCCGACGTGGGGCGCATGACGATCGTGGAATACCCCTCCGGCCCCGTCGAAATGCTCTTGATGGTGTTCTGCTGGAAGATCTCCACGTCGAGGAACTTCTCCGCCGCACAGTCGAACTTGTAGACATGCTGATTCGTCGATACATACATCGCATCCTCCCCGCAGACGGGCGCCAGGTCGTGGGCATCGGTATTCCCCGCCGCCATATCGTAAGAGCGCACCTGCGTCAATTCCGGAGCCGTACGCTTCCCGTTGTAGGCGAGCTTGAGCAGCTGGGCGCCCGTCGCCGTCCAGAGGCAGCCGCGCTTCCGGTCCCAGACCACGTTGTGGGCCGAATGGACCGGCATGGTGAAGGCGGGTCTGGAAACGTAGCTGTCGGCGCCATTGTACACGTAGACGCTCAACAGGTTGCCCGTGCTCGACGCCACGACGACATTCCCGTCGGGCAGCACCTCGGCCGAGTGGGGGTTTCCGCCCGGCTTGGCGTAGAACATCGCCTTCTTGTCCGCAATGCGGATCAGCGCCACGCCGCCGCCCGAAGCCGTGACGAGCACGCACGTACGGTTGTAGACCGGTTTGGCCTCGTCGGGCAGATCGAACCACGCCTGTTCCGCAGCCGAAAGCCCGCTGTCGGCGGCCGTCCACTCCCAGGCGACCTTCCCCGTCGGCTGGTCGATCATCACGATCCGGTTCTTGGCCTGCTCGGTCAGAATCATCACCTTCGTGGCCTTGTCCAGGTCGATCGTCTCCTCCTTGTCGTCGCCCGGCCGCCAGGGAACGTAAGGTCCCTCCTCCTCGTCTTTGCTGCAAGCCTGAAGGAGGAATGCGGCAGCCAGTATCCACAGATATTTTTTCATAATTGCCAGTTAGCGGTTGTCGGATTAATAATTGGGATTCTGTTCGAGTTTCTTGTTCAGCAGGATCTGGTCCGCCGGAACGGGCCACCAGTAGTCGCGGTCGGGGTCGAACGCCCGGACGGCGATGTCCGTGCCCGCATAGTCCTGAATCACGGCGTTCATCACCAGCTCGGCGGTCATCCAGCGGCGGATGTCGTTATAATAAAGCCCCTCGCCGGCGAATTCGACGCGGCGCTCGTGGCGGATGATCTCGCGCATCTCGGACTGGCTCTTCGAACCGTAGGCATAGGTGGGCATGCCGACGCGGCCGCGCACGCGGTTCACGGCGTCGTAAACGGCATCGGAGGGCGTGGCGTCGACCTCGTTCTGCGCCTCGGCGAACATCAGCAGCACGTCGGCGTAGCGGATGAACATGTAGTTGGTCTCGCCGTTGCTGTCGTCCGAATCGCGCTTCTGCGCGTCGTAGATCGTGAGTTTCCGGTGTGCGAAGCCCGTGAACTGGCACACCTCCCCGGCCGGGCAGTTGGCCTTGCCGAGGAACGTGCTCCCGGGATAGAAATTCGTCGCCGCGAAACGCGGATCGAGGTTGTCGTACTTGCCCATCGTGGCCGCACCGTCGGTCGTCGTCCGGTAGTCCATCACCAGATCGAGCAGCGGTGCGTTGTTGCGGTACTGGACGCTGTAAACGTTGAACGAATTGACGGCCGTGTTCTTGGTCTTCGAGAATTCGATGTTGAAGACGCACTCGCAGCTGTGCTCGTTCGCCGGCAGGAAGAGTTTCCGGTAGTCGCCGAACAGGTCGTAGCCCGCCTGGGCCTCCTTTTCGATCACGGCTTTGGCCGCATCGGCCGCAGCCTGCCATTTCGCGGCGTCGTTCGAGGGGTTGACCAGCTTGCTGGCCTCGAAAAGCAGCAGACGGGCCTTGAGGGCCATCGCCGCGCCGCGCGTGGCGCGCCCCTGGTCGGCGGCTTTGGTCCACTGCCAGTCGAGCAGTTCGCGGTCGATGATGTCGTTCAGATCGTCGAGAATCGCCCGCACCACCTCCTCGCGCGAGGCGCGGGGCAGCGAACCGTGCGCATAGACGGGCTCTTCGAGGATCAGCGGCACGCCGTTGTAATAGGTCACCAGCATGTAGTAATAGAGCGCGCGGAGGAACTTGGCCTCGCCCTCCATCTGCACCCTGCGGTCGTCGGCCACGACGGCGGCAGGCAGGCGGTTGAGATGGGTGTTGCAGCGTCCGATGCCCTCGTAGCACTTTTTCCAGCGGTTGGCGATGATGCCCGAGCTGTTGGCCGTGTGGGTCCCCTGGGCGATGACATTGTATCCGCCCGCGTTGTTGTAATTATAGGCGTTGGGCGTGCAGGTCTCTTCGAGCAGCGGCGCCGAGTCTCCGAACAGCGCGCTGTTGGTCAGTATGTTGTAACAGCCGGTCATGGCGGCCTCGGTTCCTTCTTCGGTTTCCCAGAACGTCTCGACCGTATATTTGTCGGTGGGAATGGTGTCGAGGTTGCAGGAGGCCAGCGCCGCCGCACCGCAAAGCATCAATCCGATTACTGTTTTTTTCATGTTTTTCCGTATTTGAAGCGATTAGAAAGTAATGTTGAAGCCGAAGTTGATCGTCCGCAGCGAAGGATACTGCATCAGGTTGGTCGACGAAAGGTCGATCTCGGGGTCGAACATCTTCAGCGGGGAGATCGTGAAGAGGTTCTCGCCGTTGACGAAGATCTGGCACTGGCTCATTCCGAGCTTCGAAATCCACCTCTTGGGGAGGGTGTACGAGAGTTGCAGCTGCTTGCAGCGCAGGTACGACGCATCGTAGAGCCACTGCGTGTTCTTGTAGTCGTGCATCTCGGGCGCGCCCGTGGCGGTGTGGAGGATCGGCAGGCGGGAGTTGTGGTTCTCGGGGGTCCACGCGTCGGTCGCCCACTCCTTCAGCACGCCCGCTCCGTTCCAGAACGGGGCTGCGAGGTTGCCCGAAAGATAGGTCTTCACGTCGGCGACGCCCTGGAACTGCGCCGAAAGTTCGAGTCCCTTCCATCCCAGCGAGAAGTTGAAGGCGTAGGTGATGCTCGGCGTGAGGTTGCCGCAGACGGCGCGGTCGTCGTTGTCGATCTTGTCGTCGTTGTTGAGGTTCTTGTAGCGGATGTACCCGGGCTTCACGCCGCTGCCGACGGTCACCGAATTGGCGATCTCCTCGTAACTGTTGTAGAAGCCGTCGGCCTGGTAGAGATACCACGCGTCGATGGGTTCGCCCTCGCGGATGATGTTGAAGGTCTTGATGTACTCCTGCCCGTCGAGGTCGACGACGATGTTCTTGTTGTAGCAGAAGTTGCCGCCGAGGCTGTAATGGAAATTCTTGACCGCGCTCCGCCACTGGAGGTTCAGCTCGACGCCGTCGTTGGCCACCACGCCGATGTTCTGCTTCGGGCCGTTCAGGTTGCCGATCTGCGCCGGAATCTTCACGTCGCGCAGGATGCCTTCGGTGCGTTTCTTATAGAGGTCGACGCTGAACAGCAGGCGGTGGTCGAAGGCCTCGAAATCCAGTCCGAGGTTGTAGGTGCGGGTGGTCTCCCACGAGATGTTCTCGTCGACGAAATCCTTGATCGCCGCGCCGCCCGACAACACGTCGCCGAAGCTGTAATTGTAGCTCTTGTTCGCCAGCACGGCCATCAGGTACTCGTAGTTGCCGATGGCCTGGTTGCCCATCTCGCCGACCGAGCCGCGGAGCTTGAGCACGTCGACCGCCCGGACGTTCTGCATGAAATTCTCCTTGTCGATGCGCCATCCGACCGACACGGCGGGGAAGAAGGCCCATCGGTTGCCCTTGGCGAATTTCGACGAACCGTCGTAACGCGCCGTCACGTCGATCAGGTATTTCTCCTTGTAGTCGTAGGTGATTCGCCCGAAGTAGGAGAAGAGCAGTTCGAGCGACGATCCGCCCGAAATATCCTCCATCGTGGCGCCGACCGACAGGGCGGTGAGCTGGTTGTTGAAGTAGTCGCGTTTCTTGGCCTGGAAGTTCTTGCCGTCGTAACGCTTGTACTCCGTGCCGACCATCACGTTGAAGTTGTGGTTGCCGCCGAAGCTCTTGCCCCACGAAAGGGTGTTGTAGAAGGTGTAGTTGATCGCGTTGTTGTCCCAGTCCTTGGCCGAAACGTAGGCGCTGAAGTTCTTCCGCTCAAGAGTTTTGGGATTGTAGGTGTACATCGCGTGCTTGAAGTCCTTCGAATAGTGGTCGACCTTCACGTAGCCCAGGTTGGCGTTGTACTTGATGCCCCACGGCAGGTCGTAGCCGATGTTGATGCGCCCCAGAATGCGGTGAAGCTGACGTTTGGTGTTGCCCTCGTGCAGCTCCATGAGCGGATTCTCGGGGTTGTTGCGCCCGGGGGTCGAGAGCCACGTCGAGAGCCACTTGCCGTCGGGCAGCTGCGTGCCGAAGATCGGCAGGGCGCGGTTGATGACGTTGACCGTCGTCGATACGCCGTAGATCGGGTCGGTGTTGTAGCGCAGGTTGCCCAGCAGGCTGATGCCCACCTTCAGGCGCTTGGTCACCTGCGCGTTGATCTTCATGTCCCACGAGAAGCGTTCCGCGTCGTCGTTGGCGACCATGATGCCGCGCTGGTTCATGTAACCGCCGCCCAGCGAGTAGGAGATCTTGTCCGTGCCGCCCGAAACGCGGGCGTTGTACTGCTGGAGAAAACCGTTCTGGTAGCAGAGGTCGTACCAATCGGAGGCGGGATAGATGTACTTGTCGTGCTTCATGCCCTCCTCGTATTCGAGGATGTCGTCGCGGTTGTAGGTCACCGTCAGCTTGCCTTCGTTCAGTTCGGCCTGGTTGCGCATGTTCATATACTGAATCGGGTCGGTCACCACGTCGGGCACGTAGGTCGCCGACTGAATGCCGAAGTTGGCGCTCAACTTCACCACCGGTGCGCCCTTCTTGGCCTGCTTCGTGGTGATGAGGATGACGCCGTTGGCGGCCTTGGAACCGTAGATCGAGGCCGAAGCGTCCTTCAGCACCGAGATCGTCTCGATGTCGCCGGGATTCAGCTCGTTGAGCGAATACTCCATGCCGTCGACCAGCACCATGGGGCTGGAACTGCTCATCGTGCCGACGCCGCGTATGCGGATCGTCGCGCCGTCGCTGCCGGGCTTCGACGAAGCCTGGTTGATGTAGACGCCGGGCATCGAATAGAGCGCCTGCGAGGCGTGCGTCATGGGCTGGTTCTCGATCTCCGACATCTGGCGCACGGCGACCGAGCCGGTCAGGTTGACCTTCTTCTGCACGCCGTATCCGATCACCACCACGTCGTCGAGGAGCTGGTTATTCTCCTTCAGCACCACGGTCAGATGCGTCCGGTTGCCCACTTCGACCTGCGCCGCGTCGTAACCGATGAACGACACGCTGAGCCGCGCGCCCGCAGTCACGTTCAGGGCGAATTCGCCCTTCGAATTGGTCACCATGCCGTTCGTCGTGCCCTCGACCAGCACGTTCGCCCCCACGATCGGATCGCCGGCCTCGGTCTCGACGCGGCCCTTCAGCTGGTATTCCCGGCCCCGGCCTGCCGGGTCGGATTTGTAAAGCACGATGTGGCGGCCTTCGAGTTTGGCCAGAATTCCCTGGTCGGCGAGCACGCCGTCGAGCAGTTTCAGGACGTTCTGATCGTGCGCCTCGACCGAAACGCGCTTCCGGAGGTCGATCTCGCTCTCCCGATACCAGAACGAGTAGCCGCTCTGCGTCTTGACCGCTTCGATCACCTCGCGCACGGTGGCGTTCTTCAGCGTCAACGAAATCACGGGATTCTGCGCGTAAAGAGCCTGGGCCGCCACCGTGAACCAACACAGGGTCAGCAATCCGCTCAGTCTGCACAGCATCCGCTGGCCGAAAAGGTCCCGGAAGGACCTTCTGCTGGTAGAATTGTTACTCATAAGGATTGAAATTTAGGTTGTAGTGAAAAAAATCGTGAATCTCTATCGGTTTCTGTAAAGCTCGAAATGGTTCTTGCGGCTGCGGCAGAGGATACGGCTGTCGGCCGAGATGATCCGCATGATTTCGTGGATGTTCTCGCCGTCGACGAACTCACCCGTGAAACAGATCCTGCGCAGCCGTTCGTCGGGGATCGTGATGTCGACGTTGAACTGCCTTTCGAGGCTCCGGGCGATCGACGCCAGGGGTTCGGCCCGGAAGTAGAGCCTGTCCTCCTGCCACGAGAGCACCTGCTCGACGTTCACCCTGCGCAGCGACAGCAGTCCGGAGGTCCTCTCGAAGAATCCCTGCTCGCCGGGACGCAGCCGCACGCTCCGCGACTCGGGACCGCCGTCCACCAGCAAGCTGCCCGTCGCCAGCGTGATCTGGTAATTCTCGTCCTCGGAATAGGCGTGCACATTGAAAGTCGTTCCGAGCACCGTCGAGACGACCTGTCCCGTGACGACGACGAAGGGCCTGCGGGCGTCGTGCTCGACCTCGAAATAGGCCTCGCCGTCGACCTCCACGCGGCGTTCGTCGCCGAACAACGCGGGATAGACGATGCGCGTGCCGCCGTTGAGCCGCACCCGCGAACCGTCGGGCAGCACCACGTCGGACTTCACGCCCAGAGGCGTCGAGACGCTCACCGGCTGCGCCGCGGCGACCAGACGGCTTTCGGTCCGGCGTCCGCCCATGAACCAGCTGCCGCAGACGACGCCCGCCATCACGGCCGCAGCCGCGGCGTAGCGGACGATCCGCATCCGGATTCCCCGGCGGCGGATGCGCGAGCGCACGTCGGCCCACACCGCCTCCCGCATTCCGTCGGCCATGGCGTCGACTCCGGGTCCCACCCGGATGCCGTCCAGCAGCTCCGCCAGCCTGCGGCGGTCGCGCTCCGAACCTTCGATCAGTTCCGCCATCTCCGGCTCCCTCTTCGTATGCTGATATTGCATGATTTCTCCTTTTTGGTCGTATACACATATAGAGTGCGAAAGCCGCGGTTCCGTTTAAGGGAACCGCGGCTTTTTTTCGTTTTTTTCATTCCGGCAGGCGTCAGAAACGCGCCGTGAAGAGGAACAGCAGCAGGGAAACCAGCTTCAGGTCGGGATAATGCGTGCGTATGCCGGCCACGATCCTGTCGACGGCGATCTTGATCTGGACCCGCACCGTGCTCTCGGAGAGCGACAGCGCCTCGGCGATCTCGCGCGACGACAGCCCCTCCTGCCGGTTGAGCAGGAACACCGTGCGGCAGCGTTCGGGCAAATCGTTTATGAGACGGCGAACCAGCTCCTCGACTTCGGCCTCTATCAACCGGCTATCGGGAGCGTCTTCGCTGTGGGGGGGGGAATTTCGGTCGATCAGCGAGATGGGAATCTCCTCGAACGAGAGGCAGCGGCGGCGCGTACGGGACTCCTTCAGATACCGGTTCGCCTCGTTGCGCGCGACGACGTAGAGGTAGGCGTCGATGTTTTCGATCCTCCGCAGCGCGACGCGGGACTTCCAGACGGCGACGAAGACGTTGCTCACGACCTCGCCGCAGGCCTCCCTGTTGCGCAGAAAATAGTAGGCGAACCGGAAAACGCTCCGGTAATAGAGATCATAGAAAACCCGGAAAGCGTAATCGTCGTTCTCGCTTACGGAAACAAGCAAATTCTCAAGTTCTTTTTTCTTCTCCACGTCCGGGCATGTTCAGGCTTTCACAAGACAAAATTAGGAAACTTTTTCAGAACCGCAATATACGGTTCCGTTAAAATCCCGCGACGGCCCCGAAGCGGCAGCCGCAAAGAGAGAGAGGGACCGCGCCCTCCGCACGGTCCCTCTCTCCGCCGACCTGCGGCCGGATTATTTCCCTTCATCGCCGCTGCGGATCTCCTTGCGGCGGATCTTGCCGCTGATGGTCTTGGGCAGCGACTCCACGAACTCGATCACGCGCGGGTATTTATAAGGAGCCGTGATGCGCTTCACATGGTCCTGCAACTCCCTGACCAGCGCCTCCCCGGCCTGCCCGCGGTAGGCCTCGGCGAGCACGATCGTCGCCTTGACGACCTGGCCGCGGATCTCGTCGGGAACGCCCGTAATGGCGCACTCCACCACCGCCGGGTGGGTCATCAGGGCGCTCTCCACCTCGAACGGACCGATGCGGTAGCCCGAACTCTTGATCACATCGTCGGCACGCCCCACGAACCAATAGTAGCCGTCCTCGTCGCGCCACGCCACGTCGCCCGTATAATACACCCCGTCGTGCCACGCCTCGCGGGTCAGCTCATCGTTCAGGTAGTAACCCTTGAACAGCCCGAGGGGCTTGCCCCCGTCGGTGCGGATCACGATCTGCCCCTGCTCGCCGTCCTCGGCCGAACGGCCGTCGGGGGTCACCAGGTCGATCCGGTACTGGGGATTGGGCACGCCCATGCTCCCGGGTTTGGACTTCATCCACGGGAACGTGGCCAGTGTCAGCGTCGTCTCGGTCTGCCCGAAGCCCTCCATCAGGCGGATGCCCGTCAGGCGCAGGAAGGTGTCGTACACGGCTCCGTTCAGCGCCTCGCCCGCCGTGGTGCAGTACTCCAGCGACGAGAGGTCGTATTTGGTGAGATCCTCGCGAATCAGGAAGCGATAGACCGTCGGAGGCGCGCACAGCGACGTGATGCGGTACTGCTCGATCTTGCGCAGCATGTCCGCGGGCGTGAACTTCTCATGGTCGTAGACGAACAGGCAGGCCCCGGCCAGCCACTGCCCGTAGAGTTTGCCCCACGCGGCCTTGGCCCACCCCGTGTCGGCGATCGTCAGGTGCAGGCTGCCTTCGTGGAGGTTGTGCCACAGCAGCCCCGTGGTGATATGCCCCAGCGGATAGGTGAAGTCGTGGGCCACCATCTTCGGCTCGCCGGTCGTCCCCGAGGTGAAATACATCATCATCACGTCGTCGTTGGCGTTCACCCGCTCCGGGCGCACGAAAGGAGCCGCCTTTTCGATGCCGGCGTGGAAATCGAGAAACCCTTCGGGGACCTCGGGACCCACGCTGACGAGCAGTTCGGTGGTGGGGCTTTCGGGCATGGCCGCCGCGATGTGGTCGGTGATCACCCGCTCGCCCGCCGCGACGATGGCCTTGATCCCGGCCGTATTGCAGCGGTAGACTACGTCCTTTTTGGTCAGCAGGTGGGTTGCCGGGATCACCACCGCGCCCAGCTTGTGCAGCGCCAGAATCGAGAACCAGAACTCGTAGCGGCGCTTGAGGATCAGCATCACCACATCGCCCTTTCCGATGCCGAGGCTCTGGAAATACGAGGCCGTGCGGTCGCTTTCGCGCTTGATGTCGGCAAAGGTGAACCGGATTTCGGCGCCCTGGTCGTCGGTCCACAGCAGCGCCTCCTTGCCGGGCTGCTCGGCGGCGTATGCATCCACCACGTCGTAGCCGAAATTGAAATTCTCCGGAACCCGTATGTGCAGGTTCTTCCGATAATCCTCCTGCGAGACGAAGGAGGTCTGGGATAAAAATCGCTCTACCATGCTGCCGTTACATTATTATGGCCAGAAACCGCACCGTTTTGCCGTCGAGGGCTTTCATCCCGTGCGGCAGGCCCGAATCGAAATAGAGACTGTCGCCCGTGTTCAGCACGATCTCCTTGCCGTTCAGCCCGATCAGCAGGCGGCCCTCCAGCACGTAGTTCATCTCCTGCCCAGGGTGGCAGTTCAGGTGCATCGGGGCGTCGTCCGCAGCCGGCTCGACCGTCACGATGAAGGGGTCGATCTTCCGGTCGCGGAATCCCGCCGCCAACGCCTCGTACTTGTAGGCCTTCTGCCGTTCGACCGACACGCCCTTTCCGGCGCGGGTGATGAAATAGGCGTTCATCTTCGGCTCCTCGCCGAACATCAGCACATCGAGGCTGATCCCGTAATGGCGGGATATGGTTTGCAGCACGTTCACCGAAAAATCGGCCGTGCCGCTCTCCATCTCCCTGTACTGTCCGACCGGAAGGTTGCAGCTCGCAGCCACCTCCTCCTGGGTCAGTTCAAGCGCTTCGCGCAGCCCGCGCAAACGGGTCGCAATCGACTGAATAGGGTCACACATTGTCTTTTCGTTTTAAATGAAAGGTCCGCGCTGCGGGTCCCGGACGAACAGGTTACAATCCGGAAGGCCGCCCGTACGGCCCCTGCGCACCGCACGGGCCGTTTTCACTGGATGCAGGCCGTAAATATACTAAAAACTCTTAAAAACCGCAACTTCGCGCTCCGTTTCCCTTCCGCGCGCCTGCGGCGACTATAATCAATCCGGCGGCGGAGCGTTTCGCCAAACGAGAGCGGCGGCCATCCTCCCCGACCGCCGTTTTTCCGCCGGATGCAAAAAAATCCGGGCCGGATTTTGTTTTTTCCCGCAGAAGCCCTATATTTGCCTCCAACAACCGGACGAATGACGATTTTCAACCATATCCATCATCACCATCACCACTTTACCGAGGGGTAGGTCGATTATGTATATGTAAGAGGTTATTATAGAATACATGAAGCTCACCCCCTGCGGGTGGGCTTTTTTGCGTGCCGAACCGCAGGTGAGTGTCCGAAAGAAGCAAACAATCAAACACACACCGAATATGTTACGAATAGCCATCCAGGCCAAGGGCCGACTGAACGAACAGAGCATCGACCTGCTTTCCGAAGCAGGCATCCGCGTTGCCGAGAGCAAGCGCAAACTCATCTCCCGCGCGGAAGGGTTTCCGCTGGAAGTCCTCTACCTGCGCGACGACGACATCCCGCAGGCCGTCTCGATGGGGGTCGCCGACCTGGGCATCGTGGGGCTGAACGAGGTCGCCGAGAAGGGTTTCCCCGTCGAGCAGATCATGGACCTCGGGTTCGGAGGCTGCCGCCTCTCGCTGGCCGTACCCAAAACGACCGCCTACGAAGGCCTCGCGTTCTTCCGCGGCCGGCGCGTCGCCACCTCCTACCCCAACATCCTCGCCCGCTACTTCGCCGAGAAGGGGATCGAGGCCGAGATCCACACCATCGAAGGCTCCGTGGAGATCGCCCCGGCGGTAGGCATGGCCGACGGCATCTTCGACATCGTCTCCTCGGGCGGCACGCTCATCTCCAACGGGCTGGTCGAGGTCGAGAAGGTCCTCTTTTCCGAGGCGGTGCTCATCGCCTGCCCGGGGCTTGACAGCGACAAGCGCCGCGAAACGGAGCAGCTGACCTTCCGCCTCAACTCGATCCTCGACAGCCGCGGCATGAAATACGTGCTGATGAACCTCCCCAAGGAGCGGCTCGGCGACGCCATCCGGATACTCCCCGGCATGCGCAGCCCGACGGTGCTGCCGCTGGCGCAGGAGGGGTGGTGCTCGATCCACGCCGTCATCTCCCAGGACCAGTTGTGGGAGCGCATCGAACGGCTCAAGGAGATCGGGGCCGAAGGCATCCTGATCCTGGCACTCGAAAACATGATCCGCTAAAAATCCGGAACCGTCATGGAAATTCTGAAAATCCACAACAATCCCGAACGCGCCGAGTGGGCCGCCCTCACCGAGCGCTTCACCCGGGAAGAGGAGGAGATCACGCGACAGGTGACCGAAATCCTCGCCGACGTAAAATCCGGCGGCGACCGCTCGCTGCGCGAAGTCACCCGCCGCGTCGAGGGGCGCGATCCCCGGACGTTCGAAATTCCGGCCGACGTGCGCGCCGCAGCCGCCGCGCTCATCCCCGCCGCGCTGAAAGAGGCCCTCGCCGCCGCGAAAGCGAACATCGAGACCTTCCACCGCGCCCAGCTGCCGCCCGAGGTCGACATCGAGACGATGCCGGGCGTCCGGTGCGTGCAGCGCGCCGTGCCGATCCGCCGCGTGGGCCTTTACATTCCGGGCGGCAAGGCGCCGCTCTTCTCCACGGTGCTGATGCTGGCCGTCCCGGCCCGCGTCGCCGGCTGCGGGGAGGTCATCCTCTGCACCCCCGCGCGCCCGCCAGCGCCGCCTCTGTGTCAGGCACTTCTTCGGTTATGTACTGCCGTGCCAGCAGCGCGGGTTCGTCCTCCGGACGCTGCTCCAGCAGCCGCGCCGCAAGCGGCTCCAGCCCCCGTGCCCGGGCGATAGACGCCCGGGTCTTGCGCTTGGGCTTATAGGGGCGGTAGATGTCTTCAACCTCCGCCAGCGTTTTGGCCTTTTCCAGCGCGGCGGCGATCTCCGGCGTCATCGCGCCCTGCTCGGTAATGGAATTGTGCACGGTCTCCTTCTGGTCGTCCAGCTTGCGCAGATAGGAAAGCCGTTCGTCCAGCGCGCGCAGCGTCTGGTCGTCCATACTGCCCGTGGCCTCCTTGCGGTACCGGGCGATGAACGGGATGGTGTTGCCCTCATCGATGAGGGCGACGGTGGCCGCTACGCGCGCGGCGTCCAGCTTGAATTCGGCTGCAAGAGTGCTTGCGTGGTTCTGCATGTCAATGTTTCTCCTGTTTCTTTTTCTTTTCCACAAAAACGATAAAGCCGCAGTAGCCCAGCCACACGAGGATGGCCCCGAGGGTGACGCCCGTGGAGAGCTTCAGGCCCGGCGTTTCGTAGGAAAATACGATGGTGTTTTCGCCCGCGGGGCACAGCACGGCGCTCAGGCCGCCATCCACGCGCTCGATCTCAGCCTCCACGCCGTTCACCGTGGCGGTAAAGCCCTCGTCATACGGCACAGAGAAGAACACCAGATTGTCCTTTTCCAGCGTGATTTCGGCCGTAAAGCCTGTGCCGTCCGCGGAAAAGCTGGTGCTGGCCGTGGCGCGGCGGGCCGCTGCGTCCTGGACGTAGGCTTCGTAAGTCAGGTTCGCAGTGTCGGCTGTGGTGGCTTCTTCCATCAGATAACCGTATTTGGTGATCTGCTCTCCCGTCAGCGCAACGGCGCGCATCAGCATATTGGATCGGGAATCCTCCGCCAGCCCCATCAATGTGACAGGCGCGGGCTCGCCCGCCCGCAGCGCGTCCTGCGCCGCGCCCGCCTCCGTGAGCGCATCGGCGGCGTCCACCCCCTCCTCCGTCTCGGGGAGCGGGGCTTCCAGCAGGATATATTTGTCGTACGTAAAGCCCATGGGCACATAGTTTTCATTGCGGAAATACACCAGCGACGCGTCCTCGTGGTCATACACGTAGCCGTACGCGCCCCACTTTTCGGTGAATTCGCTCATCTTGTCCTGAGGCACCACCACATACTCCACGCTCAGCAGACCGCGCAGTGCATAAAGCTTCTGGTCCGGCTTGGAGGATACGTCCCGCTTCACACCCACACGGGGGTAAAAATCCATGATGGACGGCGTGACCACGCTGTTGAAGAACTGAATGCACGGTTTTTCCATCCACAGGCCGATGTTATCGTAACAGTCGTAGGAATCGATTCGGTAAAAATGATCGTCGGGCAGGTCGTTATTACGGGCGGCCACATAACACTCGCTGCGGTAGTTCGCGTCGCCCTCCCACTGCGGAAATTTGCCCAGTGCAATATGCGCCACCGAATAGAATACCGAAAAGCCCAGAATTCCTGCCAAAAGCACACGGGTGAATCTCTCGTGCCCGCGGCACCAACGGATAACGCCGTAGAAGATCAGCAGGCCCAAAACAGCCGTCAGGTAGGTCAGCCAGAACTGGGACTGCTCCTTTACGACGCCCAGGCTCCATACCCCGTCCTCCTGCTTGGGCACAAGCGCGAATACCGCGAACAGCAGCGTTACCACGGCCACGGGCCGCAGGCCCTCCATCAGGTCGATCTCCTCGTCCTGCAGCGCCTGCATGGTGGCCGCGCACATGATGAGGATGGGCATATAATACCAGCGTGCGTAATAGCTGGAATTGAGCGCGTAAAAGGCCGAGTTCAACACCGGCACCAGCGCCATGATAAGGCACGCCCACATGATTTTTGTAAACGCGCTTTTCCTGCGTGCCTTCATATACGCCCACACGCCCGCGCAGCTCACCACCGGCAGAAACGCCGTCATGCTGGTGTGCTTTACCACCGCGTCGGTAAAGATATTGGGCAGATACGTTGGGTCCGGCGGGAGGAACAGCGAGGCCAGAATGGCGAAATACTGCTGCACGCGGCCGTACAGCAAAAAGCCGAAGCCGCTGGAAAGGTCCACCGTGCGCGGGTTGTCCTTCAGGCACAGCACAGCCGGCCACAGGAACAGGCAGCCCAGCGCCACGCCCAGCAGGGATTCAAACGCCAGCCGCCCAAAGCGGCCCGGCGTGATCCTGTATTCGCCCGTGAGCAGCTTGATGAAAAAGTATAAAAACAGGAAAACGATCTGACCGGCAAAAAAGAAGTAATTGTTGAGCAGATTGACGGCCACCGCCAGCGGGAATACGCCCCGCACGCCGTCGTAAACATAGCTGTCCAGCGCCCACAGCAAAAACGGGAACAGCGCGATGCAGTCTACAAAATGATTGAAAAACGTATTGTAGACCGTAAAACCGGACAGCGCATACAGGCACGCGCCGATGACGGCATAGTTGCGTCCGGCGGAATACCGCTTCAGATAGGTATACGCGCCCAGCCCCGCCACGCCGAACTTGAGCATGAACATAGGCACCATGGAAAACGGCACCCATGCCTGAGGCAGCAGCGTCGTCAGCCAGAAAAACGGCGAACCGTACAGATAGAACGAATACGAGTTCACCGCCGAGGTACCGAGGTCCGTCTCCCAGCTCCACTGGCCCGCGCTGTTTTTCACGAACCCGTTCATGTAAGTGTAGAACGGGATCTGCTGGCTGTTGAAATCGCCGCAGTACTGGAACAGGCCCTTGTCCACGACGAGGAACGGCAGAAAGATGAAAAATGCCGCCGCGGCGCACACGCCGAACGACAGCAGATACCCGTTCATCTGCTTTTCCTGTTTTTGCTTTGCAAGGCTACTCATAACTTGTTACTCCTGCTATAATGTAAATAGTTTCCCGGCGCCGGCCGCGCCGAATCGATCCTACCCTGATAATACGAGAAAAGCGAGGAAAAAATTGCAATGAAGCTGTATCCCTTTAATGCGCTGCTCGCGCGCATGAAATACATCGCCCGGTGGGGCCTGATGCGCGCCGCGCGCACGGAATCCCTCAGCGAGCACACTGCGGACGCCGCCATTCTGGCGCACACGCTGTGCCTTGTCTCTCAAACTATCTTTGGCACGGATGTGCGCCCTGAAACCGTAGCCGTCGCCGCTTTGTACCACGACGCCAGCGAAATTCTGACCGGGGACATGCCCACGCCCGTCAAATACAAAAGTGAGCCGCTGCGCGCAGCCTACAAGGCTGTGGAGGCCGACGCGGCCCACACGCTGGGCGCTCTGCTGCCCGACGCGGTGCGCGCCGGCATGGACGGCTATCTCTCAGGCGGTATCCTTACGCAGAAGGAGCGCCAGCTTCTGAAAGCTGCGGACAGGCTCTCCGCACTCATCAAATGCGTCGAGGAGGAAAACGCGGGCAACCGGGAATTTGCAGGTGCGCGCGCTCAGCAGACGGCGGCGCTGGCCGCCATGGAATGCCCGGAGGCGGATTACTTCATGCAGCATATGCTGCCCTGCTATGACTGGACGCTGGACGAGCTTTCCGCCGGGGGACCGCAGCCCGGCTGAGCGCCGTCTTCAGCGCGTTTCCCGCTGAAGCTCCCACGCGTGCTCGATCACACGGTCCAGGTCCGTAAAATGCAGCATGCCGCAGCATTCCCGCCGCAGCGTTGCCGCGCCACGCAGCCCATGCATATACCAGGCGGCGTGCGTGCGCGCCTGCTGCATGGCGATATATTCGCCCTTGTCCTCGCACATATCGTAGATATGCCGGCGCAGCACACGGAACCGCTCGTGCAGGCTGGGCGGTGGGGGAACCTCCCGGCACTCCATTGCCGCGGCGATCTGCCCGAACAGCCATGGGTTTCCCATGGCTCCGCGCCCCACGGCCACGCCGTCGCACCCCGTGGCCGCCAGCAGCGCCAGCGCGCTTTCCGCGTCCGTCACGTCGCCGTTGGCCAGCACAGGGATATCCACAGCCGCCTTGATCTTCGCGATCTCCTCCGGGTGAATGCCGGGATTGTACATCTCGGCACGGGTGCGTCCGTGCACCGTCAGCAGCGCGGCGCCCGCGTCCGCGCAGCGCCTGGCCACTTCCAGGCCCGTCATCGTGTCGGCGTCCCAGCCGATGCGCAGCTTCACCGTAACGGGCACATCGGCCGGCGCCGCGTCCCGCACGGCTCGGGCAATGGCCCCGGCCAGCGGCGGGTCCTTCAGAAGCGCGCTGCCCGCTCCCGGCCCCGCGATCTTTGGCGCGGGACAGCCCATGTTGATGTCGATAAAATCAAAGGGCATTTTGCCGCGCATATCGCAAATAAGGCGCGCCGCCTCGGCCATCACGTCCGGCTGCGCGCCGAACAGCTGCACGCCGAAGGGCGCGTCCCCGCCCCCGCCGGCCATCAGCCGCGGGCTTTTTTTGTCGCCCATTGTCAAAGCCTTTGCGCTCACCATCTCGCTGACGGTGCATACCGCTCCGTGGGCGGCGCACAGGCGGCGCATCGTCGTGTCCGTCGCGCCCGCCATCGGCGCCAAAGACGCGCCCTTTGCCAGAGTAAATCGTCCCAACTGCATAGATCAACCAACTTTTTTGTATTTGGAAAAGCGCTCTGCGGGAAGACGCCGGCCGTCCGGCACTTCCGAGCGATATCTTTGTTATTGTACCATAAAATTTCATATTATGGTATACTATACAGGAACGTTTCACATTTGAAAATCACGGAGGATACTCTTTTGAAACTGCTTGTATTAGACGGCAACAGCATCGTCAACCGCGCGTTTTACGGCATCAAGCTGCTCACCACAAAGGACGGCCGCTTCACCAACGCCATCGTGGGGTTCATGAATATCCTGCTTAAGCTGGAAGCCGAGGAAAAACCGGACGAGGTAGCGGTCGCCTTTGACCTGAAAGCGCCCACCTTCCGCCACAAAATGTACAGCGGCTACAAGGCTCAGCGCAAAGGAATGCCCGAAGAGCTGGCCGCCCAGCTTCCCGTGCTGAAAGAGCTGCTGGCGGACCTCGGCTACAAAATGGTGACGTGCGAGGGCTACGAGGCCGACGATATTCTGGGCACGCTGGCCGCCGCCTGCGCTGCCCGCGGCGACGAATGCGCCATCGCAACCGGAGACAGGGACAGCCTGCAGCTTGTGGGGCCCCACACCCGCGTGCTTCTGGCCGGCACCCAGATGGGCCGCAGCGTTACCACCGTGATGGACGAGGCCGCCGTATTTGAAAAATACGGCGTCAGGCCCCGCCAGCTCATCGAGGTGAAAAGCCTGATGGGCGACGCGTCGGACAACATTCCCGGCGTCGCGGGAGTGGGTGAAAAAACAGCCCTTGCCCTCATTCAGGATTTCGGCTCGCTGGCAGGCGTGTATGAAAACATCGACGACGCGCGCATCAAAAAAGGCGTGCGGGAAAAGCTGCTGCGGGACAAAGAACAGGCCGGGATGAGCCGCACGCTGGCCGAGATCGTGTGCAGCGCGCCCGTAAACGCCGCACCCGGCGCATACAAAAAAGACGCGCCGGACGCCCCTGCCGCCGCACGCCTGCTGACGGACCTTGAAATGTACGCCACGCTGGACAAGCTGCGCCTGCCCGCCGAAGCCGGGCCGCAGCAGCCCGGCTTTGACGATGCGCCCGCTGTCCCTCTGGTGGAGGCGGCCCCCCTGCCCGCGCTCACGGGCCCTGTCTATCTTTGCGCCGCCGGAGACGTGATGCTGGCCGTACAGGACGGAGCCGTATATTCCGCGGGGCTTGAGGATGAAGCGTTTTTGGCGCTGCTTGCAAATGAAGCCGCCGAAAAGCGCTGTTTCGACGCAAAGCCGCTGTACCGCGCCTGCTTTGCCCACGGGCTTGCCGCCCAAAACATCACTTTCGACGCAAAGCTGGCCGCCTACCTGCTGAACCCCGCGGCCAGCGATTACACCGTGGCCCGCCTTGCCGCTGAATACGGCGTGCGCCCGGCGTTCAGCGCGCCCTGGCCCGAAGCCGGCGTGCTGGAAGAGCTGTGCGCAGTGCTGCGTGAAAAATGCGATGCAGAGGGCATGGGCAAACTGCTGGACGACATCGAATTCCCGCTGTGCGAAGTGCTGGCCAGTATGGAGCACATCGGCATTCTGGTGGACAGGAACGGTATTGAAGCCTTTGGGCAGGAGCTGCAGACGGCCCTCGGTGCAGAGCTTCGCGCCATCTATGATGAAGTAGGCTATGAGTTCAACGTCAACAGCCCCAAGCAGCTGGGCAAGGCGCTGTTTGAGGATCTTGGCCTGCCCACACGCAAAAAAACGAAAAGCGGTTATTCCACCAACGCCGAAACGCTGGAGAGCCTGCGGGACTATTCCCCCGTCATCGGCCACATCCTGCAGTACCGAACCTACCAGAAGCTGAATTCCACCTATGTCGAGGGCCTGCTCAAGGTCGTGGGGGCGGACGGGCGCATCCATTCCACCTTCAACCAGACGGAGACCCGTACCGGCCGTATTTCCTCCGGCGAGCCCAATCTGCAGAATATCCCCGTGCGAACCGAGCTGGGCAGCCGCTTCCGCAAATATTTCATCGCGCCCCAGGGCGAAACGCTGCTGGACGCGGATTACAGCCAGATCGAACTGCGTCTTCTTGCGCACATCTCCGGCGATGAAGCCATGTGCGAGGCGTTCCGTTCCGGCGCAGACATCCACCGCAGTACTGCGGCCAGAATCTACGGTCTGCCGCCGGAACAGGTCACGCCCGCGCTGCGTTCGTCCGCCAAGGCGGTCAACTTCGGCATCGTGTACGGCATCGGCGCGTTCAGCCTGTCCAAGGATATCGGCGTCAGCGTCAAGGAAGCCGACGCGTTCATCAAAAACTATTTCGCCAATTTCCCGGGCGTCAAAAAATATCTGGACGAGACCGTGGAGCAGGGCCGTGAGAACGGCTATGTAACAACGCTGTACGGCCGCCGCCGCACGCTGCCGGAGCTTGCCAGCAGCAATTTCAACGTGCGCAGCCTGGGCGAGCGCATGGCCATGAACACCCCCATCCAGGGCACCGCCGCGGATATCATCAAGCTGGCCATGGTGCGCGTATACCGCCGCCTGAAGGCCGAGGGCCTGCGCGCCCGCCTGATTCTGCAGGTGCACGACGAGCTGATCGTCGAATGTCCGGCTGAAGAAAAAGAGCGCGCGGCCAAAGTGCTGGGCGAGGAGATGCGCGGCGCGGCCGAGCTGCGGGTGCCGCTCTCCGCGGATGTAAACAGCGGTACGACATGGTATGCGGCCAAAGGTTGACGGCCCCCCGCGTCCGCACGCCCGGCCCCGGCGGCCCCGGCAATGAAAGACAATGAAAAAAGGACGAACGATATGCAGCAGGAAACAACGGCCCCCAGGGAGGCCGGCCCCATCCTCTGCCGCTTTATGCGGGAAACCGACGTGCCCGCGTGCGCGGCCATTGAAGCCTGCGCGGACGACGGCTGGAGCGAAGCCGCACTGCGCGAAGAGCTGGCGCAGGAAAACGCGCGCCTGTTTGTTGCCGAAGCCGAAGGAAAAGTCGCCGGGCTTGCGGTGTTCCAGCTCGTGTGCGGCGAGGCAAGCCTCTACGCCGTAAGCACTGCGCCCGCCTTTCGCCGCCAGGGCGTGGCACGGGCATTGCTGTCCTGGGCGTTCGCGGCGCTGTGCCTGCAGGGCGCGCAGGACGTGTTCCTGGAAGTGCGCGCCCAGAACAGCGCCGCGCAGGCGCTGTACCGCTCGCTCGGCTTTGTGCAGACGGGCCTGCGCCGGAACTTTTATGCAACGCCCGCGGATGACGCCGTGCTGATGCAGAAAACGCTGTAACGGCGCGGCGGCCGCTTTTCCCGGGAGGTGCTTTTACGGAACGGCAAATTTATCTGATCACGGGCGTGATGGCGGCGGGGAAGTCCACGACCGCCGAGGCCCTTGCGCTGAAGCTGGACAAATGCGTCCATCTACGCGGCGACGTGTTTCGCCGGATGATCGCCTCCGGGCGGGAAGAAATGTCCGCAGCGCCCTCCGAAGAGGCCGTGCGCCAGCTTCATCTGCGGTACCGCCTGACGGCGGAGGCCGCGAAAACCTATTTCGACGGCGGCTTTTCCGTTGTGGTTCAAGACAACTATTACGGCGAAGCGCTGCCCCGTATGCTGCGGCTGCTGCAAGGTTATCCCGTAGAGGCCGTCGTCCTGTGCCCCAGCCTTGCCGCGGTGAAAGAGCGCGAGGAAAAACGGGCCAAGACGGGCTATACGGGCTTTTCGCCGGAAGCTCTTTACGACGCTTTTCTGGCGGAAACACCCCGCGTCGGCTTCTGGCTGGACAACACGAGCCTGTCGCCCGCACAGGCCGCAGACGCGATACTTCGTCGCTGCGCCGGTGTAAACGGGTGACATGCCTCTCATCCGGAAAGGAAGGTATTTTTCTATGGCAGACTGGAATTCCGAGCTTTACCTCAAATTCAAAGCGGAGCGCACACAGCCCGCGCACGACCTTGCCGCGCGCATCCCTTTGCGGGATGCGCGCAGCATTCTGGACATTGGCTGCGGGCCCGGCAACAGCACGGCCGCAGTGGCCGCGCGTTACCCCGGCGCGCGTGTACTGGGCGTGGACAGCTCCGAAAACATGGTGGCTGCGGCCTGTGCCGCACATCCGGAATTTGAATTTCGTGTGTGCGAGGCACCGCAGGGCCTGGACGCACTGGGCGGCGGCTTTGATATTGTATTTTCCAACGCGTGCCTGCAGTGGATCCCGGAGCACCGGACGCTGCTGCCCGCGCTGATGCGTCAGCTCCGTCCCGGCGGCGTGCTGGCTGTGCAGATCCCCGTGCAGCAAAGCCAGCCTATGCACGGGATTATTGCCGAAACCGCCCGCCGGGAAAAATGGCGGACGGCCTTTCCCGCGCCGCCCCGCGCGTTCCACAATCTTCAGCAGAATGAATACTTCGATGTGCTTGGGGAGCTGACGCAGGAATTCACGATGTGGGAGATCACCTATTATCACCGCATGCCCAGCCATGCGGCCATGCTGGAGTGGTACCGGGCCACAGGTATGCGGCCCTATCTGGACAAGCTGAACAAGGCGCAGCAGGAAGAGTTCGAGCGCGACGTATCCGCTCAGCTTGTGCAGGCCTACCCCGCGCAGCGCAGCGGCGAGATCATCTTCCGCTTCCCGCGCCTGTTCTTCACAGCCGTGCGGCCCGGCGCGTAAAAAGGGGCCGGAATATGAATGAAACGATCTACCGCTTTGAAGCGGTGCTGCAAAAAGTGCCGGACCTGAACGGCGCGTATGTGGAATTCCCCTACGATGTGCGCGCCGAATTCGGCAAGGGCCGCGTGAAGGTCCACGCTACTTTCGACGGCCAGCCCTATGACGGCAGTCTCGTGCGCATGGGCACCCCCGGGCACATCCTCGGCGTGCGCAGAGACATCCGCGCGAAGATCGGAAAGCAGCCCGGCGACGTGGTTTCCGTCACTGTACAGGAACGGCAATGACCCGTTTTTCATTGTTTTCAAAGGAGGACGCCGCAATGAAAAAGAACATCTTTCGCTCCCGCCTTTTCCTCTGTGCACCTGCGGCATTTTGCCTTTGCGCGGCCCTTTTGTGCGCCTGCTCCGCCCAGGGCAACGCTGTTCCTGCCTCCGTACATGAACAGGCGCTTGCGCAGTTGAAAGCGCAGGATGCTGAATTGCAGGCGCTCACCGAACAGGTGGCTGAATTGAAAGCCGCGCTCGCAGACGCGCAGCGTGCGGCCGCGTTGGAGGATACGCGAACCGAGCGGGAAAAGCGGCTCGCGGCCGATTTATACGCCCACCCTGAGCTGATTCCCATCGAGGGAACGCTGGGCGGAACCATGCGCTTTTCCCCGGATGAGAGCGCCGTCCGTGTGCTTTCCACCGCAAGCTATATGCCGCTGGTATACGCCTATGCCGAGGACGGCCACACCGCGGTAAACCTTTTGTTCCGCTTTGAAAACGCGGCGGACGGCGCGCTGAAATGGCGCTGCGTCGCTTACGACCATGGCGGCGGGCTTACGCTGTTGGAGCCGCAGGCCGAATAAACCGACAAGGAAGTTTTATATGTATATTTTGGGAATCGAATCCAGCTGTGACGATACCTGCGCCGCCGTCGTGAAGGACGGGCGGGAGCTTCTTTCAAATTGCGTGGCCTCCAGCGCCGCAGAGCAAAATCTTTACGGCGGCGTGGTGCCGGAGATTGCAAGCCGCCGCCACATCGAACATATCTCTCAGGTGGCGCGGGCCGCGCTGGACGAAGCGGGCACGGCGCTGGATGAAATCGGCGGCGTGGCGGTCACCTTTGCGCCCGGGCTCATCGGCGCGGTGCTGGTGGGCCTGAATTTTGCAAAAGGCCTCGCGCTTTCTGCGCAAAAACCACTCATCCCCGTGCACCATCTGCGCGGACATATCGCAGCGCTGTACCTGACGCACCCCGAGCTGGAGCCGCCGTTTTTATGCCTCGTTGCCAGCGGCGGGCACAGCCATATCGTGCGGGTGCAGGACTACACCCATTTCGAGGTCCTTGGCCGGACGGTGGACGACGCAGCCGGCGAAGCCTTCGACAAGGTGGCGCGCACGCTGGGGCTGGGCTATCCCGGCGGCCCGGCGGTGAGCCGGGCCGCCCAAACGGGCGATCCCAAAGCTTATCCCCTGCCCACGCCCCATGTAGAGGGCCCGTACAACGTCAGCTTCTCCGGTCTGAAAACAGCTGTGCTCAATCTTGTGAACAAAGCGCAGATGAAAGGAGAACGTGTGAACGTGGCCGATATGGCCGCCAGCTTCCAGTTCCGCATCACGGACATTCTGGCCGAAAAGCTGCTGCTGGCCGCGCAGGATACCGGCGCAAAGCAGATCTGCATCGCAGGCGGCGTGGCCGCCAACGGCCTGCTGCGGGAGACGCTGGCCGCGGGCGCGAAGAAGCTGGGCGCGCGGCTGTATCTGCCGGAGCTCCGGCTCTGCGGCGACAACGCCGCCATGGTGGCCGCACAGGGCTTTTACGAATACCGGGCGGGCAATACCGCCGGCCTAAATCTTAACGGCCTTGCCACGCTGGGCATCGATTACCTCTGAACTGCCGCCCCCATCGCATCAAATGAAAGCCGCCGCTTTCACGCAAGCCGTTCGGCCCACGGAAAACGGTGGTTTTTCTTTCCGACCTGGGTTCAGACGTTACAGCCCGTCCCGCAGCCTTGATCCTGCAAGCGCCGGGCATGAAGTGCCCGTACGCGCATAAAGCGGCAGCTCCGCCTCGGTATTTTATTGCTTCTCAATAAAAACCCCCGTGCAATCCACTCCGCTTTTCGATATAATATACCGTGTCGGCCAAACACTGCTCCGCCGATACGGGAAAGGAGTTGTTTTTTTGCATACCAAAGCGCCTCACGAGCAGTTTTACCGCTACGTCATCCCCGCCATGGCATCCCAGCTTCTGACGGGATTTTTTATCATCGTCGACGGTTTTTTCATCGGCCAAAGCATCGGGGACGTAGGCCTTGCCTCCATCAACATCCTGTGGCCCATCGCGGCTGTCATCCTTGCCACGGGGCTGGGCATCGGCTCCGGCGGCAGCGTGGTGATGACCCACGCCATGGGCGCGGGCGACACGGAAAAGGCCCTGGCCGCGCGGGGCAACACGCTTTTGTGCCTGGGTGCGGCCACCGTGCTGCTGACGGCGGCGCTGGGCCTTTCATACCCGTGGCTGCTCCGCCTGCTTGGCGCAACAGGCGAGCTGTACCAGCCCGCGGCGGATTACACCGTTGTCGTCGTGCTGGCGGGCGGCCTGCAGATATTCAACAGCGGATTGAACCCTCTGCTGCGCGGAAGCGGGCGTACCGTCGCCGCAATGGCCATCATGATTTTCAGCCTGCTGTGCAACATCCTGCTGGACTGGCTGTTCATCGCCGTATTCGCCTGGGGCATGCGCGGCGCGGCGCTGGCCACCGTAACGGCGCAGGGCCTTTCGGCGCTGGCCGCACTGCTGTGCCTGCTTATGAACAAAAACGCTCCCGTCCACGCGCGCCAGTTTTGCCCCGATCCGCGCCTGTGCAAAAAACTGCTTACGGTGGGCGTTTCTCCGTTTGGGCTTTCCATGTCCGCCAGTGTGCTCATCATGCTCAACAACTGGCAGTGCATCCGTTACGGCGGCGCGGGCGCTGTTGCTACCTACGCCATCCTCAGTTATGTACTGGGGGCGCTGCAGCCGCTTTTGTCCGGTATCGGCGAGGGCATCCAGCCGCTGGTGAGCTTCTGCCACGGTGCGGGCGACCTTGCGGCCCAGCATCATTTACAGCGCCGCGCGCTGCGTTTACTGCTGGCGGTGGCCGCAGTGCTGTGCGCAGGCACATTCCTTGCTCGGGAACAGCTGCCGCTGCTGTTTGGCGCTTCGTCCGAGACCGCCCGGGAAAGCGTTCCCGCCCTGTTGTTTGCCGTCGCCTCGCTGCCTCTTTGGGGCGTGGTGCGCCTGTACGCCTCCTGCTTTTACGCCACCGGGCAGACGCGCCGCAGCCTGTTCTTTATTTTTGGCGATCCGCTTGGCGCAAGCCCCCTGTTTCTGTTCCTTCTGCCGCCGATGCTGGGCGTGAACGGCATCTGGGCCGCGGCTCCCGCAGCACAGGCGCTGCTGTTCCTCTGCCTGCTGGGCATGTTCCGCCAGGATGGCCGCCGCGGCGTGCAGCGCACCTGAAAACGCCGTTTTCCCACGGGCCTCCGGCCTGTGCAACCACCGGTTGACACATTGCCCGGCGCCGGTTGGTGGCGCGCAACCGCCCGGCGGGGTATGCTGGAAGCACCCCGGAGCGCACCAGGCCCCGGCAACAAAACAGTGAGGTGCAGTGATATGATTTTTGCGGATAAGGTCGTCCAGCTTCGAAAAAAAAGCGGCTGGTCGCAGGAGGAGCTTGCGGAAAAACTGAATGTAACACGGCAGTCCGTCTCCAAATGGGAGGGCGCACAATCCATTCCCGACCTTGAAAAGATCTTGCAGCTGGCGCAGATCTTCGGCGTCAGCACAGACTATCTGCTGAAAGACGAGCTGGCGGAAGCCGAATACACGAAATCCGATGATTCCTCCTCGGTGCGCCGCGTCTCCATGGAGGAGGCCAACGCTTTTCTTCAGGTGAAGCAGGCTACGGCCGGACGCATCGCCTTTGCCACTTTTTTATGCATCCTCTCCCCCATCTGCCTGTTCCTGTTGGCTGCCGCCAGCGAGACGGGCATGCTGCCCATCCGTGAAAATCTGGCCGGCGGCGCGGGGATGATCGTGATGCTCCTGCTCGTCGCAGTTGCTGTGGCGATGTTCATCTCCTGCGGCGGCATGACGAGCCCTTATGCCTATCTGGAGGCCGAAGTGTTTGAAACGGAATACGGTGTATCCGGCATGGTGCGGGAACGCCAACGTCAGTACCGCAGCACCTACACGCGGTACAATGTTTTGGGCGCCTGCCTGTGTATCCTTTCTGCCATTCCTTTGTTCGGCGGCGCGTTCCTCTCGGAAAACGGGCTTTTTCTTGTGGGCATGCTCTCCGTCATGCTGCTCCTGATCGGCCTCGGGGTGATTTTTTTCATCGTGGGCGGCGTCAACTGGGCCAGCATGGAAAAGCTGCTTCAGGAGGGCGATTATACGCGGACAAAAAAGAAAACCAGCTCTATCACCGGCGTGGTGAGCACCGTGTACTGGTGCGTGGCAGCGGCCGTGTACCTGGCATGCAGCCTCCCCGGCCATTCCTGGCGGGAAAGCTGGGTCATATGGCCTGTGGCGGGCGTGCTGTTTGCGGCGGTGATGGCCGTATGCAGCGCATTGGCCGGGCGAAAAAAGTAAAAAGGACGCATCAGAAAAGGGAAAGCGGCAGATTCCGCTTTCCCTTTCTTTCATTGCTTCACCGTTTCAGGCTGCGCTCCGCTTTCAGCAGATGGCTCTCGTAACCTTCTATCTTTTTGTCCAGCCTGTCCAATACGGCCTGCATCTCGCCGATGCGCGCAGCCAGTTGGCGGCGCTGTTCCATCAGCAGCTCTTTGCGCGCGGGAATGGTCTCGTCTCCCTGTCCGAACAGGCCCACATATTCAATCAGCGTCTCCACGGGAAGTCCTGCGCCGCGCATGCATTTGATGAAATTCACCCAGTTGCAGTCCTCTTCGGTATAATCGCGGATACCGCTCTTTGTGCGCCCCACCGGGGGCAGCAGGCCGATGCGCTCATAATACCGCAGTGTATCCGCTGAGACGCCGTATTTCTGGCTTACCTGTGCAATCGTCATATCACAAATACTCCTTTTATCCCGGCGCGCTCCGCCGCCGTTCTGTTCTTCAAAAGCCGGCCTTTGCCGCACACTATGCGCCGAAGGTCTCCTCTGCCCGGCGCATGTTTTCCACCGCGTCCACGCCGAAAGGGCAGCGCTTGCTGCATGCGCCGCAGGCGATACATTCGCCCGCCTTATGGGCCAGCGCCGCATAATGCTCGCGCACCGTCTCCGGCACCATGCCCTGGGCACGGGCCAGGTTCAGAAATTTGGTGACGCTTGCAACGTCGATCCCCTTTGGACACGGGGCGCAGTGGCCGCAGTACATGCAGTGTCCCCTCCAGCTTATTTTCGGGAAAGTCGCCAGCGCAGCAGCGTAATCCCGCGCGCTGTCCGGTGCCGTCTCATAAGCCAGGCTGGCCGCAAGCTCGGCGGACGTGTGCACGCCGGACATCACGCTGGCCACGGCGGGCCGCGTGAGCGCATAGTGGATGCACTGCTCCACCGTCAGCGCAACGCCCGCCGGGGAATCCGCCGTCAGCAGGTCTCCCCCGCCGAAGGCCTTCATCACCGTGATGCCCACACCCAGGCGCTGGCAGGTCTCGTACAGGCGCTCCCGCGCAGGGTCCATATTCACCAACATGCCCGCATAGCTTTCCTCCGCCCACAGAGCCTCGCAATTCTCTCCCGCGGGCTGCAAATCATAGCAGGGGTTGACGCTGAACATCAGCACCTCCACAAGGCCGCTTTCCACAGCCGCCAGCGCCACCTCCGGGTTGTGGCTGCTCAGGCCGATGCACCGGATGCGCCCCGCGCGCTTTTGCTCCAGCGCATAGCGCATCACCTCGCCGTTTGCCACAGTGTTCCATGTGTCCATGGTATCCACATAATGGATCATTCCCACGTCGATATAGTCTGTTTCCAGGCGGCGCAGCATGTCCTCAAAGGAAGCCCGTACCTCGCCGATGTCCCGCGTGGCTTTGTACTGGCCGTTCTGCCAGACGGTACACAGATGCGCCTGCAGCACGAACTGTTCCCGCCTGCCCCGCAGCGCGCGTCCCACGCGGCTGCGCAGGTCCGGGTCCGGCGTGTACAGATCCATACAGTTCACGCCCGCTTCCACCGCCTGCGTCATCAATGCCTGTGTCTCTTCTTCCGTCTTGCCCACAAAGCCCTCGCACCCAAGGCCGATCTCGCTCACGCGCAGCCCGGTGCGGCCCAATTCCCTGTATTCCATTGTATTCTCCCTTTTCTTTTTGCGGGCGCTTACGCCTGCGTTTCAAACAGCGCCGCGGTTTCCTTTAAATGGCGGATCACCGGCAGATGCTGCGGGCACGCCCGCTCGCACTGGCCGCAGCCGATGCACTCCGATGCTTTTCCCCCGTTCTGCGTCAGGTTTCCGTAATAGACGTCGCTGTTCCAGTCTCCAAACTGTTTTTTGGCGTTGTAACAGCCGAACAGGCCGGGGATGGGAATATGCTTCGGGCAGCCCGGCACACAGTAACGGCAGGCCGTACAGGGAATGCTGTCCTGCTGTTTCAAAATCTCCCGCACGCGTTCCACAGCCTTGTATTCCGCGCTGGTAAAGGGCTGAAAATCTTTCATGTAGCTTACGTTGTCGGCAAGCTGTTCATAGTTGCTCATGCCGCTGAGCACCATGAACACCCCCTCAAAGGAAGCCGCGTAGCGCACGGCATAGCTGGCGTAGCTTCCCGTTCCCACGCCGTCCAGCACCGCCTTCGCTTCCTCCGGCAGCTGGATAAGTCCCCCGCCCTTGACAGGTTCCATCACGATGACGGGCTTTTGGTGTCTGCGGCACACCTCGTACACGGCACGGCTCTCGATGCTGGGGTTTTCGTAATCCGCATAATTGAACTGGATCTGCACCACTTCTATCTCCGGATGCTCGTCCAGAACGCGGTCCAGCAGAGCAGGCTTGTCGTGAAACGAAATGCCGATATGCTTCACCCTGCCCTGCTCCTTGAGCTGTTTCACGATTTCAAACGCATTGCAGCGTGTAAATTTTTCGTAGTAAGCGCCGTTCAGCGCGTGCAGCAGATAATAATCGAAATAGGAGACACCGGTTTTTTCCAGCTGCTGCTCAAATAAAGGCAGGATATCGTCCTCCTTTTCAAAAAAGAACGACGTCAACTTGTCTGTCAAAATGTACGATTCGCGCGGATAGCGCGCCGTCAGGCATTCCCGCAGCGCCGTTTCGCTTTTGCCGTTCAAATATCCGTGGGCCGTGTCGAAATAGCAAAAGCCCTCGGCCAGAAACGTATCCACCATGCGGCAGAATTCCCGCTTGTCCACTTCGCCGTCCGCACCGCCCATCATGGGCAGACGCATACAGCCGAATCCCAGTTTTTTCATATTGCATTTTCCTCTCTTACCCATGCCGCACACCGGCGGGCGGCATTACAAGCTTTGTAGTAAGCATAACATCTGGAGTTCACTCCAAGTCAAGCTTTTTTGCAAAGAAAAGCAAAATGCACCGCCTGCACAAAGAACCCTCCCGCCCTGCGTATGGCAGGGCGGGAGGCTTCTTTTGCTGTACACAGGGTCTGCGTCATCCCCACACGGGAAATGAAAGCTCGGCCACCGCTCCGCCGCCGGCCGCATTGCGAAGCGCCAGCGCGCCGCCGTGACGCCTGGCGACATCGGCGGCAAACGTCAGGCCCAGTCCCATATGGCCGTCCTGCGGGCGGCTTTTTTCGCCCGTGTACAGCGGCTGCATGCCTTTGGCAAGCGCCTCGGGCGTAAAGCCCGGCCCCGTGTCCTGTACGGTGAACACCGCACGGCCCGCGCCGTCCGGGGCGCGCCTCATATGGCTTTCCAGCGTTACTGCCCCGCCCCGCGGCGTGTAGCGCGCGGCATTCTCCACAAGATTCACCAACGCACGCAGCAGCTCCGCCCGGCGCATGGGCAGCATGGACGTTCCATCCGCCACCAGGCGAAATACACAGCCCCGCGCCCGGCAGAGAGCCTGGCCCTGGGCTTGTATCTCGGCCAGGAACTCCGGCAGGGAGACCCGCTCCGTCTCCTGCGGAGCGGCATGCTCCTGCGCGCCGTCCGACGCAGCGGGCTCCGGGTTTTTTACCGTATCCGCACTGTCCGCACCCGCAGCCAGCGCCCTCAGCGAGGCAATGTATTCCCCCGCGTAGCGCGTATTGCGCAAAATGGCATCCACATTCGCGCGCTGGGCGTCGCTCAGCGCGTCCTCGGCCAGCAGTTCGGCGTTACCGCCGATGATCGTGAGCGGCGTTTTCAGGTCATGCGCCAGCGCGGCCATCTGCTCTGCCCGCTGCTGCTCCATACGCCACTGGGCCTGCAAAGAACCGGAAAGGTTCTCCTTCAGCGTGCGCATGGCGTCCATTGCACCGTCCAACTCCCGCACGCCCGCCGAGGAAAAATCTCCGCCCTCCAGTTGCCCCTCCGCAATGCGTGCGCTGGCGGCGGCCAGCTTATCCGCCGCACGGCGCAGCCTGCGCGTGTAATGCCGTGTGATAAGCGTTACCGTTGTCACCAGCACCACGGCGAGCAGCACCAGGCTGGCAAGCTCAAAATCCGGAAGAACGCCGCGCAGGGCCTCGTTGCCGTAAAGCACGCTGTAATCGAACTGAAACAGGCACAGCGACCCATCGCTGAAATCCACACGCTGGTAAAACCACGCCCCTCCCTCCAACGTCCGCCGGGCCTCCTTCGCGTCCGCCAGCCGACGGCCGGAAAGGTTCGTCTCCAGCACTGTGCCGTCCGGGGCGAAATAAACATAATTGCACAGTTCGTCCGCCAGCGATGCGTCAAAGCTGCCCTGCAGGCGCATTGCGGCCGCCGCGTCCGAGGCATGGTCACTCTGCGTGCGGGCGGGCAGCACAAAACCCGCGTTCATCAGCAGCATGAGCGTTATCCACCATGCCGCCGCCAGTGCTGCTGCCGAAACGCCTGTCAATATCAAATAGCGCCACAGCAGCGCACCCAGGCTCACATTTCTTCGTTTTTCCATTTGTACCCGATCCCCCACACCGTTTCGATCGGCGCGCCGCCCGCCGCTTTCAATTTCGCGCGGATGTTTTTCACATGCTCGGTGACGGCGGAATCGTCCGCACAGCCGTCATAGCCGAATACCGCCTCGTAGATCTGTTCCTTGCTGAACACCTGTCCCGCGTGAGTGGCCAGATGCTCGCAGATGGCGTATTCGCTTTTCGTCAGCGGCAGCGCCGCATCACCGTGGTACAGCGTTTTGGAAGCCAGGTCGAAATCAAACGCACCGCGCCGCACGCGGCGGGTGGGTACGCGCGCCTCCCGCCGCAGATGCGCCGCCACACGGGCGCGCAGCTCCGCCACGCGAAATGGCTTCGTCAGGTAATCGTCGCCGCCAAGGCCCAGTCCGCGCAGAACGTCCGTTTCCTCCGCTCTTGCGGTAAGGAACAGGATAGGGCACCCTGCCAGGGCGCGAATGCGCGCGCAGGTGGCAAAGCCGTCCTCGCCGGGCATCATCACATCCAGCAGGATGCAGTGCGCCCAGGCGCAGTGCTCCGGCGTCACCTGCGCTCCGCATGCCAACGCCGTTACGGCATGCCCGTCCCGCTCCAATGCGCCGCGCACAAGCGCGCGCATGTCCGCATCGTCGTCTACCACCAGAATGTGTGCCACAGTCTCGCCACCATTTCAATCAGTCATTGCATCCATAAATACAAAAGCCACGAAAGCCCGTACAAAACGTAGACGTGCGCGGGATAGAACACATAAAAGAAATACTTGCCGCCGCGCCCGGAGGCGCCGCGCTGCCCATTGTACAGCAGCATGAACACAGCTGAAAACGCGCCCATCCACTCAAACGCCTGATTAAAGATAAAATCCCACGTCGCACCGGGGTAAAGCACCGCCGTGCTTCCGTACACCAGAAGGTAAAATGCGGCGAAAGCCAGCGCCTCCAGCTTCGTGCTTTTCAGCCGGCACAAATACATCAGAAGGCCGCACAGGATAAACAGCGTGCCGCCGTCCATGATCATGGTGTGCATGGGCAGCACCGTAAAGCCCAGCAGCGTCAGCCAGCCTTCCGCCTGCGGGAACATCGGATATATCACCATCAGCATGAAAAACGGCCAGGCGAAAGGCAGCACCAATGCGGCCAGCCCGCGCAGCCACCGCTTTTGCCGCAGCCAGTCCACACCCTGCAGCATGGGCAGCAGAACGGCAAAGGTCGCCAGCATCTGGTTCATCGGATAAAAGCCGTCGGGACGCCTGCAGAAATCGAACAGAATGCAGCAGAACTGCACTGCTCCCATGCCCACGGAAACAAGGTAAATGCGCAGAAAGTAGCGCCGTCTGTCATGGGTGTGGATGAAGCCCTCGATCAGGCAGAACAGAAACAGCCCGGCAGAAAGCCGCCCCAGCTGCGAAAACAAAAGCGGTACCGCGCCTGTGAACTCGAAAAAATAATGGATATGGTCCAGCACCATGAGCACCAGCGCGATCCATTTCAGCTGCGCAGTGGTAAGGCCACGGCGCAGCCCCGTTTTTTGCATTGTGTTTTCCAAACAGATACACTCCTCTTTTTTGTTGCTGGAACGAGTATATCCGCCGTTTCTAAGGAATTTATAAGGGCGCGCAAAAATCATTCGCCGCGAGCCGCCTCCAGCGGGACCGGTATTTCCCTCCCCAGACTGAAGGAATAGATGGTGCACCGCTCCACGCGCACGCCCAAACGTTTTTCCACAGCTGCCCGGTACAGCAGAAGCTGCTTTGCATACGCCTGCAAAAGCTGCTCCGGCGTTTTGCCACGGTCCGTTTTATAATCCGCGATCTCCGCCGTATCCCCATTCACCAGCACCGCGTCCGCAATGCCCTGCACCAGCACAGGCTGGTGCGCGAACGGTTCGGGCAGCGTATCGTCCACGAACTTCGCGGGCACCGCCGTAATAAAATCGTACTCGCGCAGCAGCTTCTTAGCCTCGCGCATGCGTGCCGCCAACGGGCTTTGCAGGAATGCGGCCATGCGCGGCAGCTCCAGCTGCCCTGCCAGCGCTGCGTCCAGCCAGCCGCCCTCCACAAGGCGCGCCACCTCGCCGGGCAGGTCGTTTGCCGCAGCGGCAAGGTCCGCGAACTGCAGCGCCGCATGCAGCGCCGTGCCGCGTTCCGCCGCTGTCAGCCCCTCTTTGTAAAGGAACGCCGGGCGCGCCAGAACCGGGGCCGCGCCCTCATGGACAAGGCCTGAAACACTCAGCTTTGCGGGCAGCGTGCACAACGGCGCATTTTCATACCGTGCGCCGAAATTCTGCAAAAGCTGTTCCAGCAGCGCTGCGTCCGGCCGGGCTGTGCGCACAAAGGCAGACGGCTCATCCGCCGCCTGCCCGGCGGGCTGCGCGGGCACTACGCGCGCGCGCATATGCCCCCGCGCCGCATAGACAGGCAGCAATGCGCCGCCCGCGTATTTGCGCAGCTCTTCGCAGTCCGGGTGCAGCAGCGCGGCCGTACACAGCCATTCGCTGAACGAAAGCGCCTGTGACAGCGTGTACGGCTCCGCGCCGCCCGTGCCCGCCAGCGTCGTTGCCAGCGCTGAAAGTGTTTTTTCCGGGTTTTGCAGCGGCGCCGTAACAATGAGCTTGTCCCGGGCGCGGGTGAGCGCTACATACAGGATGCGCATTTCTTCGCTGACGGCCTCGCTGCGCTGCGCCATACGCACCGCGCGGTGGGGCACAGTGGAATACAGCCCGCCGTCGCCGTCCGCACGCAGGTTCATGCCCAGCCCCAGCGACGGGTGGAACAGCACCGGGTTGGAGGTATCGCGCAGATTGAACCGCCGGGCTGTGTCCGCCAGGATGACCACCGGAAATTCCAGCCCCTTGGAGCGGTGGATGGTCATAATGGAAACCGCCCCCTCCGGCAGCACCGGCGTGCCGCCGCTTTGCACAGCGCCGCTTTCCACCGCGCTGTCCACCACCCGCAGGAACGCGGCCAGCCCTCCCGCGCCGCCCCGGTCCACACCGGCGGCCCAGGCCGTAAACGCCCGCAGCGTCTCCCGCCGGGCGGGGCCGTTTTCCATCGCGCCCACAGCCGCGAAGTAATGCGTGCGGGCGAATATCTCGCCGCACAGCTCCTCCACGGACGCGGTGGCGGCCAGCCGCCGCAGCGCCCGCAGCGTTTCCAGAAAAGCCTGTGCCTTTGGCTCTTCACTTTTCAGCAGCGCCGCGTACAGGCTGCCGCGCGGGGCCAGCAGGCGCAGACGCGTTAAATCGTCCGGCGTGAATGAAAACATCACCGATACCAGCGCCGCGGCCAGATGTACGTCCTGTCCGGGGTTGTCGATGACCCGCAGCAGAGAAAGCACGGGAGAGACCTCCGTGGACGTAAGAGGGCTCTCGCCCGTGTCTGCAAAGGACGGAATGCCCCTCCGCGCGAACTCCGCCGCATAAAGGCCGAACCGCGCACGGCTGCGCAGCAGCACGCAGATATCACCGTAGCCGCACCGCCGCGTGCCGCCGCTTTTTTCGCGCACGGCAAAGCCTTCCTTCACCAGGCGCTCCACCGCATCCGCCACCGCGCCCGCGTCTCCCAGGGCGGTGTCGCCGCCGCTCATGTCCACAATATCCAGCTCCATGGGGCCGCCGTCGTATCCGTCGTCCGCGCCGCGCACCAGCATTTCGTCCCCGTTGTAGTCCACGTCGCCCACTGTGCGGCTCATCACACAGGCAAACACATCATTGATCTGGTCGATGATATTGCCCGCGCTGCGGAAGTTGTGGCCCAGGGTGACGGTGGCCGGGTGAGGGCCGCCGGGCGTATAAGGCGCAAAACCGCCGCGCTTGCCGATGAATATCTCCGGGCTGGCCAGACGGAAGCGGTAAATGCTCTGCTTCACGTCGCCCACAAAAAACAGGTTGGAGCCGTCGTCGTTGGCGAGGCACTGATACAAAAGCGCCTGCAGGGCATTGGTATCCTGATATTCGTCCACAAGCACCGCGTCGAACCCGCGGGACACCGTGCGGGCCACAGCCGTTTTTTCGCCGTTTTCACCGCACAGCAGCTCCAGTGCCAAATGCTCAAAATCGCTGTACTCCAATGCCTTTTCCGCCAGCTTATCTTCGTACAGCCGCGCCCCGAAGGCCTTTGCTCCACGGGCCAGAGCCGCAGCCATAGGCGCAATGCGGGCACGGTCTTCTTCAAATTCGGCCTCCGTGCACAGGAACACATCTTTTTTCAAACGCTCCGCAGCGTCCTTGGCGGCGGCGCGCAGCGCCTTCACCGCATTCATTCCCGGGCTTTGATATCCGCGCACAGCCTTGAACGCAGGCGGCTTGTATTCGGCTGTATAAACAGCCGCACTGTCCCACCGGCCCGCGCCGATGTATTCCAGCAGCGCCGCGAAAAACGCCGCGTCGCTGTCCAGCGCCGGTGCATAATTGGCAAGCTCCGGCTCCTGCGCGACGATGCCCTTCGCCGCATCCAGCAGGCGCAGTGCGCTGCGCGCGGCCCGCCCGGCGTTTTCCAGCAATGTACGGCCCCATGCCGTTTGGCCCAGCGGCTGTCCGCTTTCGTAGGCTGCGCAGATGCTTTGCAGCGCCGCTGCGGGATGGGGCAGCGTGCGGGAAAAATCATACAGCCCCAACACCGCGGCAGCGGCGCTGGCGTCGCTGCGGGCGCGACCGTACAGTGAGGCAAACGCGCAAAAATCCGCGTCCTCATAAAGCTCCTCCAGCACGGCGGAAAGCGCGTTCTGGCGCAGCGTATAGGCCTTTGCGTCATCCGCCAGCTCAAAATCCGGCGGCAGGCCCAGCTCCGCGAAATAGCGCTTGAGCAGCTGCATACAGAATGCGTCGATGGTACAAATGTTGGCGCGCCCCAGCAGCAGCCGCTGACGGCGCAGGTACGCACTCTCGGGGTGCGCGGCCGCCTCGGCCGCAAGCCGTACCGCGATGCGCCCGCGCAGCTCTTCGGCCGCAGCGCGGGTGAAGGTGACGATCAGCAGCCTGTCGGCCGCGACCGGATGTGCCGCATCGGTGATCAGCCGCACCGCGCGCTCCACCAGCACCGCTGTTTTGCCGCTGCCTGCCGCCGCCGAGACCAGAAGCGTACCGCCCCGGTCCTCGATGGCGGCGCGCTGGGCCGGCGTCCATTTCGGCGCGCTCATATATTTCCCTCCCCCTGTGCTTTGCACGCGTCCGCACGCGTTTCAAACACATCCTTCGGCGCCTGCACGCTTGTTTCGCCCCGCCCGTCCTCGTGCAGGCAGACGGGACGGTAATCGCATACGTCGCAGGGACAGTGGGCCGCCGTGCGAAGGGGCACCGCGTCTATTTCACCCGCGTACAGGCCCCGGGCCATCTCCACCACCAGCGCGTCCAGATGCTTTTCAATATTGCCCAGCTTTTCCAGGCTTGCCAGCTTGGCGCTGGCGCGGGGCGCGCCGTCCTTTCCAAAGGCGAACGGTACGAACATGCCCGTGGCGTCCCGGTCCATGCCGCGCACCACCAGTTCGTCGTTGAGCACCAGCCCGTCCACCTTGTACACCGGGGCCGCCGCTGCCTCGGCACGGGAGCCGGTTTTCAGCACAGGGTCTCCGGCCAGATACAGCACGCCCGCGGCCACGGGGTTTTTGTATACCTGCGCCGCGTTGCTGCGCAGCGTGAACAGATACAGCAGCATCTGCGTGTTCAGGCCGCAATACACCTCGTCCAGATTAAATGCTTTGTTTCCCGTTTTGTAATCCACCACGCGCAGATAGGTCCTGCCCTCCCGCTCCATTACGTCCACACGGTCTATCTTGCCCTGCACCTGCACGGTACGGCCGTCCGGCGTGCGCAGCGTCAGCGGAGGAACCGCGCCCTCCCCTGTTCCGATCTCCTGCTCAAAGGCGGCCGGGTGGAACAGGCTTTGGGCCTGCTCCGCCTGAAGATACGCCAGCAAACGCGTTACGCCGCGCTTCAGCCGTTCCACCAGATAGGCAAAGCGCCGCCCTGCGGCGGGCATGTTTTCGGCCACGTATTGGTCGGCCACCTCGCCGGCCAGCCGGGCCAGCTCCTCCGGCGCAAGACGCGGGAACTCCGCGCCCGCGCGGCGCATCACGTGCTCCAGGATATAATGCACCAGGCTGCCGCTCTCCAGCGGAGAAAGCTCCGCGCGTCTGCGCGGACGAATGCGCAGGACATACTGCAGAAAGTAAGAAAACCGGCAGCGGTAATATTGTTCCACACGCGTGGGTGAAAGCGTGAGCCTGTCGCCCAAAAGCGCCCCCAGAGGGCGCGTCTCCCGCGCGAAAAAGTGCGCGGGCCGTGCGGCGCGCTCCATGGCGGCCAGGCTCTCCGCCATCGTGTCCTGGCGGCGCAGAGCGACCTCCAGCGCCGCGGTCTGAGGCGTATCCTCCCGGTAGGCAGCTCCCAACATGTCCAGGGCGGCGGCCGGTGTGGGTGCGCGCTGGGCTTCGTCCAGTACGTCTGCCGGAGGAGCCAGTGCCTCCACCAGCGGCTCCATCGCCGCGCTCAACGGCGCGCCGCCCGCCTCGGGAGGGACAAAGCTGACATACAGCGCCTGCGCCGGCGCCGTCAAAGCGCGGTAAAAGAACATCTGTTCCAGCAGCGTGCGGTTTTCATAGCTGCCGGGCATCTCCACGCCGCCCTGCACCAGCAGATCCCTGTCCGCGTGGGAGAGCAGGCCGCTCGCGCCCAGCAGCTTTGGAAACTTGCCCTCGCTCACCCCCAGCACAAAGCATACGTCCGGGCTGTCCAGACGCATGCGGTCCGCAGTGGTCACGATGACCGCGTCCTGCGTTTCGGGAACATGGCCCAGGTCCGCTTCGTGCAGCAGCAGCGCGAACAGCTCGGCGTATTCCGCTGCCGTCACCTCATCCCCGCCCAAAAGCTGCTCCATCTGGCCCAGCAGATCCATCATGTTTTCCCAAGTGGCGTACAGTGCGCGGGCGCGCAGCGGGTCGCCCGCCTGCTCAAACGCGGCGGCCGCCTGTGCGGTGTGCTCCGCGCCGCTGAAAGCATCCAGCAGCAGATACAGCTGCCTGGAGATGCCCGCTGCCGTCTGTCCCCGCGCCGCGTCCAGAAAGCGTTCCACACGGGGCACAACTTCCGCGCGCAGAGCCTCCGCCCGGGCCAGAGCCGCCCTGTCCTCATCCGTCATCTGCGCGCCGAAGCCCGCCGGATTCTTTTCAAAAGGGGCGCGCCAGTCGGCCGCTTTCAGCTGCCAGGTGTAAGCGTAATTTTCCAAAACCGCGATTTCCTCAGGCGCAAACCCGCACAAGTCGGTTTTGAGCAGGCGCAGGAGCGCCTCGGTGGAAAGCCCTTTCGACAGCAGCGACAGCGCCGCCGTAAAAAAAGCGGCCGGCGCAGTGTGCTCGGGGCTGGTGGTCTCGTCTGTGAAATAGGGGATGCCTGCCAGAGCAAATTCATATTGCAGGGGCGCGGCGTATGCGTCCATCTCGCGGCAGATGACCGCAACGCCGCCGTAGCGCAGCCCCCGTTCGCGCACAAGCGCGGCGATGCGGCAGGCTACGGCCTTGCACTCGGCGTAAACACCTGCGGCAGGCGTGACAAAAAAGCCCGCGTGCTCCGGCGCTTCCGGCGCGCCGAAAGCCAGGCATTGGTTGACCGCCGCAAGGCCCGGGGCGTTCTTGTGGCGAAAATCCTCCTGCATCACATGCGGCGCGGCGATCTCCACGCTCTGCTTGCCTGCAATGCGCCGTAGATTCTGCGCCGTTTTTTTCACCGGACTGAACAAGCCAAGGCCCGCTTCGTTGTCCGAAAGCCCGTCGCAGCACAGCGTGACAGTGCATTCCTCAGCCTCCACCAGCTTTTCCAGCATGCGGTATTCCGGTGCAGTAAAGCCGTCGAAATTGTCGATAAAAACGGCTTTGTCCGCCAAAAACGCCGGGTCCAGCCGGAGCGCGGCGGCGGAAATACGGTCCGCCGGGTCCATGGCGGAGCCGGCGATCAACGCCTCATAGGCGGCGAAAATCAATCCCAGCTCGTGCAGCTTGCCGCCGTCCTCGCCCGCGGTGCGGGCCACGTCCAGCAGCGTCTCGGGGCTTGCGCCCGCCGTTTTCAGCTCTTTGATGGCGTCCGCGCACATGCTGCAAAAGCCCGTGCTGCGCCGGTGACGGCGGTAGGCCTGCAGCTCGTCGCCCAGCGTATCCATAGCACGGCGCACTGCAACGGCCCGGGCCGCGTCCGTCAGCGTTTTCACCGCTGCGCCGCCAAAGGTCTTGAGCACCAGCTCAGCAAAGCTGGTAAAGCTGTATACCTCCGCACAGGCGCTGAACGCATCGCCCAAAGAGCGGTACACCATCGTCTCGGCAGAGGAAGAAAACTGTTCCGGCACCAGCAGGATGCTGCGCCGCCGCGCGGCGGCGCGCACCTTCATCTCGGCCAGCACACGGCCTGTTTTGCCCGTGCCTGAAATACCCAATATCAGCCGCAGCACAAAGCTCCACCCCCTTCTGCAGCAAGCGCTGCCATTGTTTGCTAATCCACAATAAAAAATAGTTACAGGCCATTTTTGGGGCCGTCTCCCGCCCCCGGAGCCATCCACACAAAACAGCCTTCGGCAGTCTTTTATAGTATACCGCATTTGGCCGGCCAAAAAAAGGGCATGCAGGCATTTGGCGGAATGGTACAGAAAAGC
>ERZ832522.873-NODE-873-length-43032-cov-12.150476_pt1 | contig 43032 bp, 35 predicted proteins | sample MGYA00519951_ERZ832522 | MGnify/ENA primary metagenome ERZ832522 (study PRJEB31850, sample SAMEA3708728) | human gut metagenome | biome: human gut; feature: human-associated habitat; material: faeces | place: China | collected 2014 ... | reverse complement strand
TTACCCATGACTCGCCTGTTGGCTGGAAGGGTGAGAAAATGCGCCTGTTCCTGACTGACACCGGGTACAGCAAGGCTTTGGAGAATCAGGAAAAGGGTCATATCAAAATCCGCAACCATGCGAAGGTGCTTTCCGGCGACCTCCACTATGACCATAAAGACCGTGAGAGGTAATCTTCGTGGAAATTGTGATGAGAGTGAAGAATATCTTTCGCAGTTCCCAACTGATAAGGTTGCGTGGAGTCGCATTATCTGGGATATTGCAACAATTGCGGTGCTTAAAAATCCAAATTGGACGCCCAGCGTGCTGATTCCATCTCCCATTCTGAATGATGATTTTACATGGGGTAAGGCAAATATCGACCGCCACAGAATCAGGCTGGTGACGCACTGTTATCGAAATATGATCTTTGGAGATCTGTTCGATGCTTTAGGATAAACTGTAATTATTCGGTTGCTGTTTTGCGGCTAGCCAGAAACTTCGGTTTTGCGTACTAATCTGGAAATACTATGTACGAAAAGCCGGTTATATATTTTCAACTCAGGAACCAAACTGCAATTTGAATCCGCAAGCAAGAATCCGTCTTTCCGTATTAAGCATTTTGATTTTTTAAGGAGAGTAAATCATGAAGCGAATCGTTGCATTATTTCTTTGTTTGATTCTACTATTCTCGTTTGAACTACCGGTATCTGCAATTTCTGCTTACCAACTTGTAGCGAACACTCAACAAACTGATATTCAGATGACAGATTGGTTTGCAGGTGCAGTATATTCATTGCGAAACGCCGGGATATATTTATGGGATAATTCCCGTAGTTTTCACCCAACGGAAGAGGTTTCGCTAAATGAGGTAATTAACGCCCTTAGTCAAGTTACAAATAATTCCGAGTCCTATATTAGGACAAAGATTGAGGGCAATATGCTTTCAGCTAGCAGCAAAATGTCAGATCACGCTATTACAAGGGAAGAATTAGCATTCCTTACATATCAGTATTCGCAGCAAGAACATCTAAACGTAACGTACAATCAGTATATTGAAAATTATACCGACGGTTATTTGGTGTCTGATTATGCAAAAGATGCAATGAATTGGGCAATTTCTGCTGGGTACATTCGCGGTGGGTCAAATAGATGTTTAATGCCAAAAAGCATTGTTACTCGGGCGCAATTTTCGGTTTTTCTTTATAGATATTCCCGTGATCTACTTTGCAATACGAGGCAGGACTATTCCAAAGACTATGGCATTCGCTTTGAGTACCCATCAGATCGTCAGTCGATAATCGAATATGGGCGCGATTTCTATGTCATTGCAGACTTTATTGGAAATGTAGAAATTTCCGAGTATGATCGCGTGGAAGTGAACGTCATTAGTCATAAAACATGGAAAACGCTACGGACCGTATATACTGAGAAAAAATGTGATTACGACAATCTCAATGTTAATTATGAGGGTTTGACGGTATTGAGCGACGGCGGTAATCGTGAAGCATTTCGTGCTGCAGGTATGCCAGACCTTGTTTATGACAGGAGTAATCCAGAAACATTTGCTGATACTTGGATTAAGTGCTTTTATGATGACAATAGAATCGCTGCGACTATCTTTAGCAGCGAATATACACAGGACATTAACCCTTATGATCAGTATGGTCAAAAAATTGAGCCACTACCTCGGGGGAAATACACTGTGCGGGTTATTGTTGAATCGGGCATTTCCAGCCGTGTAATAGCTCATGCGGAAAAAGTGATAGAAATTGGAACGTACCCGCAAAAAATTGCTTCTCCATTTATGCCGGACGAACACTTTAACAATTTGAAGAGCATATGTGCGGCAGAATCGTATGAAATCTTTATTGATCCGTTTCCAGGTTACTGGAATTGGACGTTTATTAACCCGGATTGGGGTGATGATTTTTGCGGAATGATCAACACTAAGTGGAAGTACATGGATGCAACAGAATATAATTCCGGCACAATTCACTTTTACATTTACGACGTTGGCATTGACAGCACTGCATATAACCTCGAAATTGGTCAGGTTGAAAGTGCAGGTAGCATTGATCGTGTTATTTCGCATTGTTATGACATCGGTGAGCCGCATATAGGAAATGCAAGCGGCACTTTTATTCAGATTGATATATCAGAATCACCGGTTATTTTCAACAGAGCTGAATTTCTTACAAGTGCGAATACCTTGGGTGATGGACAGGTTGATATGCGAACATTAGATACTGTACGCTTTCAGAGATTGACATCGACTCAGGGCATCGTATGTAATGTCGGACAGGTTATCGCACTGTATGGCACTTGTGCTCCGATTATGTCAACTGGCGAGATTGTTATGAATCCGGATACGGGTGACTATAACCTCAATAATATGGTAGACCGTATTGAGTATTTTTTGTCTAATAAGCAGGACGGTACGGTAGCTACCTATTCCAAGCAAGTCGATTTAACCAGAAAATTTGCAACGGTAAATTTAGAATCAGAAACAAGTGGCTTTGAGTTTAAGCATGATTTTACAATTCCAGACACATGGCGTGGGGATACAATCCAAATAGAATACTCTGCTTATGATAGCTTTGGAAATGCCATTGTGGAAAATCTGAGTGGACCTATTATTTATGTTACAAAATAATTATTCAAAAATATTCTATGCAAAAAGTTAGGAGATTAATTATGAAAAAGAAGTTTTCCTTACTCCTTGCGCTGTTGCTGGCTTTATCACTGTTCCCAACTGTTCAAGCCGTTTCGAAACCAGATTCAAACACTTCAGGTTATGTTGAGCAGTTATCGTATGCCGATATTTCAGCAAACGATTCATTCTATTATGCTGTTGCAGGTCTTGAAAGAAACAACATTCGTATTGGTAAAAGCAGCAATAGTTTTTCTCCGGCGGACATTGTAAATAGAGCCGATTTTATCTCTATGCTATATCAGTTTGAAAACGTACCCACTAAGACAAGCAACTCTGCATTTAACGATGTCGGCCTGAACCACTCTAACAGAGAAGCCATCAACTGGGCAGCGGCGAAAAAAATAGCACTTGGTACAGTTTCAAAAACATTCTCCCCAGAAAAGAACATTTCACGCCAAGAAATGGTGACGATGCTATATCGCTATGCACAGTCCGAGGGATATGTAAGTTCATTTAATACATATTTGGAAAATTACGAAGATGAGGCGAGTGTTTCGCAGTATGCAGCGGATGCACTTAACTGGAGCATTTCATGCGGTTTGCTTCACACCGATGGTGCTGCCCTCGAAGTTGAAAAAACACTTACTAGAGCAGAAGTATCTGTGTATTTATATAGGTTCATTAGAAACGTTATCAACTGCTCTGATGATAATCTGTCGGATAACTACGGAATATATATTGAATTCCCCTCCGCGGCACAGCAAACAATTGAGCCGGGACGTGATTTCTACGTTGTGGGTGAATTCGTCGGGAATGTGGATATACCAGATGACGCGCACACAGAAGTAACATTGGTAGACAGCGCAACATCAAAAACTGTCCGTACAATATACAGCAACAAGAAAAATGACTACGATTCTCTGAATGTCTATTATAAATATCTTAATGTATGGAGCGATAACGGAAATCGTGAAGAATTCCGAAAGGCCGGTATGCCAGACCTTGTGTATGATCAGAGTGATCCATCCTCGTTTAATAACACATGGATTAAGTGTTTTTACTCCGATAAACGTGTATCCGCATCTGTGTTTGGTGGCGCATTTACGCGGGATGTTAATACCACAGATCAGTTTGGCCAACAGCTTGGTGTACTCAACGGTAATTATCTGGTAAGAATTTCCGTGACAACGAGCGATGGGAGCAAAGAGATTGCATATGCCGAAGAACCGATTGTAATTGGAACTTATCCAAATAAAATTGTTTCACCGTTCCAGCCAGACGAACATTTTGAGGAACTTAAACAATTGTGTGCTGAAAACGAGTATGAGATATTCCTTGATCCGTTCCCCGGGTACTGGAATTGCAGTTTTATCAATCCGGATTGGGGAGAGGATTACTACGGAACTATTACTGCTAAGTGGAAATTCATGGACGCGACAGAATATAATTCTGGTAATATCCACTTTTACATCTACAATGTTGGAACTCGAAGCACATCCTACAATGTCGAAATTGGTGAAATGGAATCGCATGACGGCAACTTGGATCGGTTGACCTGCTATTATTATGACCTGGGTGAGCCGTCGCTGAATGATGGTGCGTTGAAAGGCACACTGCGAAAAATGGATACCGATGCGTCACCGATTGCATTTACACGCGTTGAGTACCATACACCAAGTACAACTCTAGGTGATAACCATGTCGATATGCGGACACTCAACAATGTTACAATTCAAAGAATGTCTACAACGAATAGTGTGGTTTGTGGCGCTGGTCAAACAGTTTCTCTCTATGGCGTATGTGCGCCGATTATGTCTGAGGGTACTATTAAAATGAACCCTGATACATCCACATTTGACTTGAATAACCGAATTGAAAAGATTGTATACACGATTAAAGGAGTATCAGCAGTTTACGAAAAAAATGTAGGGTTGATTCGTGAACATCCTACCACAAACCTTGAAGCAACAGAGGGCATATTTGAATTTAAACACGACTTTTTTATTCCGGATTATTGGAGTGGAAAAACACTAGAGCTTACGTTCTCCGCTTATGACAGTTTCGGGAATTGTGTTATTGAAAATGCCGAGGGTCCAACACTTTATGTGTCAAAGGATCACTGGATAGGTTCCTAACATTCTTTTACGCCTATATTCTCTGTAAAATGACGGAGACATAGGTAGACTGAAACCGCAAGGCGGCTCGAATGAGCCTCCTTGCGGTTTGCTTTTTATGCCAGAAAACTTCGTGTCAAGCCAAATTCTGTTTTTGTTCTAATGCAGATGCAAATCAACTGTCGAGGAGAAATCCTATGACCTTGTGGCCGCATAGAGGAATTTACTAAGGAGCTCATTCGATATGTAGCGTGTAAATCTGATGACATATCTCCCTATGGGAGAAATATGCCATCTGGTTCGATTCTAAATTCAGAATGTGAATTTGGGATTGTTCTGAATATATCAAGGCATTATTATGCCGCTTTCCGGACCTTACTCAATATTGCTCTGTGCAATTACAGCACTTGTATCAGCTACTATGCCTATGCAAGTGCTGTTTTGTTTTTTGAGCTTTGCTTTTCTGTCCACTGCCGTTCTCCGCCGTACCCCATTCAGATTCGCCCGCTTCAAATAATCTGAATGAGGTACACAAGATGAAAGAAATCAATTTGCGGGAGTATTACCCGTTTTATAACATGGACGTTTATCTGGAAGTGTCTGACGAGATCGCCGGTCAGCTCGACCGCTTCAAGCTGGATGAGGAAGCGCACCGCGTCCGTATTCTGCGCGCAAAGGCGTATTTCTCTCTGGATCGTGGAGATGGCATTGAAAAGGATGCCTTGCAGAAACCGCCGCAGCCGTTGGAGCTGATTTTGAAAGCAGAGCAGGCAGAACGTCTGAACGCCGCACTTCGTTCTTTGAGCGAGCGTCAGCGCCGCCGACTTCTGGCGTTTTATCTGGACGGCAAGAGTAAATCACAGATTGCCAGAGAGGAGGGCGTCAGCGAGAACAGCGTCCGTGAAAGTATCCAAGGCGGTTTGATGCGCTTGAAAAAATCCTTGAAAAATTTCTAAGTACACCCTCGAAATTGCCGCTTTTTTGTACTGGTATATGAGAAGCGGTTTGCACCGCGTCCATGTACCTTGAAAACCGCATAGACATCGTGATAAGTGAAGTTTCCGATTGACCTTATCGGTCTGTACCGCCATGACGGTGGGATGCCCGCAGCTTGCGGGCATCCCATTCGAGCGATCCATGCAGATCGGCTCTGCGCGTGGCAGCGTTTGAGCAGCTCATCCGGAAACTGAGCCTCCTGCTACGGCCTCCCACTGACTTGAGGGGGATTCCTGCGGCGTGCGTGAGCCTTACAAGCCACGGCGCTGCGGGAATGGGTTGTTTGCCAAGAACAGCTTATGACGGTCCCAGAGGCGCAGCGCGCCTCTCGCCGGGGGATGAGAGAAATACGGCGATTACATTCGACATACTTCAATCAGCTGCACCGATATTACCGGTGCGGCTGATTTATATTAGAGTTTTTTTAGAAGTTGTGCTCCTGAATGGAAAGGAAAATGAACTATGGCAATTTCCATGAAAGATGCCTACCGCGTGATGTTCAAGGAATTTCCTGATGTCGTTGATGTTGACCAGATGAGTCGGATGCTCGGAATCAGTACCAAGACAGGCTACCGGCTTTTACAGGAAAATAAAATCATGCACTTCAAGGTTGGTCGCACATACAAAATTCCGAAGCTGCACATTCTGGCATACCTGAACGTGTTGCAAAATGGATAGCCGCCGCATCCTTGCTGCTATCTGCCAAATCCGCTACAATAAACCTTGTCAATGGCAGGTGGATACGGCTACACCAAAGGAGGGTGTTTTTATGGTAGCGGGACATCTGCGCGAACAAAACGGCTTATACCAAATTATTCTCAGCTATAAAGACGGCGACGGCAAGCGAAAAACAAAATCCATCAGTACCGGTTTACCGGTCAAAGGCAACAAGCGAAAAGCTGAGGCCATGCTGATGGATGCGCGGCAGACATTCGTGCCGCCGGTTTTTGCGGTCGCGCCGCTGGAAAAAGCGAAACCAGATGAGCTTCTCTTTACGGACTTTATTCTTGAGTGGCTTGAAATGATGAAAAACAGTGTAGAAACGACAACCTACGCTTCTTATTGCATGGTCATCAAGCGTAAGATCGTTCCGTATTTCAAGGATAAGCGGATTTTGCTGAAAGACCTGACTCCGAAGGATATTCAGGACTACTATCAGTATTCGCTGAACACTGAGAAAGTCACGGCGAACACGGTCATTCATCGTCATGCGAATATCCGGAAATCTCTGCAATATGCCGTAAAAATCGGTCTTATCAACTACAACCCGGCAGACCGCGTAGAGCGCCCGCGCAAGCAGAAATATATCGCTTCTTTTTACAATGAACAGGAGCTTGAGACGCTGTTTGCCGCCGTAAAAGGAAAGCCGATTGAGCTTGCCGTGATCCTCGGCGCGTTCTACGGTTTACGGCGCAGCGAGGCTGTCGGTCTGCGGTGGGATGCGATTGATTATGAGCGGAAAACGCTGACGATCAAGCATACCGTAACGCAGATGAATGTTGACGGCAAGCAGACCATTGTAGATAAGGAACGTACCAAGACAAAATCCAGTTACCGCACCTTACCGCTCGTTGCGCCGTTTGAAAAGCTGCTGCATGAGCTGAAAGCAGAACAGGAAGAACATCGCAAGGTCTGCGGCAGCGCGTACTGCACAGAGTTTCTGGATTACATCTATGTGAATGAGATCGGTGAGCGCATCAAGCCGAACTTCATCACACAAAATTTTCCGCTCACGCTGGAAAAAGCCGGTCTGCGCCGTATTCGGTATCACGATCTTCGTCATAGTTGCGCGAGTTTACTCTATGCAAACGGTGTCAGCTTGAAAGACATTCAGGAATGGCTGGGGCATAGCGACATTTCCACAACCTCAAATATCTACACGCATCTGGATTACAGTTCCAAGGTGTCCTCTGCAAACGCGATTATTGACTGTTTTCCAGCATAAAAAATCGCCGCGAACCTGCACAGTTCGCGGCGACGGTGGTGCCGGTGGTGGGACTCGAACCCACACGAGTGTTACCCCAACGGATTTTGAGTCCGCCTCGTCTACCATTCCAACACACCGGCAGTTATTTTCAGAGCTTCTCCCGCCCATCAAACAATCTCGGAAGTTGGAGGGATGTTCAGGAGGGATGCTCGTGAAAACGAAAAAATACAGTATTCAAATATCCTTGATTTTCAAGGGAAAACGCCTGTCTGGATACCGGCGTGCGAAGTAGATTTTGAGTCCACTACGTCTACCAATTCCATCACACCGGCGTTACCGGGCTATTATACTATACCCCATGGCAAAATTCAAGCCCGAATTGCAAAAATCAGCCTTCCTGGCCCTGCATACGCTCGTTGAGGTGCTTACAAAGAAGCGCGAGAGACGCGGCCATGTTCTCGTTCTGCACCAGAATGCCGTCCGGCACGTTCAGGTGCTTTGGCGCAAAGTTCCAGATGGCGAGGATCCCATTCTCAATCAACAGATCGCACACGTCCTGCGCATACTCAGCCGGGACGGTGATGATGCCGATTTTGATCTTGCGGCGTTGACAGACCTCTCCGAGCCGTGAGAGCTGCATGATGGGCTTTCCGCCCTTCGTCGTGCCGATGAGCGTGTCGTTTGCGTCGAATGCAGCGACGATATTGAGCCCGTATTCGGCAAAGCCGCTGTATCCGAGCAGCGCCCTTCCGAGCTTGCCGGCGCCGATGAGCACGGCGTCGTTGCTGTTGCCGTAGCCGAGGAAGTTCTCAATGTCTGCGATCAGATGCTCGCGGTTGTAGCCGATTTTCGGGCGGCCGCCGTCTGAAACAAGCGCAAGGTCCTTTCGCACCTGCACTTCTCCCATGTGCAGGCCCGCGGCTAACGCCGTTGCCGAAATGTTTGCCGAAGTGTCCTCCGGGAGCGCCTTGAGATAGGACAGATACGTCGGAAGCCGCTTGAGCGTCGCTTTTGAAATTTCTTTTTCCATGTGCTGTGTGTCACTCCTGTTGTGCATGCCATTTCGCCCGCTGCATATCGATAAAAGATATCGATAAAAGAATCGCTAATATCATAGCACAACTTCTATTTTCCGGCAAGCGGAAATATTGCCCAGATTATCCGCAGAGCTGACGCGAAATTTCTCGTCGCAATCGCAGCATAATCCGCTTTTCCAGCCGCGAAATATACGACTGTGAAATGCCCATCAGCTCGGCGACCTCCTTTTGCGTCTTCTCCGGCCTCCCGCCGAGGCCAAAGCGCATCTGTACGATCTGCATTTCCCGCTCGGAGAGCTTCGACAGTGCCTGCCGCAAAAGCTCATGGTCGACATCGTCCTCCATCGGGCGCATGACGGTATCCGAGTCCGTGCCCAGAACGTCCGAGAGCAGCAGCTCGTTGCCGTCCCAGTCGGTGTTGATCGGCTCGTCGAGCGAGACCTCCGCCTTCTGCCCCGAAATCTTTCGGATATACATCAGGATCTCGTTTTCGATGCAGCGCGAGGCATAGGTCGCGAGCTTGATGTTCCGGTCGACGCGAAAGGTGGATACCGCCTTAATGAGGCCAATTGTTCCGATGGAAATGAGGTCCTCCATGCCGATTCCTGTATTCTCAAATCGTCTTGCAAGATACACGACCAAACGCAGATTTCGTTCAATGAGCGTCTGTTTGGCACGCTCGCTTCCCGCCGCGAGCTCTTTTAAAAGCGTCTGCTCCTGCGCCGGGGCCAGCGGCTGGGGCAGAACGTCGCTTCCTCCGATGTAAAGAATTTTTTCCGGCTGCAAAACGCCGAGCATTTGTAATAGCTTTCGAAGTTCCAATTTCATGCTGCTCCTCCTGTCAAAGCTTCATAGTCGCCGCCACTCGATACCGGTGTGGGCGAAAACGCGGCGAGCGCCGGCGCGATTTTTCCGTTTTTCCCCTTCCGCTCACAGCGCACGGCAAGCAAAAGTCCCTGCGACACGCCCACCGCGCGATACGGAACCAGCCGCGCCCGCAGGCCGGGGTGCTCGAGCATGAGCCTTCGCATCAGCTCCGCCGGGTGCAGAAAATCCTGCTCCCGTAGGTTCGATTCCGGCAGAAGTCTTGCCGCCGCACTCCAGTCGAGCACGAGCACAGGCTCATTTGTCATGGGGTCCTTAAGCGTGTTTCCGGTGTCGACCAGCGCGCGAAGGGTCACCGCATGTTCCCCCAACCGCAGCTCCAGCGTCTCATATGAGCGCGCGGTATGTTGAATGCTCCCCGCAAACATCAGCCGCACGATAGCCAGGCAGAGTGCTCCGATGGAAAAAAGCGCCATTGCGCTGACCGGGTAAAACCCGCCGCCCGGAAGCTGCAAAAGCCCCGTCCCCGTCATCTGCGTAAACGCCGTCACGAGCCCTGCGAACAGACACCCCATCGCGCAAAATACCGCCGTCAGCCGGAAATACCGCATGCTCGCGCCAAATGCAGTCAGGCAGATCGCTGCCGCCATGGATATCTTCACGAGCCCGTGCCGCAAAAAGGCAAACCCCGGCAAAAGCGCTGCCACCGCGTAAACGCCGCCAAGAAACCCTGCCAGAATCATCCGCCCCCAACGAAGCTGCTCGCCGCAAAGTCGCGCGCTGCACACAAGAAGTCCCGTATCGATGGCCGCGTTCAAAAAAAGCAGAGTCTCCCCGCAAAGCTTCATCCGCTCCTCCCCTTTCCGGTTTCCATGGACAAAGTATAGCGCCCGGGCCGCGAAAAAGCGGTCGCAATTCCAACAGGAATTACGGCCGCTCGTTCGTCCATTTTTGCTTGTATTTTCGCTTACACATCCCTCGGCGCGGATTCGCGCACAATCTGGCGAATGTTCTTTTCCGCCTTCTGCCGCGGCAGCATGACCTCATGTCCGCAGCCCATGCAGCGCAGGCGAAAATCCATCCCCGTGCGCAGCACCAGCCAGCGCTTCTCGCCGCAGGGGTGCTCCTTTTTCATGACCAGAATGTCTCCCAATTGTACATCCATAGTGCGTCTCCCCTATTTCTTAATCTCATCCCAATAGCGCTTGGCCGCCTGCTCGGTTTTATTATCACCGTATTCATAGTACCGCCGGTCCTTGATCTCGTCCGGCAGATACTGCTGGCGCACCCACGCGTGCGGGAAATTATGCGGATACAGATATCCCTGTTCGCGCTCAAAGCCCGTGCCGTCAGCGTGGACGTTTTGCAGCTGGCGTGGGATATTGCCGGTCTTCCCGGTCTTCACGTCGTGAATCGCGCGGTCGATGGCAATGCAGCCCGAGTTGGACTTTGGCGCGGTCGCAAGCAAAATCACCGCGTCCGCCAACGGAAGCCGCGCCTCCGGAAGACCTAATTGCAGCGCACTGTCCACGCACGCCTTCACGATCGCAATCGCCTGCGGATAAGCGAGTCCAATATCCTCGCACGCCGAGCACAGAATCCTCCGGCAGGCGCTGGGCAGATCTCCGGCTTCTAAGAACCTTGCCAGGTAATGGACCGCCGCATCCGGGTCGGAGCCGCGGATGGACTTCATAAGCGCGGAAAGATCGTCGTAGTGCTCGTCGCCTGCCCGGTCATAGCGCATGGCAGAGCGCTGGGTGATTTGCTTCGCGTCCGAGAGCGTGAGCGTAACTGCGCCGTCTTTTCGGGGGCTCGCAGAAAACAGCAGCTCCACCGCGTTCATCGCCTTGCGGATGTCGCCGCCGCAGGCCTGCGCAATGTAGGAAAGTACGCCGTCTTCTGCCTTTGCCGCTACGCCGTTCTGTGCCTCTAAGGCGCGCACCGCCCGCTCGATCGCCTTCTCCGCCTCGCCGGATGGAACGGGCTTGAACTCAAAGACCGTCGACCGGGACAAAATCGCGTTGTACACATAAAAATACGGGTTTTCTGTCGTAGACGCGATGAGGGTGATCTTGCCGTTTTCGATATACTCGAGAAGCGTCTGCTGCTGCTTTTTGTTGAAGTACTGAATCTCGTCAAGATACAAAAGCACCCCGTTCGGTGCCAAAAAGGTATCGAGCTGCGCGTAAATCTCCTTGATATCGCCAGAGGAGGCCGTCGTGGCATTGAGCTTGCAGAGCTTTCGGTGTGTGCGGTTGGCGATGATGTTTGCAACCGTCGTCTTGCCCGTGCCCGATGGGCCATAAAAAATCATATTCGGAATGTTTCCGGAGTCGATGATCCGGCGCAGGAGTCCGTTTTCCCCCAGAATGTGCGATTGACCGCATACATCGTCCAACGTTTGCGGCCGAAGCGCGTCTGCCAGCGGCTGATACATGGCAGCGCCTCCTTCTGATTCGTAATTTGATCGTTTGTTTGAATTATAACAAACCTTGCCGGAAATTACAACTGCGGGATTTTCCCTTTCCCCGGCGCGAAAAACGTGCTATACTGTAGAAAATGAATTTTGGAGGAAATCCCATGGAACAGCAAGAGCGCGTGCGCGGCATCATCGCCGCCTTGAAAGACGCGTACCCGGACCCCTTCTGCGCGCTGCACTACCGGAAGGACTACGAGCTGATGATCGCCGTGCGCCTGTCCGCGCAGTGCACCGATGAGCGCGTCAACAAAATCACCCCTGCCCTATTCACCCGCTTCCCGACGCTGGACGCATTTGCTGACGCAGATATCTCGGAGGTCGAGGAATACGTCCGCTCGTGCGGGTTTTATAAGCATAAGGCGCGCGATATTGTCCTCGCCTGTCAGGCGCTGCGCGAAAAGTTCGGCGGCAAGGTGCCAGGCACGATGGAAGAACTTTTATCGCTTCCCGGTGTCGGCCGCAAGACCGCGAATCTGCTGCTGGGCGATATTTATAAGGTCCCCGGCTCCGTCGTCTGCGACACGCACTGCATCCGCATCACAAATCTTCTGGGCCTTGCCGAGGGAAAGGACCCGGCAAAGGTGGAGACGCAGCTGCGCGCGATTTTGCCGCCGGAGGAATCTTCTGACTTCTGTCACCGGCTGGTGCTGCACGGAAGAGCCGTGTGCGTCGCGCGCCGGCCGCAGTGCGAGGTCTGTTGTCTCGCGCCCTACTGCAAGAGCTTTTCGGGTGAATAAACATGACGGTACATGAATTTGGAGATCGGAAAAATCCTGTTCTGATGCTCTTTCCGGGCACGAGGAGCTGCTGGGCCTGTATCCGGACGACTGGTGCGCGCTGGTCGAAAAAATTTGCCTTCCGGAGGCGCCGCAGATTTGACCGTGCGCTTATCGAGCTCCGCAACTGCGCGTTGCTTGCCGAAAGCGCCGGTTCCTGTTAGAATTACGCCGAGGAGATGATTTTATGGAATCCAAGGATATTTTATTGCAGCTCAGAACGAAGAAGGGCCTTTCACAAGAGCAGTTGGCCGAGCAGGTTTTCGTGACCCGGCAGGCCGTCTCCCGCTGGGAAACCGGAGAGACGACGCCAAATACGGAAACACTGAAGCTTCTATCTAAATTGTACGACGTCTCGATCAACACCCTGCTCGGCGCGCCCCGGCAGCTCGTCTGCCAGTGCTGCGGCATGCCGCTCGAGGACGCGACCACCAGCCATGAGCCGGACGGCGCATTCAACGAGGACTACTGCAAATGGTGTTACACGGACGGTGAATTCAAGTACACGAGCATGGAAGAGCTGATCGATTTCTGCGCTTCGCACATGGCAAGCGAGGCCTGGCCGGAGGCGCAGGTGCGCGCGCACATGCAGGCCGTCGTGCCGGGGCTGAAGCACTGGAAAAAGTGAATCTGAATGCGCGGACGGCCGGAACTTTTCCTGCCGCTCGCGCTTGCTGTGGTGCTCTCCAAAGCGCTTTGAGGCTGTTTTCCTCCTTCCAACCGAAAATCCTCTGCGGCAGGTATCGCCAGTTTTCTGTGCGGTGCCTGCCGCGTGCGATTTTTCAGGGATTTGGACGAGCTGGAGGCGAATACAGTAGCCTATGGAGGTGATGCATATGCTATGCGCCAGCGTGTGGCTGATGCTCAGCAGTATGCTCTATTCGCTCAGGCTCTCTTCCGGCAGCTCGTTTCCCAAGCCCCTGACGCTGGAAGAAGAACGCTACTATCTGGAGAAAAGCGCGGCGGGCGATCTGGACGCGAGAAACGTCCTCATCGAACGCAACCTGCGTCTCGTGGCGCACATCATGAAGAAAGGCTGAAGCAATCGGATGTTTTCCGGTGCGAAAAAATGACCCGCTGCGGGTCACCGAATTTCAGGAAAATTTCAAGCTCGACACGTTCGCGCGTGCTTCCCTTTTTCACTACGATATGATCTAAGATCGTTGTGACAAGTGCTGCATCCACGCCGTTTTCAAAGGACAACTTCTGTTCCAGTGCAGTCCGAACCGCCTGCATCTGTGCTTCCGTGGCTTTGCTCTTTTCTTCTTCCTGCCGGATCTCGGCAAGCTGCAATTCCAGCCGCTGCATCTGGTCGTTGAAGCCGTCATTTCGTTTTTTGAACTCCGCCATATTGATCGCACCGGCAATGCTCATTTCAAGCAGCCGGTCTTTTTTCTGTTCTAGCGATTGCAGCTCTTCTTCGACGCGGACACTTTCGCGTCGGAAGTCGCGATCATTCGGCACAGCCTCGATCACCTTCATGACCGCATTGATCACAGCTTCTTTATCCTGTACAAGCCCCTCAAAAATCCGCGCCATGATCTGATTCAGATCCGTCGTACAGAGCTGCGGCGAGGAGCAGCCTGCACGGCCGCGGTCGCGGTAGACCCTGCACTGCCAGACCTCCTGACTGCCGGACTGCGTTTTATAGAGCTGCCGGTGATAGCCCTTGCCGTGTTCCTCACAAATGATTTTGCCGCTGTAGGGATAACGGTTGTGAAAATCCGCGCCGCTGGCGTGTGCCTGCATCTGTTTGCTTCGTGCTTTGTAGAGGGCGTTCGCCCGGTCCCAGAGTTCTTCCGAGACAATCGCCGGGACCGATGGGTCCGGGTACATGACCCACTCGCTTTCATCGAGAAATACCTTTCGTTTACTACGGTAGTCAACAGTTTGGCTCTTACTGCCGCAGTACCAGCCCTTGTATTTGGGATTGCAGAGAATGTGGCGAATGGTCAGCACGTTGAAAGCGTTGCCCTGTCTGCTTGTAAAGCCCTCGTCGAACAGGATCTGCGAAATGCGGCGGATGCCAAGCTGCTGGTTTGCATACAGGTCAAAGATACGCCGGACCGCCTGCGCCTCCGTTTCGTTGACCGTCAGCACACAGCCGCTTTTGTCGTAGCCCCAGAGCCGGTCGTTTCCCAGCACATGACCATTTTTGATTGCCTGCCGGAAGCCGAATTTCAGACGCTCTGAGAGTTTTCGTACTTCATCCTGTGCTACGCCTGCCATGACGACCAGCCGGAATTCACTGTCCGGGTCAAGCGTATTGATGTTGTCGTTCTGAAACAGGACGCCGACGTCGTGTTCCAGAAGTTCCTGCGTGTACTGGATGCTGTCCAGCGTAGAACGCGAGAAGCGGGATATCTCCTTCGTGATGATAAAATCAAAGCGCCTGTCTTTGGCGTCCTGTATCATCCGAAGGAAGCTATCCCGCTTTTTTGTACTGGTACCGCTGATGCCCTCGTCGATGTACCCCGGCACATAGCTCCAGTTTCGCTTGGACTGAATCAGCTCTGTGTAGTACTGCACCTGATTTTCCAGACTGTTCAGCTGTTCGTCTCTGTCTGTGGAAACGCGCGCGTAAAATGTTACGCGCAGCGGCAGATCGAAGATCGTTCGCCCGTTTCGCAGTTCATTGCGGATTTTTACAATGTTCATGATCGAGCCCTCCTGCGGGGCACACAGGATACCGAAAGAAGCTGGGAAAGTCTATCGACGAATGTACCAAATCAGCCGCGCCCAGATAGGTCGTTTTTGAGATCAGGCCCAGCGTACAGACCGCTTCCAATAAAACAGTCAAAAGCGCTCGCTCTGCATTTTCCATTTTGATCACCTCGGTTCAGCGTATGAAAAAGCAGCTTCTGTCATGCCAGCTTCCGCGTGGCGCTCAAACATTTTTCCGGGTATGAGAAAACAAAGATTTGCTTTCCGGAGGAAAATCTGCTATACTGTATTTTAGTATATGTTTTCTGCCCAAAAGCACGAGAAGTTTCGGGCGTTTCGCGGGATTTCCGGCAAAACGCTACATGATCACAGGAGGTTCGATATGGCAGACGAAAAGACAATCCTGCAATACAAGGGGCATCCCCTGATGCGCAAGGACAATATGATCTACTACGGCTCGATGGCGGACTCGCACATCGTTATGCTGCAAATTCTTGAAACGAAGAAGGTCAAGGATACCGACATCGCAACAAAGGTCAGCGTGGAGCTCCAGCTCACCGACCCCAACGCAAGAGCAAAGGACCGTATCGTAAAAAAGAGCGAAAAGGACGGCTTCTTTACTGCGCTCGATTTAGGCAGCGTCTGGCTCGCCCGCGCGCTGGCCGCAAAAAAATAATTCTCCATCACGTATAGCAGAACAGGAAGCCGCACACAATATGGGTGCGACTTCTTTTTCATTTTTCCATTCCTCTTGACCGCAGCGGTTCTTCCGCTGCGGTTCTTTTTTTGCCTGCACGCGTAATTTTTAAACATCCCGGCCATACTAACCAAAAAGGAGGGTGCGCCATGCAGGAACTGCACCGGGGAAAGCAGAGCGTCGTTTTCCCAAACTTCCCCGCTATTGAGGCAAACGCCGCCATTGTCGGCAAAAAAGAGGGCGAAGGCCCCTTGCGAGAGGATTTTGACCAGATCACACAGGATACGAAGCTGAATCAAGCCAGCTGGGAAAAAGCCGAGAGCGAGCTTCAAAAGACCGCGCTCGAGCTGGCGCTCGGGAAAGCATCGCTCAACTATGACGATCTGGATGTTTTATTTGCCGGAGATCTTCTCAACCAGTGCATCAGCTCGAGCTTTGCCGTCCGGGACACGAAGATTCCGTTTCTCGGGCTCTACGGCGCATGCTCGACGATGGCAGAGTCCCTTCTGCTGGCGGCAAGCTTCGTAAACGCGGGCTATGCCAGACGGGCAGGCGCGATTACCTCGTCCCACTTTGCCTCTGCCGAGCGGCAGTATCGCTTCCCGCTTGGATATGGCGGCCAGCGCACGCCGACCGCGCAGTGGACGGTTACCGGAAGCGGCTGCTGCATCGTATCAAGCAGCGGCAAAGGCCCGTTTGTTGAGTGCGCGACTGTCGGCAAAATTCAGGACTTCGGCATCAAGGACGCGAACAACATGGGCGCCGCGATGGCGCCCGCCGCAGTCGATACCATCCGGCAGCATTTTGAAGACTTTGGCCGCAGGCCGCAGGATTATGACCTCATCGTCACGGGCGACCTCGGCGTTCTCGGAAAGCAGATCGTCCTCGAGCAGATGAACCTGGACGGCTTTGACCTAGAGGGCCGCTACAATGACTGTGGCGTGATGATTTTCGATCCTGAGCGGCAGGACGTTCACGCGGGTGGCTCCGGCTGCGGATGCAGCGCAAGCGTTCTGTGCGGGCATCTGCTGCGGCGGATGCGGGAGGGCAAGCTAAAGCGGCTTTTGTTCTGCGCGACGGGCGCGCTTTTGTCCCCCGTCTCCTCGTGGCAGGGCGAGTCGATTCCCGGCGTGTGCCATGCCGTATCGATCGTTTCGGAAAGAAGGTGATGGGATGGACTATCTCAAAGCGTTTGTGGTCGGCGGGCTCATTTGCATGCTCGGCCAGATTTTAATCGATAAAACGAAGCTGACCCCCGCACGTATTTTAGTCTGCTACGTGGTGCTGGGCGTCATTTTAGGCGGCGCAGGCGTGTATGAAAGGCTCGTTGACTTCGCAGGCGCGGGCGCAACCGTGCCGCTGACGGGCTTCGGGTACAATTTATCCAAGGGCGTGCGTGAAGCGGTCGCAGAGGACGGGCTTCTCGGCGCGCTCACGGGCGGACTCAAGGCGGCGGCAGGCGGCGTGACCGCTGCTATGGTCTTCGGCTTCCTCGCCGCGCTGATTTTTGACCCGAAGGATAAAGCCTGACAGGTATGGCACGCCGCAAAACGCGGCATACTACCGTAAATTCAATTTTTGGAGGTAATCTCATGTCTCACAGCAAAAAGCAGAACCGTTCCCAGCAATCCAGCCAGAACAGCGAAAACAGCCACAACCCCTTGCAGAGGGCCGCACTCGAAGTCAATCAGGCGCAGAACCAGAACAGCAAGAACTGCAAATAAACGCACACGCGCCCGCAAGAGTTTCTTGCGGGCGCGCAATTTTTACTCCAACCGATACGCACAGTCACAGGAGAAAAAGTATAGAATCTTCTCTTTGACCGGCAGGCCGTACATCCGGGAAAGCGCCTTGGCGTAGGCGCGTAGCTGCGGGGCATAGTGCGCGGCGCGCTCCTCCGGCCCATAGGGCGTTTTGTCGGTCTTGAAGTCGACGAGGACAATGCCGTCCGGTTCCAGCCAGAAGCAGTCGACCACACCTTGCAGCATCACCTGCTCGCCCTCCGCGCCCCGGACATATTCTCCCGCATCGGTCAGGATGGAGAACTTGAACTCGCGCCGGAGCGTTTTTGCCTCCAGGATCCGCGCGCCGAAGGGTGATGCAAACAGCCGCACGATTCGCTCGGTCTGCACGCTTCCGGCCTGCTCCGGCGTTAAAAACTTCTGGGCAACCAATCTCTCAAGCTCACCTGTTACGCCGCCCTCCGTCCGGCAGGCTTCATAATTTGCAAACTGCATGAAAAGGTGCGTGGCGCTGCCGCGCGCCCTGCCGGAAAGTGATTTCCGCCCAAACACAGGAAGCCGGAACCGCTCGGGATTTTTCGTCTCCTGCGGCGTCTGCTCGGCGGCCTCCAGATCGAGAAGCCTTCCCTTGAGCGCCGTCGCCGTGAGCTTCGAGGGCGTTTTCGACGCGGCCAGATGCGCATACGGCGTGAAATCCGCCTCCGGCGCGGGCTTCTGGGTCTCTGGCTCCCCCAGCTCCTGCCGCACTGTATTTTCAAGCCTCTCCTGCAAATCCGCCGAATGGTGCAGGCGAATGACCCACGGGTCACTTTGCACCGCGCTTACCTCGTTCGGCCCCGTCTCGGCAAAGAGCTCCCCTGCCTCCGTCCGGCAAAGCGCCGTCAGAAGCACCCAATCGCCGAGGCAAAGCGCACTTGCCGCCGTTCTCGGAGGCAGCGGAAGTGTGAGCGCCTCGTTCCACTTTTTGAGTACCGACGAAAGCCGGGATGCGCAGTAGCTCATGACGAGCACCTCTTTTGCCCGCGTCATCGCCACATAAAGCACGCGAAGCTCCTCGGCAATTGTCTGCCGCCTCATTTTTTCGCCAATCGCGAGCCGCGCCAGCGACGGAAAATACGAGCGTGACTTCATATCGACGACGTTCGCCCCCGCTAAAAGCGTCTCATCGAGCAAAACGCCCATCGAAGCGTCGCTCAGATTAAAGCGCTTGGAGAGGTCCGCCAGAAACACGACCGGAAATTCCAGTCCCTTGGACTGGTGCATGCTCATGATATGCACCGCGTTTTCCACTCCGCCTCTCGCCCCGGCCGCAGGCGCGTTCCCAGACTCGGCCAGATCGTCCATGTACCGAAGGAAGCCCATCAGGCTCTGATTGCCTCCGGCGGAAAAGCTTACGATCTGCGCGCGAAGAAGCTGCAGATTTTCCTTTCGCACCGCGCCGTTTTCCATCGCGGAAAAGATATCCTCCATGCCGGTCGTCTGTAAGGCGAGGTCAAAGAGCTCCGGAAGCGGCAAGAGCCTTGCACGGCTGCGCATGTCCTCCAGCCACGATAAGAACGCGTCCAGCTTTTCCCCGCGTGTCTCCAACGCCAGAAGGCTCTCATAATAGTCCCCTTTTCGGATTCCGACGCGCGCGCGCGCCAGCTCCTCAGCCGAAACGCCGAATACCGGGCTTGCCAGCGCCGCGACAAAATCCACGTCCCGGTGGGGATTGTCGATGATTTTAAGCGTCGCCAGCAGCACTTGCGCCTCGGTCGTGTCAAACAGGCTCTCGCCCCGGTCGCATTGGCTGGCAATGCCCTGCTGGGCCAGCGCTTTCTGATAGCTTGCCGGGTTTTCCTTCAAAGAGCGTAGAAGAATGACAATGTCACCCATCCGGACAGGGCGGAGCGCACCTGCGTCCGTGACCTGCATGCCGTCATCCAGCATCTTTCGGATGCGCGAGGCCACGAACCGCGCCTCTACCTCCCGCTTCTCCGGGCTCTGCTCGTCCGCGTCCGGCTTGCCGAGGTCGATGCAGTGAAGCTCCACCTTGGGGGTATCCGTCTGCGGATAAGAAAGCCCCGCGCGGAGCTTTTCCGCCTCGCCATAACGGAGCTCGAGCGATTCTCCCTGCATGCAGAGCGAAAACACATCGTTTGCCGCTGCAAGCACCTCGCGCCTGGAGCGGAAATTATCCGACAGCAGAATCTTGCGCGGCTCCGCGTCCTTCGCCTCTTCATAGGAAGCATAGCTTTCGTATTTTTGCAGGAAGATACCGGGGTCCGCCAGCCGGAAGCGGTAAATGGACTGCTTCACGTCGCCGACCAGGAACCGGTTCTGTCCGTTTTTGGACACGGCCTCAAAGATGCACTCCTGCACCTCGTTGGAGTCCTGGTACTCATCGACCAGAATCTCGCGGTACTCCTCGGATATTTCGCGCGCCGTCCGGCTTAATTTGCCGTCCTTTGTATACAAAAGCGCGATCGTCTCGTGCTCGAGGTCGGAAAAGTCCAGAAGCTTTCGCCGCCGTTTTTCCTTTGTAAACGCTTCGTCAAACGCGCGCAGCAGCTGAAGAAGGCCCCGGATGGCAGGTGTCGTTTTCTTTAAATCCGCTTCGACTGTCTCCGCCTCCGCATAAAATGCCCGCTGCGCGTCCCGGATGGCCTCTAAGGCGTCCTTGCGGAGCTTCTGCGCGCGTGTTTTTGCCGCCTCATCCGCGCAGTCGCGCACGCCCGGAATCCGTCCGAAGTCCGGGATTTTGTGCGCGAACACGCCGTCCCATGTCGTCTCCTGCGCAAGCGTCTGCACCTGCGCAAGATTCTCCTTGAAAACCGGCCCGTATTTTTCTTCCAGCGTCTCGTCCCGGCGCAAAAGCATCATTGCCTTTTGCAGGCTCTCGCTTGCGAACCGGAGCGTATCCTGGAGTTCTTTCATCCAGAACGCGCCCCATGGGCTTTCCTCGAGCGGAGAAATGCGCGCATACGCTGCCTCCGCCTGTTTCATCCAGCCGTCCATATCGCGGCGGCAGCGCACCTCATCGTAGCAGGAAAGGCAAAGATCGATGAGCCGCCGGTCGTCGCGCCCGAAGCCGAGCTGGTCTGCCATGGCGGAGAAGTCGGCCTGATTGGTGCGGTCCTTATAGAAGTCCTCGAGCGTGTTCTGGAAGACCTCCAATCGGATGGCATCGGCCTCCGTCTGCTCGGCTACCCGGAAATCCGGCGGTAGATCGCGCAGCGCGCAGTACCGGCGCAGCAGCATCGCGCAGAAGGCGTGTACCGTTGAGATCTGCGCGAGATGGATTCTCGTGAGCTGGCGCTGGAGATGGCGGTTGTCGGGTCTTACCGCAAGGCGCTTGGAAATTTCGGCGCTGATTTTGCCGCGCAGCTCGCTGGCCGCCGCCTTCGTGTAGGTGATGATCAGAAAATCATCGATGTTTGCCGGATCGATCGGGTCTTCGACGTAGGAAAGAAGCCTATCGACCAGCACCTTCGTCTTGCCCGAGCCCGCCGCCGCAGAGACCAGCAGCGCGCCGCCCCGGTTCTCCACCACCGCCTGCTGCGCCTGTGTCAGCTTCACCTCAGCCATCCGTCTTCCTCCTCTCTAAAGTGTCCCAGAATTCCTCCGCCTTGACCTTCTTCATAAACCGCACCGCAACCTGGCACGCGTCCTTGTGGCACGCGTTCTGATAATCGCAGTACATGCAGCTTGAAACCTTCGGCCCGCGCACAATGGGGTTGGGCGCGACCGCGCCGGAGAATATCTGCCCCGCCAAATCCCGCAGGCTTCCGGCGACAAACTGCTCCAGAAGCGCAAACTGCTCCCTTGTCGCAAGACTTCCCTCGAGCTCGCCCTTTTTGTTCTGCTCATACGGCAAAAAGACCGGCTTGTCCCCGGGCTCCATCGCCTGCAAAACGTCCTCGTCCCGCAGCAAAAGTCCCTGCCGCACAAGGTCTTTCTGCCGCTTTTTTGTAAGCGATGCCTCCCCGGCTCCGGGCTCTAAGCTTACCACGTCCACACGCCCCGGCACGTAGAGTACGCCCGCAGGCCTGCGTCCGGCTGCTGCATACTTTCCCTTCGAGCGCTCGATGGCGAAGAGGTACAGAAGCATCTGAAGCCCTTGCCCGCACAGTAAATCGGTGTAGTCAAATTCCTTGTGGCCCGTTTTGTAGTCGATAACGCGGAAATAGCCGCCGTCCGGCGTGTCCAGCGTATCGACCCGGTCGACAAATCCGGAGAGCACTGCCTGTCCGTCTGGCGTTTCGACGATCACAGGCGGAAGCTTGCCGTTATCCGAAAACGCGAGCTCCTCGTCGCACGGGGTGAAGCGCGACACACGCAGTTCGTCGGCTACATTTTCAACGATCCCCAGCACCTCCTCGCGGTTCCGCCGGAAGAGATACGCGCACCGTTCGTCTGTCTGCTGCGCGGCCGACATAAAATTCTTCGCATACTCATCCATATGCTGCGCCGCGATCCGGAGGACCGTTTCCCGCGGGACCTCGTGAAACCCGCCTTGCTCCATCACATCGCGCACCGTACACTCGAGCACATGGTGCGCAAAGGTTCCGAAGACGGGCGCGTCGAAGCTTGCCTGCCGCCACGGCTCGAGTTTTAACCCATAGCGCAGGAAAAACGCATACCGGCAGCCCGCAAACTGGTCGAGCTTCGACGCGGAGAGCCCGACTTTTTCGCCATAGAGCCCCTGCACCGTTTCTCTGGAAATTGCGGAGACAGAAAAACCACACCGCTTTTCCATCTCGTATTTGATTTGCAGCGTCAGCGGGTCCAGCGGCCACGTTTCGCCCTCCCGGATGGCCTCCGCCGCAAGCGCGCGCCTGTCCGGCACAAAGCGGCAGTCCCCCTGCGAAAGCATCCCGCACCGCGGCAGAATCGCCTTCGTTCTTGCCATCAGGTAGGATGGCTGATCGCTGCCGGAAATGAGCCAGACGCGCTTGCGCGCGCTTTGAAGCGCCAGCTGCGTCCAGCCGAGTTCCCGCTCCAGCCGTTCCTCCGCGCACGGAGAAAGCGTCACGCCGAGGCTCAAAAGGCTCCTTCTCTCGCTGTCGGAAAGAAGGCCCTCCGCCTGAGAAAACGCTGGGAACGTGCCCTCGTCCGCACCGAGCACGAGAAGATACTCCGAGCGCAGCGCGCGCATCGCGTCAAGACTTCCCACGAGAACCTCGTCAAGATTCGCCGGAATCGAGCCGACCTGATAGCAGCCAAGGAGCATCCGAAACATCTGCAAAAATAGATCGAGCTCCATCTCCTGCCCGCCGAGCACCAGCTCCGCCTGCTCCATCGCGGTCAGAAGAATCTCATAAAGCTGCTCCTGCTCCTGCGCGGCCTGCGCAGCTCCTTGCCGGTAGAGCTCGTTTGTCTGCTCACAGGCCGTCTCCGGAAAGTGCGTCTGCTCCAGAAAGCTCGATAACGCGCGGAGCCGCTCGGACACCGTCCTTCCGGAAAGCCACGCCTTGTGAAGCGCCTCCAAGGGCTCCAATCCGCCTGCACGCCAGGTATTGAGCTCCAGAAGCGTCTGCTGTGTCTCGTCCGTAAATTCATGTCCGAAGCCGTCCGGGTGACGCGTCCAGTCGCTCAGCCACTGGCTGCCCCGGATGTTCCAGAAATACGCGTACCGCTCGAGCCGGTCGCATGCGTCAGCCGTAAGCGGCGAGAAGCCGGACTTGAGGTACTGCATCACATCCTCATACGAAAACCGGCTTGCCGCCTGCATGGCAGACAAAACGGCCTGCAGCAGCGGCTTTTGCAGAATATCGACCGTGCCCGCAAAGTACGCGCCGATCCCGGCCCTTTGCAGCATGGGTCTCAAGGCCCTGACATAGCCTTCGTCCGTATACGCGACCGCGATCTCGCGCCATCTTGCGCCGCTTCTCACAAGCTTTTGAATCACACCTGCTGCCAGTTCGCACGCGTGCGCGGGAGAATCCGCCTGTGAGAGTGTTACCGCCTCCGCTTGTTCGTCCATCGCCGCGCCGCCCGGCTCCAGCACACGCGTGAGCCAGAATGAGAGCGCTTCGGGCCGCTGCGTTTTCTCTTTGACGTGCAGGCGCAAAACCTCGACATTCCGCCTGGCCGCCATGCGGGAAAGCGTCTTCGCCGTCTGGGTCCCGCAAGCGAAGCTTCCTGAATCTGAGCCGTCGGTGCAAAGATAAATTCTTGTTTCCTTCGCCTGTGGGAGTATCGCGTCTAAAATTCGCAGCTGCACACTCGTAAAATCGGAAAAGCCCGCTAGATAAAAGCGCCTGCCTGCGCAGTAGTCCTCCTGCTCGAGCGTTTCCGCCAGCCGCGCCATCCGCGTCACAGGGTCGGAGCGCCCCGTTTTGCAGACGCTTAAATAGCTTTCATAGAAAAGCCCCAGCTCCGTGAGCTTCTGCGCCTGCTGGCCGGTCATCTGCCCTGCCGCCTGCAAAAGCTGCTGCGGCGTGACGCAATAGGTCATGAACTCCTCGAGCATTTTCCCGAGCTGCTTTAAAAACTCCGGCCGAAGAAGCGACGAAGCGTAATATTTGATCTGCGACTTCACACGATCGGCCGCCAGATACAGGCAAAGAAGCCGTCCGCCCTCGTCTAAGTATTCCTCGCTCACGCCGCCGTAGATCGAAAACACACGGCTCGCTAACCTCGTAAAGCTCAGGACCTCCGCAAAGCGGGAAATGCCGTCTCCCCCCGTCTGGCACAGCGCACGCTCTGCTTCAAAAGAATACTGCTCGGGCACGATGAGAATCTGATTGTCTTCGCCCGCCTGCGCGCGCTCGCAGATGGTACCGATGAGCTCGGCTAGTCCTGCCTGCCGGTCCTCTCCCAGCAAAAGTGTCAGCATCCGCGCCCCTCCTTTCGTCCTTGTTCTCTGTTTGTCTTATTATATCAGGTCGGCTGGGTAAAAAAAAGGACGCTTTAAGCGTCCCAGAGGATTTTTTTGAGTTTTCCGAGCAGTTCCAGCGTTTTGAACTCCACTTCTATTTCGCCCGAGTCTTCTGTCAAAGCGGAAATTTCCCCGTCTGTAAAACCCGCCGCCTCGCAGGCCGCTTCAAAATCCTCCGCGTTCGCGGGCAGGCACAGCGCCGGAAAAACCACGCACCACCAGTTGTGCCCCTCACCTGTTCCGATCGTCACCCGCAGCGTCCGGTAGACCCCGGCAGGCAGGCGGAAGGTCTCGTAATCGCGCGTCGGAAAAAGCTCCCGCCGGAGGCTGACCTTCGCCGTGTCCCCGCTTCCAAGCCTGCTGAGCGTTTCATTCGCTGCCTGCTCGATGGCGGGAAGCCCTTTTTGAAGCGCCTCCTCCGGGTCGGTTTCTTCCTCCAATACGTCGGCCGTCGCCCGCAGGACCGCATCCCGCACCAAAAGCTTCACACGCTGATCTTCTGCCGTATCCGAGTTCGCCACCACATGGAGCCGGATGAGCTTTTGCGCGAGCTGCTGCTGCCGGGCCTGTGAAACTGCACACAGGCACATGGCGATTGCAGCCAGCATGGAAGTTGCCGCCGTTATGTATCGTTTCCTCATAAAAAACACCGCCTAAGCCTCGAGATACCCAAAGCTTAGACGGATGTTTCAAATTTTATACGTTTTTGGCCAGGAAAACCTGCGTGTACTTGTCTTTCAGCATCGTGCACGCAACGGTTGCGTACTCGAACGAGTCGTAAATCCCGAACACTGCCGAGCCCGAGCCCGTCATCTGCGCGCCGTATGCACCGTAGGTGATCATCATCGAGCGGATGTAGTTGATGTCAAAATGCTCTTTGAGGACGATCGGCTCAAAGACGTTGCACATGCTGCCGCCAATGCCGAGAAGCTCGCCCTTTTGAAGATTCGAGATCATCGCCTTATGGTCCGGCCGCTTTTCGATGAACGTCTCGTCAAGCTTCCGGTAAAGCTCCGGCGTGGAGACCGAGAACTCCGGCTTACAGACAGCAAAGTACATCTCCGGCGCGTCGGAAAGCTTGGTAAGCTTATTGCCCACGCCCTCGACAAGCACCGACCCCTGCATCACGCAGAACGGCACATCGCTTCCGATGGTGCTTCCCAGCTCGCAGAGCGCCGGCATGGAAAGCGGATGCCCATAGTGCTTGTTGAGCACGCGCAGAACCGCCGCCGCGTCCGCGCTTCCGCCGCCAAGACCTGCCTGCATCGGAATGCGCTTGCTGATGAAGATCTCCAGACCTTCCTCGGGAAGCTTCGTCGCCTCGTAATAGGCCTTTGCCGCCTTCCAGACGAGGTTTTCCTCGTTCTGCGGATAGCCGTCGGTCACAAGCGTCGTGGTCGGGTTCTCGCGGTCGGTCTCATCGAGCACCTCACGGTAGCAGTGCACCTGCCATGGCGCGTTTGTTCCGATGTCGACCGTTACGTCGTCGTGCAGAGAGATGGTCTGCATGACGGACTTGATGTTGTGGTACCCGTCCTCGCGCTTGTCAAGCACGTCCAGCGTCAGATTGACCTTGGCAAACGCGCCTTCTGAAATCGTAACCATTACTTGATCTTTCTGCCTTCCAGATAATATCTCTTTTCACGGCTGTGACCCATGGAGAAGGTCTTTCTGGGAAGCACGCCGTCGGCAATGACGCCGCGGAACAGCTGGCTTTTCTCCATCGCGGGCAGCAGGAAGCCGATCGCATTTTCCTGCTTGGCAAAGCCAATCAGCGCGTCGTCGTCGTGGATGTAGTCGATCTCGCCCGCGTTGTTCTTGAGGTACTCATCCAGGAAGTGCTGGAGGATGCCGACCGCCAGCTCGCCCTTGTTCTTATCGAGAACGATCGTTCCGGACTCGTCGCCTGCGTACCACTTCACGGGGAAGCCTTCGGTGCCTGCGCATGCCTCTTCCAGAGCAGCAAGCAGCTTCTTGGGCTCGGTTTTGAAGATGACGCGGTGGATGGGCTCGAACGCCTGCGCCGGGTCGTGGATGTTCTCGAGCTCAACGAGCGCGTATCTGGCCGGATGGTTCGAAAGGTCCACGCCGGGATTGTTCTTCTTGAGCTCTTCGTAGCAGCTCTTCGCGGTCGCCAGAGAATGGTTGCCGTCGCCGACGGCGAAGACCATCGGAACGCCCTTGAGGCCGGTGTACTTTTCGCCGACGGTCGCGGAGTACTCGGTCAGCGCCTTGTTGAAATCGTCAACGTCTTTTCCTTCGACGAGCCAGCCGGTGATGTGGCCGCCGCCTTCCATGAGGTCAAAGTCGTAGACCTTTTTGAGGCTGTCTTTTTTCGCGCCGATCGGCTCGATGAGCTTCTTGTCGTGGTCGTCGCAGAGCATCAGAACGTGCGGCAGCTCAATGGGAGCGTCGCGGCGGACTCTCTGACGGGGCGGAATGCGCTCGGGAACCGTGCGCTCGGTCGCGCGGATGGCAGAGGTTGCGCCGGGGTTATAGTCATACGTGTCAAGGTCGACCATACCCACTAAGCCTTCGCGGATGGAACCGTTCTCGAGTGTTCTTTCGACATAGATGAAGCTGTTGGGATACTCGGTAAACACGCCGTCTTCCATGTACTTCTTCATGGTGGCGTTAATTTCTGCCGTGTGCGCGGCTTCCTTCTCGGTGCCGAGCTCGGCTTCGGGGAGAATGAGGTTGATCGTGGAGACGGCGCCCTCGGCGTTCTTTCTCACGCGATCCCAGTACGCCTGGTCGGAGGTGAACTGGTCACAGGCGATGACGGCCCACTTTTCCATATGGTCGGTCTTCGGCAGCAGAATGTTTGCGGGTAAGAATGCGTTCATAGTATTTTTTCACCTTTCATTTTCATAAGTTTTTTCGCGGAAACAAAAGGACGTTGCGACAAAATCAAAGTGCGGCGCGGATGGCCGAAAGAAGCTCGTCATACGTTTCAAACGCCGGAAGCTGCGGGTAATCGTTCTTGATTTTCTCCGTCGAGCGGAAGAGGAAGCCCGCCTTGCCGGCGAGGATCATGTCAAGGTCATTGTAGCTGTCACCGCTTGCGATCGTATCGTAGCCGATGGACTGAAACGCCCGGACGGTTGTGAGCTTCGTGTCCCTGCAGCGCATCTTGAAATCGCTGATAAAACCGTCTTCGCTGATGACAAAGTTATTGCAGAGAATTGTCGGCCAGCCGAGCTTTTTCATGAGCGGCTTTGCAAATTCTTCAAACGTATCGCTCAAAATGACAACCTGCGTCACCTCGCGCAGACTGTCTAAGAATTCCTTCGCGCCCGGCAGCGGGTCAATCTTCGCGATGACATTCTGTACATCCGAGAGCTTCAGCCCGTGCTCCTTGAGAATGCCGAGCCGCCAGCGCATGAGCTTATCATAATCCGGCTCATCGCGCGTGGTTCTCCGCAGCTCCGGAATGCCGCTTTCTTCGGAAAACGCAATCCAGATCTCAGGCACCAGCACGCCCTCCAGATCCAGACAAACCATGTTCATATCCATACCTCCTGTCAGGAAAGACTGTTTCCTGCGGAGACAATCCGGACGGGAAACTCAAAAATTGTCATAGCGCCTAAAAATTTTACAGGCTATATTTATTATACAGGATTTCGCCAAAAAAGCAATCTCAATTTCTCCTGTTCCTGTGCGTTTTGCAGAATAATTGGCGGCCGCGCCGTACATACTACGGATGTGTTCATAAAAAGGAGGAAATAACATGGATACCTTGGCATTGATTCTGGCCATTGTCGGCGCGGTCAATTGGGGTCTGGTCGGCTTTGCGCGGTTCGACTTGGTCGCGTGGATCTTCGGCGGCCAGACCGCGAGCGTCAGCCGCATCGTCTACGCGGTGGTCGGTCTGGCCGGGCTCTGGTGCATCACGCTTCTGTTCCGCAGAAGCAGAAAAACAGAAGCCTGAACAAAAATTCCCGGTCGCAGGAAAACGCCTGCGTCCGGGAATTTGTCTGTTATTTGAGGTTGCAGCGGATGATGCACTCGAAGCTCTTGCCGCCATAGGTGGTGGAGACTGTCGTCGTGCCCTTGCCGGTCGCGGTTACCACACCGTCGGCGTCAACCGTGCACACGCCGGTATTGCCGGAGCTCCACGAGAGGCCCTTGATGCGGTTTCCATCCGCGTCCTTCAGAGAAATCTTGAAGTATTCGCCGAGGAACGCCATCGTCACGTCCGAATGGCTGATCGTGCAGCCCTCCGCGTCCGCTTCTGCGCCGGATTCTGCGCTGGAGTCGAGCTTGCAGCGGACGATACATTCAAGCCTTGTTCCGCTGAACTCCGCGCGAACAGTCGTCGTGCCGCTGCCAACGGCAGTGATGGTGCCGCTGGAGGAGACCGTCGCGACGGACGCGTTTTCGCTCGTAAACGTCACCTGCGCGCCGTCGGGAAGATTATTGACGATCAGCGGCGCCTGCTCGCCGGGATAGAAGAGCGTCATATCCGTCGAGTTGAGCGCGGGTGCAAGCTCTTCTTCGCTCGAGGTCTGCTCTTCCTCCGCAATAAAGTCGCACGTCACAAGGCACGTTGCCGTCTGGCTGCCGCAGGTCGCGGTGATGACCGCCGTACCGCCGTTTACCGCAACGACCTTCCCCTGCTGGTTGACCGTTGCGATCGTCTCGTCGCTCGAGGAGAACGTCACATCCTCGTTGCATGTCTCAGGAAGCTTCTGCACCGTAATATTGTAGAATCGCTCGGGCTCGTCAAAGGTAATGGAGCTTGTCGCGAGCGTCAATCCCTCGCACGCAATGATCGCCTCCGGCTCCTCCTCCGCCTCTTCGGGCTGATAGTCCTCTTCGTTCATATACTGCCGCTCGGTGGGTGCGGCGGGCGCGGGCTCTTCCTGCGCAGGCTGCTCCGGCTGAACCTCTGCTTCCTGCTCCTGCATGCTCACAGGCTCGGACGGGCTCAAAAATTTCGGGAACCAGCTGAGCTGATAAAAGGCAAACGCTGCCCCCATCAGAACGGCAAGCCCCAAAATCACGCAGATCGTGACCATCATCCACTTCGGGATTTTGTACGGGTTTTCCGCGTGCTGGGTTTCTTCCTTCTGTTTTTTCGGGCTCTGCGCAAAGCGACCGCCCTTCTTTTTGCTGAATTTTCCGCCGTGTCCGCCTGCCGGCTTGTAGGCCGCGGGCATGACGGGCTGCGGCTCGGCTGCGCCGGGCTGCACGGCCTTTCCGCAAAGCGGACACTGGCCGAGCGCGGCGTCAAACTCCGTGCCGCAGAATTCGCATTTTCTTAATTTCATGCAAATCCTCCGTTACGCTGCGCGCAGGAAAAAGCACCATGCGCGCGGGGCTTGTCACAGACGATGCTGTGATTTTCTGATACCTATCGCGTATCATACCACACCTTTCGACAAATTCCAACCCCAATGTACAATATCTTGTATTGCATTTTTATCGAATATCGCTTAAAATAATAGGACGTATGAAAAGGAGGCGAACCATTTGGCCGAACTCAAACTCATTTCGCCGCTGCTGTCCAATATGGAGGTGGTCGAGTGTCTGAGTGTCCGCGGCGCAGCCGCAGTATATATTGTCAAAAGCACCAAGAGCGGTCAGACCTACATCCTCAAGCACATCTCCGTACCGGAGTCGCAGAAGCAGGTCGACGCGCTGATGTTCACCGGCGCCGCCGCCACGACCGAGGACGCGCAGAAATATTATGAGCAGGTCGTCTCGGATTATCAGACCGAGCTCACCACGCTCGAAGCGCTCTCCGCCAGTCCGAACCTTGACTGCTTCCGCAGCTATCAGATCGCACCCAAGGAAGACGGTGTGGGCTACGATATGTATCTGCTGGCCGAGCATCGAAAGACGCTCGTCGACTATTTAGCGGACAACGCCATGACAAAGCTCTGCGCGGTAAACTTAGCCATGGACCTTTGCAGCGCGCTCATCGATCTTCGGAACGCGGGGCTTATCCACCGCGACGTAAAGCCGTCCAACATCTACTTAAACGCGCAGGGTCATTTCCTGCTCGGCGACCTCGGTATCGCAAAAATTGACGATCTCAAATACTGCACGATGCCCGAGAGCATGCTGAGCTCGTACTCCGCGCCGGAGCTGTTCAGTCTGCTCGGCACGATCGAGCCGACGACGGATATCTACTCCGTGGGCCTCATTCTCTACCGGATCTTCAACGGCAACCACGCGCCCTTTGAGGACGAAAACACGTCTGCAAAGGCCGCCGACCGCCGCAGAGTCACGGGCGAGGCGCTCCCCGTCCCGATGTACGCGGACTACGAAATTTCCGAGATCATTCTCAAGGCCTGCGCCTTCAAGCCAGAGGACCGGTATCAGACGCCTCAGGAGCTCAAGGACGCACTGGTCGAGTACATGAAGCGCAACCAGCTCGACGATACGCTCATCGTTCCCCCCATCGCGGGCGAGCACGAGCCGGTCGACCTCACGCAGGAAGAAGAAGTCGAGCCCGTTCAGTTTGCGGACACCGAGGCCATGCCGGAGGATTTTAAGGAAAACTTCTCGCCGGATACGCAGATGCTCAACGACCTCATCGACTCCGTCCACAAAGAAGCGCTCAAGGACCCCGATGGCTACGGCATCGCAGGCTCTCTGGAGCCGGACGAGGAGGACGACACGCCGCTGGGCGATTCGGGCTCTCCCCCCAAAAAGCGCAGAAAGAAGAGCCGCTGGCTCCCCATTGCGCTTTGCTGCCTGCTTCTGATCGCGGGCATCGGCGCAGCGGTCTACTTCTTCATCATCGCGCCCAGCAACATCCACATTGACGACATCACCCTTCTTGATGCGGGCACGGATCATCTGACCGTGCAGGTCGATTCCGCCGAAAAGGACGGCTCGTTCCAGGTTGTCTGCTCCGACACCTACGGGAACAAGTTCCACCAGAGCTTTCAGGCAAATACCGGCCTCACGTTCTCCGGCCTCGTGCCCGGCACGCAGTACACTGTGACCATCGAGCCTGCCAACGGCGAAAAGCCGACCGGCAACTACTCGATCATGGCGACAACGCTGGCGCAGACGGAAATTCTGAGCTTCACCGCGACCGCCGTCTCCGTGACGCAGGCCGAGCTGAACCTCATCATCCTGGACGGTCCCGACCCCGGCAGCTGGACGGTCAGCTATACGGCGGAGGGCTTAGAGCCCCAGACGACGACCTTCTCCGGCCACAGCACTGTCATTGCGGGCCTTCAGTCCGGCACCGAATACACCTTCACGCTGCAGGAGCCCGAAAACACGAAGCTCATCGGCCAGACACAGGCCACGTTCTCGACGGTTCCGACCGTCAGCATCGTCCCGCCGCTGTCGGTTGCAATTTCGAGCTCGTCTGCGATCCTCTCGTGGAACATTGAGGGCGACGCGCCGGAGAGCTGGACTGTCACGATCACAGGCGCAGACGATTACTCCGACACACAGATCGTCTCGACTCCATCTGTCACCTTCGAAGGTCTCACCCCGGGCGAGACGTATGAGGTCATCATCTCCACGCCCACGATGCTGCAAAGCGTCTCGACCACGATCACGCCGAACATCACGAAGCTCTCCTCGTTCACAGCGAACGTCGACGGCGAAGAGCTCGTGCTCGACTGGACGTGCGAGGTCGACCCGGCGGAGCCCGGCTGGACGCTCGAGGCAAAGATCGCGGGAATCGATACGCCCGTCACACTTCCCGAGACAGAGGAAGCGCCTGTTCGCATTCCGCTTTCCGATCTTGTACCGGACGCGGACTATACGTTCACCGTAGCGCTCAAGAGCGGCGAAAAGCTCGAGGGTGAGACGAAAACGACGTATCACTCCCCCGCCGTCACGGACAAATACACCGACCACGGCATGGCGGGCACATATCTTGGCTTCTTCCTGAAGCCCGCGAATGTGGAAACTGTCAACAGCACGAACATTTCCACCACGCGCAACAACTATTACACCATCAACGAGCAGATGGCCTTTGCGCTGCAGACGCTCGTGACGCTCGACACAAAGGCGGAGGAAGATATCGCCGTCATGCTCGTTGTCCGAGACGATACGGGCAAGCTTGTAAGCTTCGAGGAATCGCAGCGGCAGTGGAGCACGATGTGGGAGAAAAATCTCTTCGTCGGTACGCTCTCGAGCATGCCGCAGAAAGCCGGAACCTACACGCTTGAAATCTACTTCAACCATAAGCTCGTCACCACCAAGGACTTCAACGTCCGCGAATCGTAACTGCAAAACACAGCCACCGGCTTTTGTCGGTAGCTGTGTTTTTTTGCCGTCGATCATCCAGCAAGGCGCGTCCCGCGCGCGGTGGAAGACAACTTTTTTCGGGGAATGCGGCGATGGCAGTTGCAATATCCGGGAATTTACAGTATAATATCGGTGAATCAAACAAAATTTCAGAGGTGAATATGGTTTTTCTTGCGCATATTGCCGAAGATGGCAGAGAACAGACTGTAGCTGAGCATTTGCGCGGAACCGCCGCTCTGGCAAAGCGATTTGCTGCAGTCTTTGGCGCGGAAGCAGATGCGGAGCTTGCGGGTCTGCTGCATGACATTGGAAAATGCACACCCGAATTTCAGGCGCGGCTGCATGGCGGCGCGATCGTAGACCATTCGACAGCGGGCGCGAAGCTGGCCTTTTCCCGCCGGAACCTTCCCGCCGCGCTCGCCATCGCCGGACACCATGGCGGAATTCCGGATGTGGGCAATCCGAAAGCCGACGGACCAAGCGACGCCTCTCTCTTTGGCCGGATGCAGCGGCCGGTAAGCTTTGACCAATCGGCATTGCCGCCGCTGCCGGGTCCTGCGCCTGCCCCGTGGCTGAGCTCCGATTGGGTTCAGAACGCGTTTTATACCCGGATGCTGTTTTCCTGCCTGGTTGACGCGGATTTTCAGGACACGCAGAATTTTATGGAGGGAGCCCCGGCGCCGCGCGGAGGGTCTGCCGCCATTTCGGAACTGCTGGACAAAGTGCGCAGCCGCGCGGCAACATATCTTGCATGCAAGCGGGAAAGTGCGATCGGCAGACAGCGCAATCGTGTGCTGCGCGCGTGCATTGACGGCGGACAAACGCTTCCGCAGGGGCTTTATACCTTGACCGTGCCGACCGGCGGCGGAAAGACGTTTTCCTCTCTGGCCTTTGCGCTCGAGCAGGCCGCGGCGCAGAAGATGGACCGCGTCATTTACGTAATTCCCTACACTTCGATCATCGACCAGACCGTGTCTGTCTTTTCAGACCTTCTCGGAGCAGAAAACGTGCTGGCGCACTATGCCGGCACGGAATATCAGCTGGCAGAGCCCGAGGAGATGACGGGCGCGCAGTACCGGAAACTTTTGGCGAGCGAAAACTGGGACGCGCCGGTCATCGTCACAACGGCAGTGCAGTTTTTTGAGTCGCTTTATTCCAATCGCCCCAGCCGCTGCCGGAAGCTGCATAACATCGCAGGCAGTGTTGTGATCTTCGACGAGGCGCAGACCATCCCGATTGATTATCTGCTGCCGTGTCTTTCCGCGATCGCGCAGCTGGTACAGTTTTACCATACGACCGCCGTCCTTTGTACGGCAACGCAGCCTGCGGTTGCGCCGCTTCTGAAGGAGCTCTCCCCGACGCTTGCCATACGGGAAATTTGCCCGCATACCGAAGCGCTGTACACCGCGCTGCGCCGGACGACGCTGGCCGATCTCGGGTGCATCAGGCCGGACGAGCTGTGCGGTCACCTGCGCCGGCATGCGCAGATGCTCTGCGTTGTCAATCGCCGGAGCACCGCGCAGGAGCTCTATGACGCGCTGCCCGAGGAAGGGCGCTATTGCCTGACGACGCTTCTTTGCGCGCGCGACCGCAAACGGCAAATTTCAGAAATTCGCGAACGTCTGGCAAGGGGCCTTGCGTGCCGCGTGGTATCCACCTCTCTGATTGAAGCGGGCGTGGACGTGGATTTTCCGGTCGCCTATCGAGAAGACTGCGGACTCGATTCGCTTCTGCAAACCGCCGGGCGCTGCAACCGGGAAGGAAAGCGGCGTGCAGATGAGAGCCTCGTATACCGCTTTTCACTTAGCGGCAAGAATCTGCCGGCCATGCTTCTTAAAAATCTTAGCGCGCTGCAGTACGCGGCCAGAAAGCATACCGATCTGTCCTCGCCGGAGGCCATCTATGCGTATTTTGAAGAGCTTCTCCGGCTCAAGGGCGCTGACGCGCTGGATAAGAGGGGAATATTGGAGGCAACAGAGCATGGCATTGACGGCTGCATGCTGCCGTTTGCGCAGATTGCCGGACGCTTTCACCTGATCGAAGCGCCGACCCGAACGATATACCTGCCCATCGGAGACGGCGCGCCGCTGTGTGAGCGCCTGCAACGGGGCGAAGTCAGCCGGACGCTTCTTCGGAAGCTCGGGCAGTTCAGCGTCGCGTGCTACGAGCCGCAGTTTCGCGCGCTGGATGACGCGGGAGCACTGGAGCTGCTGCCGGATGGGTCGGCAATTCTGATGGATTTGTCAAAATACGACGAGAAAACCGGCCTTGCCATGAATGTTGAGACAGGCGTTGGTATTTTTATCTGATGGAAGGAAGGGATTTGTATGAACGTACTTCTGTCCGCGAACCGAAAGCTTGCTGGGAAAGGAGGTGGTGCCCATGTCGATGTTCATTGAGGTCTGGGGCGATTACGCCTGCTTCTCCCGCCCGGAGATGAAGACCGAACGCGTCAGCTATGATGTCATCACGCCCTCTGCCGCGCGCGGGCTGGTGGAGGCCATCTACTGGCACCCGGGACTCCGGTACACCATCGACCGCATTTATCTGTTAAATCCCATCCGCTTTACGAACATCCGCCGCAACGAGGTCAAGTCCACGCTTCTGGCCTCTGCGGTTCTTCAGGCGGCAAAGGGCGGAAAAGCGCCCGCGCTCTATACGGCGCAGGATATCCAGCAGCGCGCGGCGACGGTCCTGCGGGATGTTCACTACGTGATCGAGTGCCATTTTGACCTGACAGACAAGGCCGCCCCCGGCGACAACGCGGGCAAGTTCCAGGATATTCTGCGCCGGAGGCTTGCAAAGGGACAGTGCTACCACACGCCGTATTTCGGCTGCCGCGAATTTCCCGCAAGCTTCCGCGAATGGCCGGGCGGCGCGATTCCCGCCATCAGTCTGACGAAGGAGCTCGGCTGGATGCTCTACGATCTGGACTACGCGGACCCGCAGGATATCCGGGCGCAGTTCTTCAGAGCCCATTTAGAGCGCGGCGTTCTGGACTGCCGGAACGTGGAGGTGGTCACATGATCTTGCAGGCGCTCACCGTGTATTACGAGGAAATGCTCCATAAAGGCAAAATCTCCGCCCCCGGCTGGGATGAGACGTTCCGCGTGAGCTTCCAGCTGGAGATCGATGACACGGGCGCGCTGGTCGACGTCATCGACTGCCGGGAGCCGGCAACCAGCGGAAAAAAGCAGGTGCTTCTCCCCTGCCAGATGCGCGTCCCCGCGCATAAACTGCGCTCGTCCGGCATTTCTGCAAACTTTCTCTGCGATAACGCCAGCTACATGCTGGGCGCAGACGAAAAGGGCAAGCCGGAGCGCGCAAAAAAGTGCTTTGAGGCCTGCGCGGCGCTCCACCATGCGCTGCTGGACGATGTGGACACGCCGGCGGCAAGGGCCGTGCTCGCCTTCTTTGACACCTGGAAGCCGGAGCTTGCACCAAGCCATCCCTTGCTCCAAAGCCGCTGGAAGGATGTGACCGGGAACGCGAATTTTGTCTTTTCCTACGACGGCGCAAGCGGCCGCCATCCGGTCACAGAGGACCCCGAACTACAGGCCGCGTGGCAACGGCACTATCAGGCGGGGAACCCGGACGCGCCCAGCGCACAGTGTCTGATCACGGGAAAAACCGCGCCGATCGTGGCGACGCATCCTGCCATCAAGGGCGTGCGCGGCGCGCAGAGCTCGGGCGGCTCGCTGGTCTCGTTCAACGCGAACGCATATTGGTCCTACGGCCACGAATACTCGCAAAACGCGCCGGTCAGCGAATACGCGGCCTTTGCCTACACCACGGCGCTCAATGCGCTGCTGGCCGACCGGAACCACTGCAAGGTGCTCGGCGACACGACCGTCGTCTGCTGGGCGGAAAACGCGGGCTCGGCGTACGCGGATCTTGGAACCATGGCGCTGTTCGGCATTCCGGCAGACTCCGGCATACAGGAAGAGGACGTCAGCCGGGCGCTGGCGCTTCTAGCGAAGGGACAGGCGTGTGAATTTCTGGAGCAGACGCTGCTTCCCACGCAGCACGTCTATTTTCTGGGCCTTGCGCCGAACGCCGCGCGCATTTCCGTGCGGTTCTTCCTGCGAGACAGCCTTGCACACTTTGCGGCGCATATCCGCGCGCACGAACAGGCGCTGGAGATCATCCGTCCCTCCTTCGACGCGCGCGCGAGGCTCAGCGTCTGGGACCTGGCGCGGGAAACGGCAAGACGCAGCTCCGACGGAAAATACGCCGATCCGGCGCCGCAGCTGGCGGGCGATCTGATGCGCGCGGTTCTGTCCGGCGGGCGCTATCCCGCAACCTTATTGAACGGCGTGACGCTCCGCATCCGCGCCGAGCACGAGATCACGCGCGGCAAGGCCGCGATTCTGAAGGCCTATTACACAAGAAATCCATCACCGCTCTGCCCAAAGGAGGTATTGACCGTGGAACTGAACGAGCAAAGCACCTATTGCCCTTACGTGCTCGGACGGCTGTTTGCCGTATTGGAGGCTGTACAGGACGCCGCGAACCCCGGCATCAACACGACTATCAAGGATAAGTATTTCAGCTCCGCCTGCGCAACACCCGCCGTCGTCTTTCCGACGCTCGTGAAGCTGGCGCAGAAGCACCTGCAAAAGCTGGCGCCGGGCAGCAAAATTTTCTACAACCAGCAGCTCACGGACCTCATGGTCAAGCTGTCGCAGCCGTATCCGGCGCGCATGACGCTCCCGGAGCAGGGCGCGTTTGAAATCGGCTATTATCACCAGACACAGAAACGCTATGAGAAAAAAGACAAGGAGGATGAAAGCAATGGCAGCAATTAAGAACCGGTACGACTTTGTAATTCTCTTCGATGTAGAAAACGGAAACCCGAACGGCGACCCCGATGCGGGCAATATGCCGCGCGTTGACCCGGAGACGGGCTTCGGCCTCGTGACCGACGTCTGCCTGAAGCGGAAAATCCGAAACTACGTGCAGACAGTCAAGGAAGCGGACCCGTTCTATCAAATCTATATCCGCGAGGGAACCCCCCTCAACACCAGCGACAACGCGGCCATCGAAGCGCTCGGCATCGATCAGGATCTGAAAAAAGCAAAGCAAAAGGATCCGGGCATCGATGAAAAGCTGCGCGACTGGATGTGCGAGCACTATTACGATATCCGCACCTTCGGCGCGGTCATGACGACGTTTGTCAAGGGCGCGCTCAACTGCGGGCAGGTCCGCGGTCCCGTGCAGCTCGGCTTCGCCCGCTCTGTCGACCCCATCGTCCCGCAGGAGGTCACGATCACGCGCGTCGCCATTACAACAGAGGCCGACGCTGCCAACAAGAAAACGGAAATGGGCAACAAGCACATCGTCCCCTATGGTTTGTACCGCGCGGAGGGCTACGTCTCGGCAAACCTCGCCCGCAAGACGACCGGCTTCTCTACGGATGATCTGGAGCTTCTCTGGACGGCAATTCTCAACATGTTTGAAAACGACCACTCCGCCGCGCGCGGCAAGATGGCGGTGCGCGAGCTGATTATTTTCAAGCACGACTCGGAGCTTGGCTGCGCGCCGTCCTATAAGCTCTTTGAGGCCGTTCATGTCGCGCGGAAAGAGGGCGTGGAGATTCCGCGGCGCTATCAGGATTATACGGTTACAGTCTCTGAGCCTCTGCCGGAAGGAGTGCACTGCGAAAGGAGATCGTAATGTACAGCCCGGACGACTGCCTGATGATCTCGGGTCTGCAGCACTTCCGATTCTGCAGGAGGCAGTGGGCACTCATTCACATCGAGCAGCAATGGGCGGAAAATCTGCGAACCGTGGAAGGAACGCTTCTGCATGAGCGCGCGCACAACGAACATCTGCGCGAGTCGCGGGGCGATTTGCTCATCGTCCGCGGCCTTCGCGTGCAGTCGCTCACGCTGGGGCTTACAGGGCAATGCGACGTGGTGGAGTTCCGGCGCGATGATACGCGGGGCGTAACGCTCTGCGGAAAAGAAGGCGCGTGGCTTCCCTACCCCGTGGAATATAAGCACGGCGCTGCCAAGCAGGACGGAAGCGATGCCTTGCAGCTGTGCGCGCAGGCGATGTGTCTGGAGGAAATGCTCGTGTGCGAAATCCCGTCCGGCGCGCTTTTTTACGGCGAAACGCGCCGCCGCTTTCCGGTCAGCTTCACACAGGAGCTGCGCGAGGAGGTGCGGCAGGACGCGGCGCAGATGCACAATCTGTATCGCCGGGGCCACACCCCGCACGTAAGGCCCACGAAGTCCTGCAATGCGTGCTCGCTTAAGGAGCTGTGTCTGCCGCGGCTGCAAAAAAGCGGCTCGGTGCAGGAGTATCTGCGGGAAAGCATGGAGGAAACGCCATGAGAAAGCTTCTCAATACGCTGTTCGTCACCAGTGAAGACGCCTATTTGACGATCGACGGTGAAAACGTCGTTGTGAACCGGGAAAAGCAGGAGGTCGCGCGCTTTCCGCTGCATACGCTTTCCGGAATCATCTCATTTGGCTACGCGGGCGCGTCGCCTGCGCTGATGGGAGGCTGCGCCAGACGCGGCGTGAGCTTGAGCTTCTGTACGCCTACCGGACGCTTCCTTGCCCGGAGCGTCGGCGAGGAAAACGGGAACGTGCTTCTGCGGCGCATGCAGTACCGCGCGGCGGACGATCCGGCGCACAGCTGCCGCATCGCGCGCAACATGATCTTCGGCAAGCTCCACAACGCGCGCTGGAGCATTGAGCGCACAAAGCGGGACCACGCGCTCCGGGTCGATATCGAGCGGCTTCAGGCTTCGATCGACCAAATCAAGGCACTCTATCCGATCGTTGCCGAGGAACTCTCCATGGAGTCTCTGCGCGGCAGCGAGGGCATTGGCGCAAAGGCATATTTTGATGTGTTTGATAAAATGATTCTGCAGAACAAGGCGGACTTTTACTTCCGGGCGCGAAGCCGGCGGCCGCCGCTGGACAATGTCAACGCGCTGCTCTCGTTTGCATACAGCCTGCTCGCGAACGACTGTGCCGCCGCGCTGGAGGCTGTGGGACTCGACGCATACGTCGGCTTTCTGCACCGCGACCGCCCCGGCAGAACCTCGCTGGCGCTTGATCTCATGGAAGAGCTCCGTCCTTGCCTTGCGGACCGCTTTGTGCTCTCGCTCATCAACAACCGCATCCTGCAGGCCGGTGATTTTGAGCATACGGACAGCGGCGCCGTGCTTCTGACCGACGCTGGCCGAAAGAAATTCTTGCAGGCCTGGCAGGCGCGCAAACGCGAGACGATCACGCATCCTTACTTAAAAGAGAAGCTCGCATGGGGTCTTGTGCCATATGTGCAGGCGCTGCTGCTGGCGCGGTATCTGCGGGACGATCTGGACGCGTATCCGCCGTTCTTGTGGAAGTGAGGGCTTTTCTATGATGGTGCTCATTACCTACGATGTGAATACCGAGGATTCTGGCGGAAGAAAACGCCTGCGGCAGATCGCAAAGCAATGTGTGAACTATGGTCAGCGCGTGCAAAACTCGGTCTTTGAATGTCTGGTCGATGCCGCCCAGTGCAAGCAGCTCCAGCACAAGCTGCTTGCGATCATGGACGAGGAAAAGGACAGCCTACGCTTTTATTACCTTGGAAACAAGTATGCAACGCGCGTTGAGCACTTCGGTGCCAAGGCCGGTTACGAGCCAGAGGGCACGCTGATTGTCTGATGCGAACCGGAAGCGTTCAGAATCCTGCTGGGAGGTTCGCACCGCGCAAGGCCGGAAATAGCGGCCGCTTTCCCTTTGCCCAACACGCGACAACGCCGCTCTTTGTTTGGCTTTGCAGAAATTTTGTAGCTTTTTCGCAAATTTGCCGTGAATATTTCGGCAATTTTGCTGTCGCACCCCGCAAGGGGTGCGTGGATTGAAATCGGTAAAGCTCGACGTACTCCCAGAACCGCCCAAGTCGCACCCCGCAAGGGGTGCGTGGATTGAAATTTTCATCACGTTTTTGAAAATGTTCAGAGCGATTGTCGCACCCCGCAAGGGGTGCGTGGATTGAAATGCTATGGAACGGAATCCACTTCGCGTGAACCACCGGTCGCACCCCGCAAGGGGTGCGTGGATTGAAATATCAGATCCACCATTCGTGAGATGGAGTAATCAGTCGCACCCCGCAAGGGGTGCGTGGATTGAAATCGGAAACTTCTAGCCGTCCAGCAAAAATGATTGAGTCGCACCCCGCAAGGGGTGCGTGGATTGAAATATTTCATCCTCCTTAAATAATCTTCCTTGCCGAGTGTCGCACCCCGCAAGGGGTGCGTGGATTGAAATATAAATCCACCTCCGACGCTTCCGGCAGCGGCAGTCGCACCCCGCAAGGGGTGCGTGGATTGAAATGTAAGTGAACCGTCCCTTTCCGGAGTTCCGCCAGTCGCACCCCGCAAGGGGTGCGTGGATTGAAATGCTACGCAGCTCCAAGTCATGCCCTCGCTACACAGTCGCACCCCGCAAGGGGTGCGTGGATTGAAATCCAAATATCCAAGCCAAAACCCTACAAAAAGAAGTCGCACCCCGCAAGGGGTGCGTGGATTGAAATACAGCAAGCACAAAGCGAGAAGCAGAGCAAGAAGTCGTCGCACCCCGCAAGGGGTGCGTGGATTGAAATAGGAGCTCGCCCCATATATTTCTGCATATCAGGGGTCGCACCCCGCAAGGGGTGCGTGGATTGAAATCACTTCTCCCGTGTCTCGCCTACATCTGAGACGGTCGCACCCCGCAAGGGGTGCGTGGATTGAAATATATTCCAGCCGTGCTATCTCCTTACGGATTTCGGTCGCACCCCGCAAGGGGTGCGTGGATTGAAATGTGACATCACGAAAAAGCTCTACGTTATGGAGTTGTCGCACCCCGCAAGGGGTGCGTGGATTGAAATCGGTCACGCGATCGTGAAAGCTGTTGTGCGCGTGTCGCACCCCGCAAGGGGTGCGTGGATTGAAATGTGGTTGAGGCTGTGCGCTTGCCCGCCGTGGCTCGTCGCACCCCGCAAGGGGTGCGTGGATTGAAATGTGGATGAGGCTGCGCGCTTGCCCGCCGTGGCTCGTCGCACCCCGCAAGGGGTGCGTGGATTGAAATAAATGTAAGTCTTTCCATAGCCCCTCCTATTCCAGTCGCACCCCGCAAGGGGTGCGTGGATTGAAATACGCTGTCAATCTTTCTTTCGATGTTCGAGAAGGTCGCACCCCGCAAGGGGTGCGTGGATTGAAATTTCGCATGTCGCAGCATGCAGCTTCTCAGCCGCCGCGTCGCACCCCGCAAGGGGTGCGTGGATTGAAATTCATAAATCAAAAAAATCCCTCCAATCTGTACGGTCGCACCCCGCAAGGGGTGCGTGGATTGAAATACAGGAGACATGAAGCTTGCCGTAGAAGGTATTAGTCGCACCCCGCAAGGGGTGCGTGGATTGAAATTGGCTCATATTCACGATCGTTTCGCGCCTGCAAGTCGCACCCCGCAAGGGGTGCGTGGATTGAAATTTGAGCTCGGCTCGCATCGTGAGGAAAGACTGCGTCGCACCCCGCAAGGGGTGCGTGGATTGAAATTTGTCGATCTCGGCAAGGTGCGTATCCTGCGTCGTGGTCGCACCCCGCAAGGGGTGCGTGGATTGAAATCAGTGGGCCCACCTCATCGAAACCAACACCGCTGTCGCACCCCGCAAGGGGTGCGTGGATTGAAATACCATCGGCACGCCGGGAAGCGGCGCGGTGAAGGGTCGCACCCCGCAAGGGGTGCGTGGATTGAAATGAGCCACTTTTACTGCGAGCGGGAGGTCTACGCTGTCGCACCCCGCAAGGGGTGCGTGGATTGAAATCGGAGCTGCGCTGGCTGAAGGATTCCGCGCCTGACGTCGCACCCCGCAAGGGGTGCGTGGATTGAAATCGCGATGGCGTCCACAATCGGTCGCCCACATATTGTCGCACCCCGCAAGGGGTGCGTGGATTGAAATACTCTCCATTGCTACCTCCATCCATCTTCGCCCCGTCGCACCCCGCAAGGGGTGCGTGGATTGAAATGTTGATGTCCTCGAGCCCAAAGTCCAAGTACACGGGTCGC
>ERZ832522.866-NODE-866-length-43229-cov-12.602932_pt1 | contig 43229 bp, 38 predicted proteins | sample MGYA00519951_ERZ832522 | MGnify/ENA primary metagenome ERZ832522 (study PRJEB31850, sample SAMEA3708728) | human gut metagenome | biome: human gut; feature: human-associated habitat; material: faeces | place: China | collected 2014 ... | reverse complement strand
AGCGCGAAGGTCACGCTACTGCGCGGCCGCGCCCGCATCACAGCTCCCGGCTGCGTCGAGATCACCGGGCAGGATGCCGGGACCGTCACGGCGGAGCATATCCTCATCGCCACCGGCTCCGTTCCGGCCCGCCCGCCCATTCCCGGCCTGGAGCTTGCCATGACCTCGGACGAGCTGCTTAAGGGAACGGACCGCCTCTACCGCTCCATCGTCATCATGGGCGGCGGCGTCATCGGTGTGGAATTTGCCACGTTCTACAGCGACCTCGGCTGCGAGGTTACCGTGATCGAGGGCCTTGACCGCCTGCTGCCCGGCATGGACCGCGAGCTCGGTCAGAACCTTGCACAGCTGCTCAAGAAGCAGGGCGTGCGCGTGTTTGCCAACTCCATGGTCCAGCGCGTCGAGCAGGGCAAGGACGGTCTGACCGTCCACTTTACCACCCGCGGCAAGGAGGACTTCGTCACGGGCGAGGCCGTGCTCTCGGCCTTCGGCCGCAGCCCGAACTGGAAGGGCCTGTTCGCAGACGGCCTCCAGCCGGAGACGGACGGCCGCCGCATCCATACGGATGAAAACGGGCAGACGAGCATTCCCGGCATCTATGCCATCGGCGATGTTTCGTCGCCGGTGCAGCTGGCCCACGTCGCGGCGGCGCAGGGAACGGCTTGCGTGGAGCGGCTTGCAGGCCGTACGCCGAGCGTCCGGCTGGACCTCGTTCCCGGCTGCGTCTATTGCCGCCCGGAGATCGCCTCCGTCGGCCTGACCGAGGCCGATGCCAAGGCGCGCGATATCCCGGTCAAGGTCGGCAAGTGCACGCTCTTTGCCAATGCGCGTACCATGATCGCCGGGACCGGCCGCAGCTTTATGAAGGTCGTCGCCCACGCGCAGACCGGCGTGCTGCTCGGCGCGCAGCTCATGTGCGAGCATGCGACCGATATGATCGGCCAGCTCAGTCAGGCCATTGCCAACGGCATGACGGCCCGCCAGCTGCTGGCAGCCATGCGCCCGCACCCGACGTTTGAAGAGGCGCTCGGCGAGGCGCTCGAGGAGCTCGTCGCGAAGCTGCCGGAATAAGCCCCGCCGCTCCGGCATAGGATGCCCGCGGAGGGGATCGTATGGAAGGGGAACTTCGCATTCGCGTGCTCCGGCCGGACCAGCCGGAGGCGCTTCTGGCGCGCCGCGTGGCGCAGGTGCATGCCGCTCTGCTTGAGGAACTGCTGCCTGAGCTGGCGCCGACGCCGGAGGAGCAGGCTGCGCTGCTGGATGCCATGCTTTCTGCGCTTTCTGAAACTTAAAAAACGGGATCGCTGCTTGCGCAGCGGTCCCGTTTTGTGAGTCGGAAGGGGAAATGACGCCCCGGCGGGTGCATTGCATTTTCAACACACCTTGCCGCATATGTTGCAAGGCGCGCGCCCTTTTTCGGGTCGAAAGTCGAGATGCCCTTGATGAGTCCAATGGTGCCGATGGAGATCAGGTCCTCCTGATCGGAGGTCTGCGTGTAGTATTTCTTCATAATGTGCGCCACGAGGCGGAGATTCCGCTCGATGAGCACATTGCGCGCCTCCAGATCGCCCTGTGCGGCGCGCTCGAGATACTCCCGCTCCTCCCGCGCCGTCAGCGGCTTCGGAAAGGAACCGCCGTTCGACAGGCGCAGGGAATACAGCATGCTGCTGATGATGAGCCATACGGCCAGCATAAGAAACCACCCCCTGCCACTGTATTCCCGAGCTGCAAGTCCATATACCGGCCGAAAGATACAAAAAACCTCTCCCGGAGACCCGGAAGAGGTTTTTGCGGATAAACTCAGACCTTCTCCTTGACCTTGGCGGCCTTGCCGAGACGGTTGCGGAGGTAGTAGAGCTTCGCACGGCGGACCTTGCCGCGGCGAACGGTCTCGACCTTCACGATGCTCGGAGAATGAACGGGGAAAACCTTCTCGCAGCCGACGCCGTAGCTCAGGCGGCGGACGGTGATGGACTCCTCAATGCCGCCATGCTTGCGGGCAATGATCGTTCCCTCGAACACCTGCACTCTCTCACGAGCGCCTTCCTTGATTTTCACATGAACGCGAACGGTGTCGCCGACATTCATCTGCGGCAGTTCTTCCTTCATGTACTGGCTGGTCAGAGCCTTCATCAGATCCATAGTATTGTCCTCCTTCAAATTAAGACGTTCATGCCGCACGGAAAATGCCGCTGCACCGCAGTGCCGGCCGTGGCAGAGGACCGTCCTTTTCACAGACTTGGGTATTTTATCATATACGCATGCGAAAAGCAAGCACTTTTTTCCCGCCGCGTCCGGAATTTTTCCAAACATTTTTCGATTTCCCTCTTGACAAACCGCTTCTTTATGCTATAATGATGGAGCTGTTTGAGACAGCCATGCTACTGTAGCTCAGTCGGTAGAGCGCGTCATTGGTAATGACGAGGTCGGCAGTTCGAATCTGCCCAGCAGCTCCAAAAGCGGTTCACCCAATCGGGTGAGCCGCTTTTTTGCAGCCGTTTCGTATTCGAACTGCCGACCTCATGCGCGAAGCGCAGATCCAATCCGGCAACGAAGGTTGGCCGCTTGCGGCGAACCTTCGGCAGTTCGAATCTGCAAAGCCCCTCCAAAAAGCGGTTCGCCCGATCGGGCGGACCGTTTTTTTGTTTACCCTGGAATTCGGGACGGAGTGCATCGATTTTTAGGCAAATTTCCAAAAGTGTCGCGTTTGGGGGCATTTAATTGCAATTGTCCATTTTTCCGAACACATGTCTGTGCTATGCTGAAAAAATCCGAAAGCGGAAGGAGCCGACATGTCCATGAAAGAATGTATCCTTTGTTTTGCCTATGCCGCCGCGCTTGGCGTTTTGTCGTTTTTCCTCGGAAGACTGCTGCCGAAGCGCTGGCTGCACCCCGAAAAATTCCCCTTCCGCACCTACACGTGGGAGGACAAGCTCTGGAAAGCGCTGCAAATCCGCAAATGGCAATCCAAGGTGCCGGATATGAGCAGGCTCTTCAAAAAGCTCATGCCGGAGAAAAAACTCACGCAGCAGACAGTGCAGGAGCTTCCTCTGATGATTGAGGAGACATGTGTCGCCGAGCTCACGCACGGACTTCTGTGCATCGCGGGGCTGTTTCTTCTTAAAATCTGGCCGGGAACAGGCGGCGTTTTCCTGACGGTTATTTATATTGTATTCGGCAATCTGCCGTTTCTTCTCATTCAGCGCTACAACCGCCCGCGGCTGCAAAAGCTTCTGGCGCGGCAAACCCGCCGGACGAGCCGAAAGGAGGCGTGAGCATGCGCACATTGATCTTAAGCTGCAACACCGGAGCCGGACACAATTCCTGCGCCCGGGCCATTCAGGAAGTCTATCAGAGCCGCGGGGAGACCTGCGACGTCATCGACGCACTGCTGTTCATCTCCAAGCGCGCCTCCAAATTCATTTCCAACTGGCACACGCGAATCTATCTGCACGCACCGAAGTTTTTCAACGCCGGATATGAAAAAGTCGAAGAAAAAGACGACCTGTTCCGCGAGGGAACGCCCGTCTATAAGTACATCACCTCCGGTGCCGACCGCATGTACGACTATATTGTAAATAACGGCTACAGCAACGTCATCTGCACGCACGTCTTCCCTGCCCTTGCCTTAACAGAAGTTCTCCGCCGCCATCCGGGCCTGAGCATCACAACAAGCCACGTCTCAACCGACTACACCTGCTCTCCGTGCACGGCGGATTCCAGACTTGACTGGTACTTCATGCCGTCCGGCCTTCTCAAAGACGAGTTCGTCCGCTGCGGAATTCCGGAGGACAAGCTCATTGCAAGCGGCATGCCCGTACGAAAAGCGTTTTATCAGGCCTCTGACAAAGCGCAGGCAAAAAAAGCGCTCGGAATCGCCCCCTCCCAGATGCACCTTCTTATGATGTGCGGCAGCATGGGCTGCGGGCCGATGGAGGAAATCACAGAGGTGCTGCGCGGTAAAATGGGCGCAAACGACGTGCTTTCCGTCGCCTGCAGCAAGAACGAAACGCTTCTTAAAAAGCTCACAAAGCTATCCGCCGATTGCCCGAACATTCGGATCTTGGGGCAGATCGACAACGTGCCGAAGCTCATGCAAGGAACGGATGTATTTTTGACAAAGCCAGGCGGGCTCAGCACGAGCGAGGCTGTCGCGGCAAATCTTCCGATGGTTTTAATTGACGCCGTCGCGGGCTGCGAGGAGCACAACCTCGACTATTTCCTCCGCGCGGGCATGGCCGTCACGACGGACACCCCGGAGGAAATCGCAGACCTGGCCCTTTCGCTTGCGCACGACGAAGCACGCCTTTCTTCCATGCGAAACGCCATGCAGGAATCCACCGCCAGACCCTCCGCAGAGGCAATTTACGCTTGGCTGCAAGCACACCGATAACACTTGAGGCAGAAAAACCGCCCGCAAGACCAGTGCATGATCTTACGGGCGGGATTTTTATTTCTGATGGAACACGGGCGCAAGCGCCGGATAGAGGCAGTCGTATCGGGCGCGAAGGGCGCGATAGGCCGGATACGTTTCCTCCTCGGGGGAAAGGACGCTCGCCTGCGCGATGCAGGAGACCGCCTGCGAAAGGCTCTCATAAAGCCCGATGCCGACACCTGCCGCCGCAGCCGCGCCGAGTGTTGCCGCCGAGTCGGATAACGTCGTCACGTCGTGCAGCCGCACCTCGCAGAGGTCCGCGATAATCTGCTTCCAGACCTTCGACTTCGCGCCGCCGCCGATGATGCGAAGATCAAGAATTTCGCCGCGCTCGCGAAGAACGTCCAGGATCTGGCTCAGGCCGCAGCCTACGCCCTCGAGTACCGCGCGCAGAAAGTGCTCGCGCCGGTGCTGCTGGGTCATGCCGAAGAACACGCCCTGCGCCTGTTCGTCATAAACAGGAGACCGCTCGCCCTCTAAGTAAGGCAGGAAGATGAGCCCGTCCGCGCCCGCCGGGATGTTGCTGGCTGCCGCGTCAAAGGCTCTCGGCGAGCCGACCTCAAAGAGCTTCTGCGCCCAGTTGACGCATTTGCCCGCGCAGCGCATCGAGCCGAAAACGGAAAAGCTCCGGCCGTCCAACGTGCAGATGTGTCCCAACCGCCGCTGAGGATCGAAAAACGGCTCTTTGGACTGCCCTGCGATCCATGCCGCCGTGTCGAGGCTCATGTAATACGCGCCGTCCTGCGCCACGCCCGCGCCCACGCTCTCGCACATGCCGTTGCCGCCGCCGACGGAGACCGGGATCCCCGCGCGCAGCCCCAGATGGTAGGCCGCCTCCTCGGTGAGCCTGCCCGCAATCGCGCAGGAGGGGCGGAGCGTCGGGAATTTATCGGCGTGCAGGCCGAGGTTCTCCAGCATATCGTAGTCGTAATCGCGCGATTGCAGGTTCATGAGCCCGGCGCGCGACGCATCCGAAAAATCACCAGAGTCCATATTACCTGTCAGGCGATAAACAAGATAGTCCTTGCATTGCAGGAATTTTACGGTTTTCTCATAGGCCTCGGGTTCGGTTCTCTTCAGCCACACGGCCTTGGAGAGCGTGAGGTTCGGGGTCAGGACGTTGCCGGAAACCCGGTAGAAATAGTCTGCGCTGAACTGCTCCTCCAGCGCCCGCGCTACGTCCTTCGCGCGCGTATCGCGCCGGATCATTGCCGGGCGAAGCGCCTGCCCATCATTGTCCATCGGCAAAAGGCCCAGCATATGGCCGGAAATGCCGATTGCGTCGACCCGTTTGAGGTATTCCGGCACGAGCTCGCGCAGCATAAGCATCGCGCGCACCGCGCTCATCCACCAGTCGGCCGCGTCCTGCTCTACGCCGCCGTTTGGCAGATAGTGCGTCGGATAGGTGGCAGTCACGTTTCGCAAAATATTCAGTCTCTCATCGACGAGCGACGCTTTGAGGCCGCTTGTGCCGATGTCGAAGACCAGCAAAACCGTTTGCAAGGGAAATCACTCCACATCATTTATATAGAATCGGATGACCCGGTATTGGCCGATACTATTGTATTATAAATCCGTTCAAAAGGAAAGCGGGATTTGGAGAAAAAACGCCCCGCAGGAGCCTCGCCGCAAAGTTTTCCCTTTTGCATAAATATCTCTTGCAAAATTCGGGAAGCTATACTATAATTTTGGCATATTTTTCAGAAAGGAGCCCATTTTTATGAGCAAGCTCGTGATCCCGCAGGGATATCGCGCGCCGCTGTCCACGTACGAAATGCAGCGCGCCATTGAATTCATCAAAAGCAATTTTCAGGTCAATCTGGGCAATGCGCTGAATCTGCGCAGAGTGTCCGCGCCCCTTTTTGTGGAGGAGAATTCCGGCCTGAATGACAACTTAAATGGGTATGAGCGGCCGGTGGGCTTCGACATTCCGGATGTCGGCGTGAACGCGCAGGTCGTGCATTCGCTGGCCAAGTGGAAGCGCCTGGCGCTCAAGCGCTATGAGTTTAACCCCGGTAAGGGTCTTTTTACCGATATGAACGCCATTCGCCGCGACGAGGAGGTCGACAACCTCCACTCCGTCTACGTCGACCAGTGGGACTGGGAAAAGGTCATCACGAGGGAGGACCGGGACGTCACGTACCTCAAGCGCACCGTGCGCGACATCGTGGGCGCGGTCTGCGAGACAAATGACGCGCTCGGGGTGGCTTTCCCGAGCCTTCACACGAAGCTCGACCGCGACGTGTTCTTCATCACCACGCAGGAGCTTGAAGACCTGTATCCCGACAAGTCCCCCAAGGAGCGCGAGAACGCGATCCTCCGCGAGCACCACAGCGTGTTCCTCATGCAGATCGGCGGCAAGCTGAAGTCCGGCAAGCCGCACGACGGCAGAGCGCCGGACTACGACGACTGGGCGCTCAACGGCGATATTCTGATGTGGAACCCGGTTCTCGAGTGCGCGTTCGAAATTTCCTCGATGGGCATCCGCGTCGACGAAGAGAGCCTCGCCCGTCAGCTGAAGCTTGCCGGCTGCGAGGAGCGCGCAGAGCTTCCGTTCCACAAGATGCTGCTGAATGGCGATCTGCCCCTTACCATCGGCGGCGGCATCGGCCAGAGCCGTCTTTGCATGCTCATGATCGGCACGTGCCACATCGGCGAGGTGCAGTCGAGCCTTTGGGACGAAAACACGCAGAAAGCTTGCAAAGACGCGGGAATTATGCTACTCTAAGATGAATATATTGGCCGTTTGGCCGCAGAAAGAGGAAATTGACCATGATGGAACAACTGACTCCCGTTCGTTCGTTATTTGAAGACACGAAGCGCTTTGACGGCAAGACCGTAAAGGTCGGCGGCTGGGTGCGCAACCTGCGCGCCAGCAAGAATTTCGGCTTCATCAACCTCTCCGACGGCACGTATTTTTCGCAGGTGCAGGTCGTCTTCGGCGCGGAGCTCGCAAACTTTCAGGAGATCTCGAAGCTGAACATCAGCGCCGCTGTGATCGTAACCGGTACGCTGGTCGTGACGCCGGATGCCAAGCAGCCGTTTGAAATTCAGGCGAGCGAAATTTCGGTTGAGGGCCCGTCGACCCCCGATTTCCCGATCCAGCCTAAGCGCCACTCCATGGAGTTTTTGCGGACACTTCCGCATCTGCGTGTCAGAACCAACACCTTCCAGGCCGTGTTCCGCGTGCGCAGCATCATCGCCTACGCCATCCACAAGTTCTTCCAGGAGCGCAGCTTCGTCTATGTCCACACGCCGCTCATCACAGGCTCTGACTGTGAAGGCGCCGGCGAAATGTTCCAGGTGACGACGCTCGACCTCAATAACCCGCCCAGACTCGAAGATGGCTCGATCGACTATTCCGAAGACTTCTTCGGCAAGGAGACGAATCTGACCGTGTCCGGTCAGCTGAACGGTGAGGCCTTCGCACAGGCTTTCCGCAATATCTACACCTTCGGCCCGACCTTCCGCGCCGAAAATTCCAACACCACGCGCCACGCCGCCGAGTTCTGGATGATTGAGCCCGAGATGGCGTTTGCAGACCTGTCGGACGATATGCGCGTGGCCGAGGACATGATCAAGTTCGTGATCTCGTATGTTCTCGAGAATGCGCCGGAAGAAATGGCGTTCTTCAACCAGTTTGTCGACAAGGGCCTTCTTGACCGGCTCAACCACGTCATGACGAGCGAGTTTGGCCACGTGACCTACACCGAGGCTGTGAAGCTTCTCGAGCAGCACAACGACAAGTTCGACTACAAGGTCTTTTGGGGCTGCGACCTCCAGACCGAGCACGAGCGTTATCTCACTGAGCAGATCTTCAAGCGTCCGGTCTTCGTGACCGATTACCCCAAGGAGATCAAGGCCTTCTATATGAAGCTCAACGAGGATGGAAAGACCGTCGCAGCGATGGACTGCCTCGTGCCCGGCATCGGCGAGATCATCGGCGGCAGCCAGCGCGAGGACAACTACGACACGCTCCTTGCCCGCATGAACGAGCTCGGCCTCAAGCCCGAGGACTATGGCTTCTATCTCGACCTGCGCAAATATGGCTCGACCCGCCACGCCGGCTTCGGCCTTGGCTTCGAGCGCTGCGTCATGTACCTCACGGGCATCTCCAACATCCGCGACGTGCTCCCGTTCCCGAGAACCGTCGGCAACTGCGAGCTTTAATATGTTTCCCAAAGCCGGAAGACAGCCTGTCTTCCGGCTTTTCCTTTCGTAGGGGCGGACGCGGCTTTCCGTCCTTTGGCAGTACGAATTCGCCGAAGATTTTCATAAAACCGGGATTTTTCTGCGGGCGGACAGAGGCGTCCGCCCCTACAGAATTTCCGAAAATCTTCTGTTTCTACGCAGGGGAAGTGCCTCAAAAATCCTGTATAGACGGACATGCGTCGCGGGTAGAAGGACGCAGGATTGGAGGATTTTCGGCAAAAGTCCACGTATCGCGGACGAACGTTGTTCATATGTAGTCTCGCGTGCACTTTGCCCAATCAATTTTTGAACTATTTTCGTTGCAAATCCTTCATTTTTTAGAATTTTTTATACTATTTCCTGCTTTTTTACATTTTGAACAGGTCGCGGACATAATTCGGACATAATTTTTACAAAAAATGATAAGATTCTTCTTGCTTTTTTGTACGCCTGCCGCTATAATTGGGAGCATAATTTAGTTCGTGTACAGTTGTCTTTGATACACGGACAAAACAGGAGGAATGAACATGAAAAAGCTGATCGCATTATTGCTTTGCGTTCTGATGGTACTCAGCGTCTTCGCAGGCTGCGCCAGCCAGAGCGCACCCGCATCGTCCGAGAGCAGTGCGGAAGCATCCGCTCCCGCCGCTTCCGAAGAAACTGCCTCTTCTGAGGAAGCCGCTTCTTCTGAGGAAGCTGCTCCCGCTTCTTCCGGCGACAAGGTCGTCAAGATCGGCGTCTTTGAGCCGCAGACCGGCGACAACGGCGCTGGCGGCAAACAGGAGATTCTCGGCATGCAGTATGCCAACTACGTACAGCCCACCGTGGAAATCGGCGGTGAGACGTACGATGTGAAGCTCGAGATCGTCGACAACCGCACGACGGCGGAAAACGGCCCCTCGGCTGCTTCCGAGCTTATGAACCGCGGCGTATCGATCGTCCTCGGCTCCTACGGCTCCGGCGTATCGATCGCGGGCGGCTCGGTCTTCCAGGAAGCCGGCGTCCCGGCCATCGGCGTGACCTGCACCAACCCACAGGTGACCTCCGATTGCAGCGTCTACTATAGAATCTGCTTCCTCGATCCGTTCCAGGGCACCGTCCTTGCGAACTATGCATTCAAGGAGCTCGGCGTTACCACCGCTTACACGCTGGCGATGCTCGGCTCTGACTACGATCAGGGTCTGGTCTACTACTTCACGGAAGCGTTTAAGGCGCTCGGCGGCGAGGTCGTCTCCGAGGACTTCCCCGAGGGCAATGCAAACTTCGTTTCCTACATCAACAACGCCAAGTCGGCGGGCGCGGGCGTTATCTTCGCCCCGGTCTCCACGAACTATGCGCAGCTGATCATTGAGGCTGCCAGCGCGCAGGGCTTTGAGGGTCACCTCCTCGGCTCCGATACGTGGGACAACAACATGGTCATCGAGTCCGCCAAGGGCAAGAGCGTCAACGTCGAAATCACGACCTTCTATCAGGAGGGCGGCGCGCCCGAGTTCGACTCCGGCATCAAGGCGTGGATGAACGAGAATCCCGACGCTCTGACCAACAACGGCGGCAACGACATGGTCTCCGCTGTGACGGCAATGGGCTATGACGCATACTTCGTTGCACTCGAGGCCATCAAGGCGGCCGGCTCGACGGATCCCGCTGCCGTGCTCGCAGCGCTTCCCGGCGTGAGCTACAGCGGCGTTTCGGGTCTGATTGAATTTGATGAGATCGGCGACGCAAAGCGCGACGCGGCCTACATCAAATCGGCCAACACCGAATCCGGCGAATGGGAGTTCGTGAAGGTTCAGGGCATCGAGTAATCTGTTAAGCACGTTAAGATCTTTCCCCGCGAGAAAAAATGCAGCACCCCCGGCAGGGTACGCGCCCTGCCGGGTCTTCCCTTTTTCGTGATTTTGTACGGCGTACGTTTTGTGGACTTTCTGCGCGGCACAAGGACAATTTTATAGAAAAATTTCGAAATTTTAGAAGGTTTCCTGAAAATTTATTGGATTTTGTTTGGGAATTTTTTGCGAAGTTTTCCGGATTTTTGCTATATAAAAAACGCGTAAGTCTATCTATTTTTACGCATATTCCAGCAAAACGCACAAAATAGTGCTTGCCTTTTTACAATTGATTGGCTATAATAATAAAACCGCCTGGGGTCTACCCATCGCGGACAGTTTTGTAAGGAGGATCACGTTTCATGAAAAAGACCATCGCATTGCTTCTTTGCCTCTGCATGCTGGCCTGCCTGTTCGTTGGCTGCGCCAGTACGTCCACCACAGAAAAACCGACCTCTGAGACCACAACCACTGAGACCACAGCTTCCGAAACCACGACTGCCGCATCCGGCAACAAGGTTCTGAAGGTTGGTATCTTCGAGCCGCTGACCGGCGACAATGGCGCTGGCGGCAAGCAGGAAACGCTTGGCGCGCAGTACGGCAACTTCGTCCAGCCGACCATCGAAATCGGCGGCGAAACCTACGACATCCAGCTTGAGATCGTCGACAACCGCACGACCGCTGAAAACGGTCCGTCCGCAGCTTCCGAACTGGTCAACCGTGGCGTTTCCGTCGTTCTCGGCTCCTACGGCTCCGGCGTTTCCATGGCCGGCGGCAAGGTTTTTGAAGAAGCCGGCATCCCGGCCATCGGCATTGGCTGCACCAACCCGCAGGTCACGTCCGACTGCTCGGTCTACTTCCGCGTCTGCTTCCTCGATCCGTTCCAGGGCACCGTTCATGCGAACTACGCCTTTAAGGAAATGGGCGCAACGAAGGCCTACACGCTGGCCATGCTCGGCTCTGACTACGATCAGGGTCTGGTATACTACTTCTCTGAGGCCTTTAAGGGTCTCGGCGGCGAGGTTGTCTCCGAGGACTTCCCCGAGGGCAACGCAAACTTCGTTTCCTACATCAATAACGCCATGGCTGACGGCGCAGACGTTATCTTCTGCCCCGTTTCCACCAACTACGCACAGCTGATCATTGAGGCCGCCGCCGCGCAGGGCTTCAAGGGCGCGATCCTCGGCACCGACACCGTCGATAACAACATGGTGCTCGAGTCCGCCAAGGGCAAGGACGTCCGCCTGCTCGTCACCACCTTCTATCAGGAAGGCGGCTCGCCGGAATTTGACGCGGGCATCAAGCAGTGGCTGAACGACAACCCCGACATGATGACCAACAACGGCGGCAATGACATCGTTGCGGGCGTTACCGCAATGGGCTATGACGCATACTTCACTGCCCTCGAGGCTGTCAAGGCTGCCGATTCCACCGACCCTGCCGCCATTTTGGCCGCGCTTCCCGGCGTGCACTATGAAGGCGTCACGGGCGTAATCGAATTTGACGACATTGGCGATGCCAAGCGCGACGCTGCCTACATCAAGGAAGCCAACACCGAAACCGGCGCATGGGAATTCGTCGCCGTCCAGACCGTCGAGCAGTAATTCTCAGCTGTAAATCAAACAGTTTTTTCACGGCTCTGGTGGGGGCAGCCCCACCAGAGCCAATCCCAAGCCTCGCAGAGTTTCGCCATCCGCAGATGGCAAAATGAATTAAAAATTATTTTATCCGGCGGCTCCGCCGACCGGAAAAATACATCTCACCTCGCAAGTGTAGAAATTTTGCGCAGTGCGCAAAATTTATGCGCGCAGTCGAGGTGCAGTCTCTTTCAACAAAAAGCCCCGCTTTTTGTTGAGTTGGATAAGGGAAGCTGTGCCGCAGCCTTTGCGGTAGAGCCTCCATGATCCTTCAATCTAATCAGGAGGTTCCGAACTATGCAAGGGCTGCTCCCCTACGTCATCAACGGCATTTCCGCAGGCGGTCAGTACGCGCTCATTGCCATCGGCTACACGCTGGTCTATGGTATCTTGCGTCTGATTAACTTCGCCCACGGCGATGTCTTCATGGTCGCAGGCCTCATTATGGTCTACGCGTCCGCCTCGCTGCCGATGGTCCTGGCGATTCCGCTGGTGCTCATCCTGACAGCGCTGCTCGGCTTCGTCATTGAGCGCGCCGCCTATAAGCCGCTGCGCTCTGCGCCGAGAATGTCCCTGATGGTCTCCGCCATCGGCGTGAGCTATCTCATTCAGAACCTTGCGTTCTACCTGACCGGCGGTCTTCCCCAGCCGGTAACCAACCCCATTCCGTGGGTTTCCGACATGATTACCGTCTTCGGCGCGCAGACCAAGCGCGTTACGCTCGTCACCCCGGTTCTGACCATTTTACTGGTAGCCGTTCTCGTGTGGCTGACCAAGAAGACGAAAATCGGTATGGCCATGCGCGCAGCCTCCAAGGATTTTGAGACGGCGCAGCTCATGGGCATCAAGATCAACTCCGTCATTTCCTTCACGTTCGTCATCGGCTCGTTCCTCGCGGCCGTCGGCGCACTGCTTTACTTCACGAACTACCCCAATGTGGCCATCACCTCCGGCGGCATGCCGGGTCTGAAGGCGTTCGTCGCGGCGGTCTTCGGCGGCATCGGCTCGATCCCGGGTGCGGTCGTCGGCGCGTTCATCATCGGTCTGTGCGAAGAGCTCATCAAGGGCATCGGCTACTCCACGTTCTCCGACGCATTCACGTTCGTGATCCTGATCGTCGTTCTGTGCGTCAAGCCGACAGGTCTGTTCGGTGAGAAAGCCACCGACAAGGTCTGAGGAGGTGCCGGATATGAAAAAGAACAACAAGCGCGAATCCATCATCATTGCGGTGATCCTGCTCGTCGTCTTGGCCGTCGCGTTCTATCTCGACGCAAAGCTTCCGAGCTACCATATTGCGATCAAAGTCATCAAAAAAGCGGCCGTGTATTCGCTCGTGGCAGTCTCCATGAACCTGCTCAACGGCTTTACGGGTCTGTTTTCCCTCGGCCAGGCAGGCTTCATGCTCCTTGGCGCATACGCCTATGCCGTTCTGAGCATCCCCGTCGACAAGCGCGCGGGCGTGTACCAGTACTTTAACGGCGGCATCGTGAAGTTCTCGCTTCCCGAGGTCTTCTCCGGTATTCTGGGGCAGAACGTAGGCTCCGTGGTCGGTATGATCGTGGCGCTCATGATCGGCGGCCTCATTGCCGCGCTCGTCGCGTACCTGATCGGTTTGCCGGTGCTTCGTCTGAAGTCCGACTATCTGGCCATCGCGACGCTGGGCTTTGCCGAGATCGTACGTGCGTTCTTCCAGTGGAACGCACTGGGCCCGCTCACGAACGGCTCGAACCTTCTAAAGAGCTATCCCGATCTTGGCGGCGCAAGCTCGTACCTGATTCTGATTGGCCTGTTCATCGCCATCATTCTGCTGCTCGTGAACTCGACCTATGGCCGCGCGTTCAAGGCCATCCGTGACGACGAGATCGCGGCGGAGGCCATGGGCATCAACCTCGCGCACCACAAGCGCCTGGCATTCATCATCTCCTCCTTCTTCGCTGGCGTGGGCGGCGGTATGCTGGCCATGTACATGGGCACGGTGCAGGCGCTCTCGTTTAAGAGCACGATGACCTATGAGATCCTGCTCATCGTCGTCATCGGCGGCATCGGCTCGATCACGGGCTCCGTCATCACGAGCTTTTTGTACATTGCGAGCCTCGAGTGGCTGCTGCGCGGTTTGGATTCCGGCGAGTTTCTCGGCATCCAGGCACCCGGCATCTTCAAAAACGGCTTCCGTATGGCAGTCGTCTCCGTCATTATCATGTGTGTCGTCCTGTTCTTCCGCAAGGGCATCATGGGCGACCGCGAGCTGTCCGATCTATTGAAACGCAAAAAGAACACATCGAAGGGAGGCGCGCGCAATGGCTGAATCGGTTCTGCACGTTGAAAACGTCACCATGCAGTTCGGCGGCGTTGTAGCCGTCAACAACCTCTCGATGGATATCTACGAGGGCGAGATCGTCGCGCTCATCGGCCCGAACGGCGCCGGCAAAACGACCGCGTTCAACTGCATCACGGGCGTCTACGAGCCCACGAACGGCAAGGTCGAGTTCTGCGGCCAGACGATCGTCGAAAACCACCCGCAGGGCAAGATGAAAAAGCTCTACGCGGGCGACAGCAAGGAGCTCTATCCGCACGTCGTCTCGCACACCCCGGACTACATCACGAAGATGGGCATCGCAAGAACGTTCCAGAACATCCGCCTGTTTAAGTCCATGACGGTGTTCGATAACGTTCTCACGGCGATGCACCTGCGTAAGACCTCGAACGTGTTCTCGGCGACGTTCCGCCTGAACCGCAAAGAGGAGCTGGCGCAGCGCGAAAAGACGCTCGAGCTTCTCAAAATCGTCGGACTCGACGAGCTAAAAGACGAACTCGCCACCTCCCTTCCCTACGGCAAGCAGCGCCGTCTTGAGATTGCGCGCGCGCTTGCGACCGACCCGAAGCTCCTGCTTCTCGACGAGCCGGCCGCCGGCATGAACCCGCAGGAGACGGAGGAGCTGACCGCGTTCATCCGCGAGATCCGCGCGCAGTTTGGGCTCACCATCTTTCTCATCGAGCACCACATGAACCTGGTCATGGACATTTCCGACCGGATCTATGTCATCGACTTTGGCCGTCAGATTGCCGCAGGCATTCCGGCGGAAATTCAGAACGATCAGCGCGTCATCGACGCATATTTGGGGGTGGACGAGGATGGCTAATATTCTGGAAATCAAGAACCTTGTCGTCTCCTACGGCGGCATTGAGGCCGTCAAGGGTATCGACCTGACGGTCGAAGAGGGCAAGATCGTGACCCTCGTCGGCTCGAACGGCGCAGGCAAGTCCACGACGCTCAAATCCATTGCGGGCCTGGTCAAACCGAAGTCCGGCGACATTCTTTTTAACGGCCAGAGTTTGCTTGGCAAGTCGACCGACCAGATCGTCTCGACCGGCGTGACCCTCGTTCCCGAAGGACGGCGCGTGTTCCCGAATCTGACGGTCGAAGAGAACCTGCGCATCGGCGCGTATCTTCGCAAGGACTCCATCAAAGAGGACATGGAGGAGGTCTACAAGCTCTTCCCCCGCCTCAAAGAGCGCGAGTGGCAGCTGGCAGGCACACTCTCCGGCGGCGAGCAGCAGATGCTGGCAGTTGGAAGAGCCTTGATGGCGAAACCCAAGCTCGTTATGATGGATGAGCCGTCGCTGGGCTTAGCGCCTCTGGTTGTGAAGGGTATCTTTGAGATCATCAAGGAGATCAACCGCCAGGGCATTACCGTTCTTCTCATCGAGCAGAACGCGAACATGGCGCTCAAGACCGCCGACTGGGCCTACGTCATGCAGACCGGCACAATCCTCATGCAGGGGGAAGGCAAGGAGCTTCTCGAAAACGAGGAGGTCAAGGCCGCGTACCTCGGCAAAGCAAAGTAACTTTCGGACAAAAACTCCGCCGCACGAGCTGTGCGGCGGAGTTTTTTCGCTCCTTGGCAGGAGAAAGCGCGGAAAGCAACGCCTTGGGGCTTGGATTTCGGAATATTATATGATATAATTAAAAAAATTGCGATTTTTCAGAAAAGAGACGAAACACATGGAACAGAATCTGACCTTTGCAGATCTTGGATTATCGAAGGAAATTTTGCAGGCGCTCGAGCAGAAGGGCTACGGCTACCCCACACGCATTCAGGCCGAGGCCATCCCGCCGTTCATGCAGTGGAAGGACGTGATCGCCAAAGCGCCGACCGGCACGGGCAAAACCTTCGCGTTCGGTATTCCAATGTTAGAGCATATTGACCCCGAAAGCGAGGATCTGCAGGGCCTCATTCTCGCGCCGACAAGAGAGCTCGCTATCCAGATCTGCGACGAACTGAAGGGCCTTGCCGCGTTCAACAAAAATATCCGCGTCGCGGTAGTTTACGGCGGGGCAAAAATCGAGCAGCAGATCAAGCAGCTGTCCAAACATCCGCAGATCGTCGTCGCCACGCCCGGGCGGCTCATGGATCACTACAACCGCAAGACGCTGCGGCTCGACAAAGTGCAGACAGTGGTGCTCGATGAAGCCGACCGCATGCTCGACATGGGCTTTTTTGACGATGTGACGAAGATCATCGAGCGCGTCAAGAACCGGAAAAATCTCGGCCTGTTCTCCGCGACCATCTCGCAGGAGGTCATGACCGTCTCCTGGATGTACCAGCGCGACGAGGTGGAGATCACCGTTCCCGCCGATACGGATAACCGCCCGGATATCACGCAGTACTCCATCACCTGCCCGCCGCTTGAAAAGGTCGACATGGCCATCCGCCTTATTCGCACGCTGGGACTCGAGCGGACGATCATTTTCTGCAACACGAAGGTCATGTGCCAGCGGCTGAGCGACGACTTAAGGCGCTTCGGTATCCAGGCCGACTGCATCCACGGCGATATCGCGCAGCAAAAGCGCGAAAAAACAATGCGCACATTCAAGGAAGGAAAGCTCCCCGTCCTCATTGCGACGGACGTTGCCTCGCGCGGCATTGACGTAGACGACGTCGACTGCGTCATCAACTACGACGTGCCCGAGGAGAACGAATATTACATCCACCGCATCGGCAGAACCGGCCGCGCCAAGAAAAAGGGCATTGCCGTCTCCATCCTCGGCACATTCCCCGAGCAGGCCAAGCTCTCGGAGATCGCAAAATATTCGCACTACCAGATCCAGCCCGTGAAATTTCTCGAGGACGGCACGCTCGTAGAAGAGCAGTCGAGGGAGAAAAAGCCCCAGCCGCGCCGGAGGTTCCGCCGGTGAGGCAGACAGAACGAGGCTTGCTTCTTCTCTGCTGCCCGCTGGGAGATGCGATGGCGGGCGCGCTCAGTCTCGCGCAGGCGCGGGAGCTATCGAGACGCGCGCGTGCGGCCGGAATCGGAGAAGAAGATCCTTTCCGCGATGTAACCGTCAAAGACGTGCGCAAGCTCGGGTACTCCGAGTACGAGGCGGGGCACATTGTCTTGCTCCTTGGCCGGGAACGGCAACTGGACGGATATTTGCTTGCGGCGGAAAAAGCGGGCGTGACAGTCATCACACGGCTCGACAGCAGGTTCCCCCGAAGGCTCCGCGAGCAGCTGGGTGCAAGATGTCCGGCGGCGCTATTTTGCCGGAGCGATTTGCGGCTTTTGCAGCGCCCGTGCATCTCCGTGGTCGGTTCGCGGCATTTGGCTTCGCCCGGCGCGCAGTTCGCCGCGCAGGCAGGCCGTCTCGCCGCGAAAGAAGGCTTCACGCTCTGCTCGGGCGACGCGATGGGCGCCGACCGGACGGCGCAGGAGGCGTGCCTTTCCAATGGCGGCAGCGTCCTCATCTTCCCCGCGACGGAGCTTGTCTACTGCCCCGTGCGGGAGAACGTTTTGTACGCGGCGGAGGGCGGCTTTGAGCTCGGCTTTTCCGCGCAGCGGGCGCTTGGCCGGAACCGCTTCATCCACGCGATGGGAGAAAAGACGCTCGTCGCACAGACCGGCTTCGGCAAGGGCGGTACCTGGAGCGGGAGCTTGGATAATTTGCAGCATGAATACAGCCCGCTCTTCGTTTTCGACGACGGCAGTGAAGGAGCGCGGGCCCTCTGCGCACGCGGCGCGACCCCCGTGCAAGCTCTCACAAGCCTGCAAGCGCTCACCCCCGCGCAGTTAAGCTTTGATATGCAGTAACAAAACCTCGTAGAGTTTCGCCATCCGCAGATGGCGAAATAAAATTTAAATTCATTTTATCCGGCGGCTTTGCTGACCGGAAAAATACCGCTCGCCTCGCAAGTGTGGAATTTTGCGCCCTTGGCGCAAAATTATGCGCGCAGTCGAGGCGCAACCCCTTTCTTTCTAAAAAGCATCAGCTTTTTAGAAAGAAAAAAGCCATCCGGCGCGCCGGATGGCTTTTGCTTATAAGCTCATATAATTTCTTGCAGCGTAGAGCCTTGCAAGCAAGGTCACGGCCTGCTCGCAGGTGAGATTTCCTGCCGGCAAGAAGCCGGAGCCGGTGCCGCTAATGAGGCCGGCCGTCGTTGCGACCGCAACGCCCTCGCGCGCCCAATTGCTGATAGAAGACGCGTCCGCAAACTGCCAGAGGACGCTCTCGTCCGATGCAAGCGCGTCGCCCGTGAGCCGCCAGAGCCTTGTGAGGACAACCGCCGCCATCTCGCGCGTCAACGTGCCGTCTGCGTCAAAATTTCCGTATGCGTCTCCCATCATCAGTCCAAGACGCGCCGCCTCCGTTTGCGGCTGACTCAGATCCAGCCAATCGCCAAGGCCGTAGGCCGTGTTCACAAGAAGCCTTGCAAACTGCCCTCTCGTGATGGCCGCGTTCGCGTTCAGGCCCGTCCCGGCCAGAATGCCCCACTGCTTCGCGTAGGCTACTGCGCTCTGCGCCCAGTCGGACACCTCGCCTGCCATAGCGCCGCTTCCAAGCACATCCGCCGCCGATTGATTTGCGGCCGTGCTCAAGGGTGCGGAGGGGAGCACGCCGGTCATCGCCCGCTGCTCATCCTGCCAGGCCTCCTCTTCGGTCGGCTCCTGCGCCTCGGGGCGGCTGCCGTCGTAGGACGTGAGTGTATAGAACGTGTAGCAGCTGTCATAGGATATCGTGCGGTTCACGCCCGCCTGTCCGTTCCAGATCCAGTTCTGCTCGATGAGCGTGATCGTTCCAGCAGCTTCGTCCGCTTCCTTGCACAAAACGTAGTGCCCGCAGCCGCGCTCGCGCTCTTCGGCGGTCGCGTAGCCGATATCGCCGGGCTGGGGATCGCTTGTCCGTTCAAAATAATAGGTATCATCGTTCGTGATCCAGATGTTATGTCCGACAGCCTGAAGCTCCAGGCCGTAAACCTCGCGATAATACCGCTGCACATAGTCGAGGCAGTCGGGAGAAGCGGTCGTCAGATTGTAAATGGCCTCCACACCGTCCAAGGCATCTGCCACAAAGCCGTCGCAGGTAATTTCCACATAATCCGTATGCAGGCTCTCATCGCCCGCCAATGCCGCTGTTGTAAAGCACGCCGCGCAGAGCGCCGCCGCCAGAAACGCACAGAGCCGTCTCTTCATTGAACCAGTCCTTTCTATAAAACACCTTACTATTGTAACCTTTTGTTATCAATCCGTCAATCTTTTTCTTTACCAGCGCTTATTCTGTGTGGTATAATCAGAAAAAACGAACCACATACGGGAGGTCTTCGCTTGAAGAACTACTTTTCTCTTTCCATGCGCCCGCAGGACATCGGCCAGATCAGCGCGCTCGGGCTTGCGCACTGCGGCGACGCGGTGTTTGAGCTTCTGGTGCGAAGCTGGCTGTGTGACAGCGGCAAGCTCACAACCAAGCAGCTGCACCGCGCAACGGTGTCCTACGTCTGCGCCCCCGCGCAGGCCGCGCGCGTCGACCGGATGCTGCCGCTTCTGACGCCCGATGAGCTCGCGCAGTACAAACGGGGCCGCAACGCGCATGTGAGCGCGATCCCCAAAAACGCGACGCACGAGCAGTATTCCAAGGCGACAGGGCTCGAGTGTCTGTTCGGCGCACTGTATCTCGCGGGGAAATTAGAGCGCATCAACGAGCTTTTTATTCTGACCATGGAGGAACCCCATGCCGATTGACGCTGTATTTTTAGAGAGCCTATGTGAAGAATTGCAGGAAAAGCTTTTGGCCTGCCGGGTCGACAAGGTCCAGCAGCCTGAGCGCGACACGATCCTTCTTTCCATGCGCGGCGCAAGCGGCGGCGGAAAGCTGCTGCTCACGGCTTCGCCCAGCCATCCACGCATCCAGCTGACAAACTTATCGTTTGAAAATCCCGCGCAGCCGCCGATGTTCTGCATGCTGCTGCGAAAGCATTTAACGGGCGGACGTTTGGTGTCCATCACGCAGCCGCCCATGGAGCGCCTCGCCGAGCTGACGTTTGACTGCATCGATGAGATGGGAACGCCCTGCCAAAAAAAGCTCATTTTAGAGCTCATGGGGCGCAACTCGAACCTCATCCTGACGGGCGCGGACGGGCGGATTCTCGATTGCCTGCGCCGGGTCGATTTTGAGATGTCCGAGCAGCGGCAGGTTCTGCCGGGGCTTTACTATCATCTGCCGCCCACGCAGGGAAAGCGCAATCCGTGGGAAGCATCCGAGGACGATCTGTGCGCGCTGCTCGGTTCCCAGAAGACACAGAAAGCGGCGGACACGTTCTTATTGGAGAGCTTCGGAGGACTCTCGCCGCTTCTTTGTCGGGAGCTTGCCTTCCGCGTGTTCGGTCAGGTCGATTTTGATCTGGCCTCCATGCCGGACGAAGAAAAGCGGCAGGCCGCCGAGCGGCTTTTTGCAGAGCTGCAAGCGCTCCATACCGGCGAAAAAATGCCGACGGTTTTGCTGCGTGAGAAAAAGCCGTGGGACTTTACCTGTGTGCCGATTCGCCAATATGAAGGTCTTGTCTCGCAGGAAACTGTGCCGTCGTTCTCCGCGCTCCTAGACGGCTTTTATGCCAAACGCGACCTTCTCGAACGCACACGCCAGAAGACGCAGACGCTCCGCAAGACGCTCACAAATCTCCACAGTCGCACGGCAAGAAAGCTCCAGAATCAGAAAAAAGAGCTTGAAGCGACCTTTGACCGCGAACACCTCAGGCGGCTCGGCGATATCGTAACTGCAAATCTGCACGCAATTTCCCGGGGGCAGGCGCGGTTGACCGCCGTCGACTTTTACGACCCCGAGATGAAGGAGATCGACATTCCCTTAAACCCCGCCATCTCGCCGCAGCAGAACGCCGCGAAATTCTACAAGGACTATCAGAAGGCGAAGACGGCCGAGAAGGTTCTCACCGAGCAGATCGCAAAGGGCGAGGCGGAGCTTTCGTATCTTGCAAGCGTTTTAGACGAGCTCTCGCGCGTGGAATCCGAGCGGGACATTCAGGAAATCCGGCAGGAGCTGACAGACGGCGGCTATCTCCGCGAGACGGGGCAGAAGAAAAAGATGAAGCTGCCCGCGTCGAAGCCCATGGTCTTCCGCTCGTCCGACGGGTTTGAAATTCTTGTCGGCCGCAACAACCGGCAGAACGATCTTCTCACCTGCAAAATGGCGCAGAAGCAGGACATCTGGCTGCACACGCAGAAAATTCATGGCAGCCACGTTATCATCGCCTGCGCGCCCGGGACGCCTCCCGACCGGACGGTGACCGAGGCGATGCAGCTGGCCGTCTATTTCTCGCAGGCGCGCGAGGGACAGAACGTGCCGGTTGACTACACGCGCGTCAAAAATGTCAAAAAACCAGCGGGCGCGAAACCCGGCATGGTGATCTACGACCACTACATGACCGCCGTTGTCACGCCGGACACGAAGCTTGTGGAAACGCTCCGGGAGGGTTAAAATGGAACATTGGCAGAATAAACACTATTCCTTTTTTCAGAACACCGCATGCGAATACTTCCCGTGCCACGAAACGAAGCACCCCGAGCGCTTCAACTGTCTGTTCTGCTACTGTCCGCTGTACGCGCTGGGACGTAACTGCGGCGGCAATTTCCGGTACACGCCGAGCGGCATCAAGGACTGCTCTGGCTGCATGATTCCGCACGAGAAGGACAATTTTGGCCGAATCACAGGCCGCTTTCAGGAACTCTGCGTGCGCCTGAAGGAGCTGGAGCAGACGAGGGAATAAAAATCGCCCCGCCTCAAACACTAGCCTTGAGGTGAAGCAAATGAATCGCAAAAAGAGGGCCACGCCCTTCGAGCTACGCGACCCGATCGTGCCCGAGGTGCGCGGGACAGCGTCTGATGCGCCCGACATTGTGGACGCAAACGGCGCACAGACAAATTCAGCGGAATTCTGACACAGAATACGACCTTCCGTCATAGGATACTTCGGAGGCAATCTCCAAGACTTATTTCGGGAGGTCGTACGTTATGTGTAATAACAGTGTCTATGGCGGTATCGTATTCCCCAGCTTCGTCGCCAATTCCTGCTGCAACCCCTGCTGCCGGAACTCCGGCTCGGTGGGCGGAACGAGCAATTCTAATACCTCGAACCGCTGCACGTGCACCTGCACCTGCAACAATGGCTCGACCGGCTCTGTCGGCGGAACCAGCAGCGGCAACAATTCTTCAAACACCATGTGCGGCTGCGGCTGCCGCCGGTGCGGATGCAATTCCTGCTCGTCCGGCTCCGTCGCGGGCACGTCCACCGGCTGCTCCTGCGGGTGCAACAGCTGCAACAGCTGCAATTTCTGCCGCCGCTGCGGCTGCTACTCCACGACGTAACAACGGCGCCCTCGGGCGCCCTACATGGTGGCCTTCCGAAAACCGGAGCCGGCAGGATTTCCTGCCGGCTCTTGCCTTGTCAAAGCGGGTGCGCCATGGTATACTGATTTTGATTCAGAATAGGAGATGAAACGCCATGGGAAGCTTTATGCGCAAGCTCTTCGCGCCGTGGACAGCTGGGGACTGCTTTGACGATTTGGACGATTTTTATGCGTTTTTGCTGCATCGAAATAAGGTGCTGAACGTGGTGCGCGTCGTGTTTTTTCTGATTGCCGCCGTGTGCCTGATGCTGGGCTACGCGTTTGAGCCGCAGCCTTATAATTCTGTGGCCGTCGGCGCGCTCGTTCTGGCGCTGGGCCTGAGCCTCGTCATCATCCAGAACGAAAAGCAGCTCCCGCCGGAGCTTCAGAACCAAAAATCCTGACAACGGGCGCATTCCGCAAAGCTGCGTCGGCCCACGAACAGCGCGTAGGGGTCGATGGGGCATCGACCCCTACGTCAAATCTGGAAGTTCCACATAACATGGATTCTTCAGGCAAGCGTACCCGTAGGGGCAATGCCGAGCATATACTCGACCCCGATGGCGACAAGAACGACAAGCAGTGAGATGATGAACCCGTGGAGCATCGGCTTTGCGCCGGACTTGCAGAGGGCTTTAAAGTCGGTATTGAGGCCGATGGCAGCCAGCGCCGCGACCATGAGGAACTTGCTGACGGACTTGAGCGCTGCGGCGAGACTCGCCGGAATGAGGCCAAGGCTCGTAAGGCCGGACATGGCCAAGAAGCCGAGGATGAACCACGGGAAGACGGACTTCATGTTGACCTTCACGCTCGCGCCCTCTGCGGATGCTTCCTTTTTTTTGAGCCGTAGGCTGATGGCGGCAAAGACGAGGACGGTCGGGATGATAGCAAGGGTTCTTGTGAGCTTGACCATGGTCGCAAAATCGCCCGCGGCCTCACTGAATGCGTATCCGGTAGCCACAACGCTCGAGGTGTCGTTGACCGCCGTGCCCGCCCAGAGGCCGAATGCCGCATCGGAAAGCCCGAGCTTTCGGCCGAGAATCGGGAAGACGACGACCATCACCATATCAAAGAGGAACGTGGCGGATAATCCATAGGCAACATCCATATCGGTCGCATCGATGACGGGCGCAATGGCCGCGATGGCAGAGCCGCCGCAGATGCCCGTCCCTGCGTTAATGAGGCTGCTGGTCTTCCAGTTGAGGCCCAGCGCTTTTCCGATGAAGTAGCCGAGGCCGAAGCAGGTCGCGAGCGTAAAGAGCATGACCGTGAGCGAGAATTTTCCGACAGTCAGCACAGTCGTAATATTAAGGCTCGCGCCGAGCAGGATGATGGCAAACTTCAGAATTTTCTTCGATGTAAAGCGGATACCGGGCTTTGTCGTGTCGTTCGGCTTATAGAAGCGGTTGACGATCATGCCGAGAAACAGCGCGATGACGGACGCGCCGATGAGGTGCAGCCCGGCGGAAGCCTCCCAGCTTTCAAGCCCCTTTGCAATCGCGGCCAGCACCAGCGCAAGCGCGCAGCCGGGCAGCAGCTTTGTAACGGTTTTCATCAAAATCTCCTCCAATGTATCGTTTTTTCTCTTTTGCGGCTTCATTATAGCGCGGATTTATGATAAAATAAAATCATAAAACGGAATATATCAATTCTGAATAGTTATCAGGAGGCCGACCATGGACCAGAAGCTCTTGACCTTTCTGACGCTCTGCCGGACAATGAATTACCGCCGCGCGGCAGATGCGCTCCATCTGACGCAGCCCGCCGTCACGAAACAGATTCAGTCTTTAGAATCGCAATACGGCGTGAAGCTCTTTTCCTACGACGAGCGAAAGCTCCGTAAAACCGCGCAGGGCGAGATTTTAGAGCGCTACGCGATTGAGCTCCAGTATAACGACGCAGAGTTGGCGCGCCTGCTTGCCGCAAAGCCCAAGACGCTTCTTCGCATCGGGGCAACAAAGTCCATTGGCGACTACATTTTAATTCCCGAAATCAGGCGGTTTCTCGCGCGCCCGGAGAACGAGCTGTTTTTTACCGTCGACAACACCGCGCACCTTCTTGGACGTGTGACCCATAGAATCGTCAGGGCTGGAAACCCTTGCGGCGTCTGGCTTTTCTGCTTGTTCAGTCAAATCGCGGGTGATGTGACCCGTGCGGCTTTCGAGTTTCCGGAGGTACTTTTCCGTCGTTTCCCCCGTGAAGATCTTGACCTGAAGCAGCATGGTCGTGTCGTCTTTCGGTGTCACGAAGATCTTGCTGATATACTTGTCGATGAACTCCTTTGTGATGATCCCCTGCGCCGCGTCGCGCTGGGCGTTCGTCAGGACTCTGCGGATCTCATCGATCTTCTGCTTGAAGGCGTCGCCCTCGGCGGCTGTCTGCTCCAATTCCGTGATTTCCTTTTCGGCTTCTTCAATTTCCCGATTGCAGTCAGCAGTCATCTGCTTAAAATCTGCGTTCGTGATGCTGTCGTCTGCGGCAAGCAGTAAGAGCTTATTCTTCTTCCGGTTTGCCGTATCAATGATCTTTTGCTGTTGCTGAATTTTCTTCGCAAGCGCACCATGCTGTGTCAGCTCGTTATACATACGGATGTATTCTTCGACCATCGCGTCGGCGTCGGTCTGCGTGTCACGGAACACCTCGAACAGCAGCGGCTTGATCTCGCTTTCGTAGATGGCAAAGGATTTACAGGAATCCGCGCCGTTTTTGATCTTGCCGGAGCAGAGCCATTTACTGTTCTTTCTCCCGCGCTTGTCCTCGGATTCGCGGCGGTAGTAGGGCTGTCCGCACTCCGTACACCACAGCTTTCCAGTCAGGAGATTGGCGTGGTTGCAGACGCCCTGCCGCGCTTTCACGTCCTCGCTGCGCTTTTTCAGGACGGCGTTCGCCGCATCCCAGATCTCCTCAGACACGATCGCCGGTACGATCTCGCCTGTTTCGTCCTTGAACATGACCCATTCCTCCGGCGGGAGGAATTTCTGCTTCTTCGTGAACATATCCACGACCTTGACCTTGTTGCCGACGTAGTAGCCCTTGTATTTGGGGTTGGAAATCAGGTTGGACATGGTGGTGTGCGCGATTTTTTTGCCGTTGTGGTTGCGATAGCCCTTGTCCCAGAACAGTGTCTCTAACTGCTTCATCGAGTATTCACCGGTCGCGTAGAGTTCAAACAGTTCCCGCACCATCGGCGCTTCCGTTTCATCAATGACCAGCTTCCCGTCCGCTTTTGTGTAGCCGAAGATGCGGCTGTTGCCGAGTACGACGCTCGACTTGATGGCTTGCTGGTGACCGAATTTCACACGTGAGGACAGCTTGCGGAGTTCATCCTGCGCGATGGAGGACATGATGGACAAGCGCAGTTCGGCATCCTCATCGAACGTGTTGATGTTGTCGTTCTGGAAGAATACACCGACGCCGTAGCTCAAAAGCTGGCGCGTGTACTGGATGGAGTCAAGTGTGTTTCGAGCGAAGCGGGAGATTTCTTTGGTGATAATCAGATCGAATTGACCTTCAGCGGCGTCCTCGATCATGCGGTTAAAGTTCTCACGCTTCTTCGTAGAGATACCGGACAAGCCCTCGTCAATGTACCCCGGCACGAATGTCCACGGGAGATTCCTTCGGATCAGATCCTCATAGTAGGAAACCTGATTGCCCAGTGAGTTCAGCTGCTCGTCACTCTCAGACGACACACGCGCATAGTAGGTCACGCGCAGCGGCAAATCGTAAATGGACTTTGTTCTTAGCTCCATTCTGATCGTATGTATGTCCATTTGGTGCGCTCCTTCGTTTTTCGTTTTATCATGTTTTTTCTACCATATCACACCTGTGTGAAACAAGCAAGTGTGAGTTTCTGACAGGAGCATCACGTCAGGACGCTCCTGTCAACTCCATTGGAGGCGGACGGCGCCAATGCGCTGATTTTGTTTTTCATGCGGTTGCGTTCCGTCTCCGTAATCAGTCCGGCTTCAAACAGAACCTGATTGTAGTAGCTCAGCCAGAGCTGTTCGGCAAGCTCTTTCTTTGCCTGCTCCGGCGACGGTTTTTTCTGCGTGCTGATGCTGTCCACCTCCTTTTTTGTAAGTATTCCCAGCGGAAATTAGAATCATGCAGTTCTTCTTCGCCACCCCCAAACGTCTACATCGTGTCCATTCGCATTTCTTCATGATCGTCCTCGGCGTGACCGAGGGAAGTTTTCTTTTGCCGGAGCTCCTTGCGGCGCTTGCTGTCAATATGCAGCGGCATGGTCGTTCCGTCGAGCTGCGGCGCATCATCTGTCATCTGCTCCACAGCACGACCAAGGCGCACAGCGCCGTGCACAAGATCACCGCCGTAACTGAGATCCATGCGCACAGGTGAATTTTCTTCCGCGCTTCCTGTACTGTATCCGAAAGCTGTTTCTTCGTATCGTTCAGAGTCTCGGTCAGGGCAATCTTCGTACTCTCGGTCAGTGCTTTGCAGCCGGAAGAATACTTCTCGTTCAGGTTCCCAGCCTGTCTCTCGAATTTTTCTGCACTCTCCTGCATCTCGGTCAAAGCGTTCTGTGCTTCCTGCTTCGTCAGGAGCGTTTTCAGATCCGCGTTCAACTGCATCTGCTGCCGAAACAGCCTGTCCTGCATTTCGAGCAGCGCGCTCCAGTTCCGCTCCGTGACCATCACGCTGGGTTCCAGCCGTTGCGCCTCGTCCATCAGCTTTTTGTGCTGCGTCAACATTTCTTGTGTTGTCATTCTCCGTTCTGTATCCAAATTCCGCCTCCATATTTTCTTTTAAGTATTTCTCCATGTGCAGCTTGCTGTCACGGCATTTGCGCCCGTCCGGTGTGGTGTAGGTGATGTTCTTGCGGCTGTCCGTCCAAGTGGCGTCGTAACCCTCAGCGCGGAGCAAGATCAGAAATTCCTCGCGGCTCCCAGCGCAGCGCATACACTCGTCGATCACGCGCATGAGTTCAAATTTCCAACTCTCACCTTTGGATGCCGTGTAGTATTCCGCATTGGACATCCCGCGCGCCTGCCGCTGGCCATCTCTCTGAAATTTCGGCAGCCCCAGTTCTTCGCAGATCTGGTCATTGCGGATGCGCAGCTCCTGAATTTGCTCGTCTGCCATATGCACTTTCCGACCGGTTTCAAAATTGACACTGTTGATGATACAGTGGGAATGAATGTGTTCACGGTCGGTATGCGTACAGACCAGCACCTCGCAGCCCTCGAAATATCCGGCAAGCTGCCGTGCTGCTTCGTGCGCTGTGCGAGGATCAATGTTCGCACCTTTCGGGAAGCTTTGCACCATGTGGTAGAACATCACGCCGCCGTCCTTGTGGTGCAGCAGCTTCGTACTCAGAAATTCGTCGAATGCCGTTTCCGGCTGGCAGCCAATGCCGCTGATGAGATTCTGGCTATCCCAGAACGTTTTTCCGGGCTGCGAAACGTAGCGCATCACGCTTTTCATGCAGCCGCGTGTCTGCGTACCCTTTTTGTAGTTCACGAAATGGACGATTGCGATTTTGCCACACCTCCCTCCTGCATTTTCCTCAGAGCGGTATTGATCTTAGAGAATTCCTGCACGGCAGAATCCAAATTGGCGAACTGTACCTTGCCCATGTTCGCCAGCACAGTCAGCTGGTTGAGGTTGTTGCCAATGGCTTTCTGCTGCCGCAGGACTTCCCTGAGTCCGTCCAAAATCACGATGCGTTTTCCGAGACAACACGCGGTCACATAATCGCTCTGGCTCATATGGGCTTGTGCTGCTTTTTGGCGTATCGTGTCCAAATCCTGTTCTGAAATCCGAATGCTGAATTGTTTGTCCTTTTTCATGTTTCCTCCGTTTCCATTGAAGTGGGTGTGGGCTTCTGCCCGCAAACAGCATTTGGCAGGAAGCCGGTTTCCGGCGACTAGCCAAATGCGATGCTGGCTCCTCCCGAACGGGAGGATTTTCCCCGCCGCGGCGGGGGATTCTCTGCGCTGGGCTGCCGTATTGCACTTGCATTTTTCACGTTGCCCGCACGTTGGCGCAACGTTGGCTTTTCCTGTCGCGCCGCGCACGCACTCGCTGTCTGGGCAGAAGGCCGCACACAACGGCGACACGCGGCTCACGGTGCGGTGCGGACACTCGGCACACCCGCAGGGTCGATCGTGCCGATTGTTTTCACGGGCAGAAAATCGGCACTATCGGCACGTTTGAGGGAAATCCACCGTTTGCCGTTGCTGCGGTAGGTATCCGCCAGAATCCCTTTTTCTCTTAGAGCCGCAACGCTTTCCCGCACCAGCCGGGTGATCTTTTTCGGCGTGATTCCCAGTGTACCGTCAGGGTCGATCTTCGCAGACAGTGCCGATGGTGAGCCGAGATATGTAGAATCGGCACGGAGCAATTCAGAGAGAAGTTTTGTGAGTTGAAGCGTTGAAATCTTAGAAGCACTGCTGCAAGTTTTGCTGTCCTCAAGCAGTTTCCAGACGTGATCTTCCTCGCCAAATTCGAGTTTTAACGTGCGATCCGGAATGTCGCGCCCAGTGCAGTGCAAGGACGCAACGTTGGCAAGACGGGAGTTTTTCTGGAGTACAAACGTCGAATCTGCCGCGCCGCTTAATCCCGTCGAACCGGAGATCATGTTCATCGGATCATCGTCGTGGAGTTTGCGCAGGTGGTGGATCAACAAAATTGCGATGTGCCGCTTGTCCGCAAGTTTCTTGAGTAAGCCGATGTCCTGATAGTCATTTGCGTACAAATTGCTGTCACTGCCCGCGCTCCGAACACGCTGCAACGTGTCGATCACAACGAGCTTCGTATTGGGATGCTCCGCTAGAAATTGCTCAATCTGCTGTTCCAAGCCGTGCTTGAGCGTGTCGGCCATGATCGCAAAGTGCAGCGTCGGCGGCGCATCTTCCGTCAGGTCAAAGAGTCGCGTCTGGATGCGCTGGAACGAGTCTTCGAGGCTGAGATACAGCGCTTCGCCCTGCGTTGTTGCGAAATTCCAGAGCGCCTGCCCCTGCGCGACGCATAAGCACAGCCACAAAGCCAGCCAAGACTTGCCGATTTTCGGCGCACCCGCGAGGATGTGTAAGCCCTCTGGAATAAGCTCATCTACCAGAAAGTGCGTCGGTTCATATGTCCTGTTTTGCAGATCTTCCGCTGTGATGGTTTCCAGTTTTGTCATTTTTTCACTTCCTTCCCGTTTGCTATTGACATTCTGTGTCTCATGATTTAGACTTATAATTAGCCAATAGATTTGTTTTCTATTTTTAGACTAACATAATCCAAAACTATTGTCAAGACTAATTTATAATATAAATTTCTATAAATCTATTTTGAGGTGCAGTCATGTCTGATTTTCAATGCAAATTTTATCTTCTGGACAGTGCAGAAACATTGGAGTGCAAAGAAGGCAACGCCGAGTATGTCGTAAAAATAGCAGACCGCCCGTTTCCGGACAGCCTGCTGTCGTTCGTGTATTATGATATCAATTCGTGGGAGCCTCGGTTTCACGAAGCCGACCGTGCGTTGATGGAATTCTACCAGTCGCGCGACACAAAATGCTTAAAACTCGTCCAGAAGCTTCTGGATGATTTCAAGGACGAGCATCCTTATTTCTTCTACCTGTGGCTGGATTGGAGCGACCGGCTGAAGCAAGCGGCAGTAGATTGCAAAAATCCGACGAAGCTTTTGCCGCACAAGGAGCTGGCGCACGTTCCAAGTAACCTTGCGACGATACAGCAGCAAATTCTGCGCCTGTTCCAGACGGTTCTGGACGCAAGCATCACAGACGTGGACTTTTCTATTCGAGTGCAGGCGTATGAGCAGGCTCCATCTTTGCAGAAATTTGACTTCCAGCCAATGAAGATTTCGTTCGAGTTTGTAAATGAGAAGCAGTTTGCGGAGGTCTTGTATCCGCAAAGCATGTACGACCTGATCGACTTTTCCTTGCGCAAGTGCGTTCAAGAGAAGATCATGATGCGCACCTGCAAGAACTGCGGCAGGTATTTTGCCCTCACTGTTCACGGCAGTACAGAATATTGCAGCCGCGTGTTCGACAGCCGCGGGCGTACCTGTAAAGAGGTTGGCGCAATGCGGCAGTATCTGCACAGCCACGCGCAGGACGAGCTGCTGAAAATCTACCGCCGCGAGTATAAGCGCCGCTTTGCATGGATCCGCGCAGGCAAAATTTCGCAGGAGGCATTCTCCGCATGGAGCAAGGAAGCACAGAAGGAAAAGGAGCGGTGCGAGAATGGAAAGATCTCGCAGAAAGAATTTATAAAGTGGTTGAAAAAATAACACCATTTTCAGGCATATACTACCTGAAATTATTGCCTTGTTTGTTGGATTGTGTATAATGTAAATATACTTTAGCTCTTTTGACAAGTGATTAAAGAATTAAAGGAGATCGAGCAATGATTAGGTTATTCGTAATTGGTGACATCCATATTGGCAAAAAATATGACCGCTATCCGGATATAAAGAGCCGACTGATCCAGAGTCGGTTTGACTGTCTGGAACGCTGCGTCCAGAAGGCCGAGCAAGCGCATTGTGATTTTTTCGTGATAACAGGTGATCTGTTCGACTCTGCTAGCACGGTTTCGCAACGGGACATCAAGAAAGTGGTGGAGATTCTTTCTGGGTTCGGCGAGCGGGTGCTGGTGCTGCCCGGCAACCATGACTACTATACCGGAGAGGAGACCGTCTGGAAAGGCTTTCTGGCGGCCTGCAGAGAGTGCGAAAACAACATTCACCTGATCACGCAGCTGCAGCCGCTTCCGTTTGAGATCGGGGAAGAGCGGATCGTGTTCTATCCCGCGCTGTGCCAGTCAAAGCACGCGACGGAAAACAACCTCGGATGGATCCGGCAGGAAAGGGCGGAACCGGACTGCTATCACGTCGGGCTGGCGCACGGCGCATTGGAAGGCTTGTCGCCGGACATGAAAAACGAGTATTTCCTGATGACGGAGCGGGAGCTCAACGAGCTCCCGATGGATCTCTGGCTGCTCGGGCACACGCATATTCCGTATCCGGACGGGCTGCCGGAGGGCGCGGACACGGAAGGATACCGGATCTTCAACCCCGGTACGCCGGAGCAGACGGATCTGAGCAACCGTACGACGGGCGTCTGCTTTGTCGTGACGCTGGAAAAGCAGGGGGGAGCCGTGCGCGTTCTGTCGCACCGCTGGCAGAGCGGCGCGGTTCGCTTCTACGATCTTGCGGTACACGCTGGCACGCAGAACACGCTGGAAAAGACGATCAAAGCTGCGCTCGCGCAGATCGCGGATCAGGCGCACGCCGTTTTGCGGCTGACGCTGTCCGGCACGGTCACGCCGGAGGATTACGCGGGAAAATCCGACGTCTATAAAGCGCTCCTCGCCGGGTTTATGACCTATGAGATTGATGACACTGCTTTGTGTGAACAGATCACAGAGGAAAAGATCCGCGCGGAATTTGCCGAGATCGGCTTTGCCGCGCAGCTGCTGGAGCGGCTGCTGGACGAGCCGCAGGAGCTTCAGATGGCGTATACGCTGCTGAAGAAATGTCAGGAACAGGAGGCGGGCAGATGAAGATCCAGAGTATCCAATGTGAACAGTTCGCGGGACTGCGAGGCGCGATTTGAAGACGGCATCAATCTGATCGTCGGGCCGAACGAGGCCGGAAAGAGCACGCTGGTCGATCTGCTGTACCAGACGCTGTTCCAGAATGCGTCACTCGACAAAAGAAGCGATAAACTGTTTATGGAACGCTACTTCCCCAAAACGACGGGTGCGGTTCAGGCAGATACGATCGACGGGACGCTCCGCATGGAAACGGCCGACGGTACGTTTGTGCTCCGAAAAGAGTGGGATCACGGGAGAAACGGCGCATGCAGGCTGACGCTGCCGGACGGCACGTCGATCAGGGACCCGCAGAAGATCAGAGACGTGCTGGAACAGCAGCTTGTCTACGGAAAGGGAATTTACGACGAGGTCGTGTTTGCCTCGCAGAGGCGGCAGCAGACGGCCCTGCAGGGCCTGTTCGGTGCGGAATCCGGCGTTATGGGTGAGCTGTCTTTGGTTCTGAGGCGCGCCGTGATGGAAACCGGCGGCATTGACACGGGCAGGCTCGAACGCGCGCTGGAAGAGCGGCTCGAGCCGTATGAAGGCAGCTGGGATTTTGAAATGGATATGCCGAAGGGCGGAAAACAACACGGGATCGAGAATCGATGGAAGAGAAATGTTGGCAGCATTCTTGCGGCATATTATCAGAGGGACGAAGCCAAAGCCCAAAAAGAGCAGGCGCTTAAGAATGAGAAGGCGGTCGAAGACCTGACCCGGCAGGTACAGCAGGCGAAAGCTGCGCATACACAAGAGCAGTCAAAGTGGAAACGCTTTGTCGAGGTGAGCGGGCAGATCAAAGCGCGGAAACGCACCGAGACCTTACTGGAAAAAGCGGAGCAGGAGCTGAAAGAGCAGGAGGATGCACAGAAGCGCTGGCCGGAGGCCGCCGCGCAGCTCCGTGAAGTGAAGAAGCTGAAAACGCAGCTGGAACAGGCACAGAAGAAGGCGCTGTACGAAACGGTATCCGGGCTGAAGAAGCAGGAAAACGACCTGCAGGCACAGCTGGAGAAGAACGGAACGGTCGACACGGATGATGTAAAAACAGCAGCTGAGTTGGAAAGGGACATTGCCGGTCTGGAATCCCAGATCCACGGCATGAATCTGACGGCGGATATCCGGCAGCTTGGCGATGCGCAGATCGAGGTCGTCTCCGCGGTAAGCGGACTTCCGATGGAGTACACGGCGGAGCGCTTTGACCTGACAGAGGCGGTCTGCATCCGCATTCCCGGCATTGCGGAGATCCGTCTGGCCCCGAAGGGCGTCGACATGGACGCGATCACGGCGGAGCTGGACCAGAAGCGCGAAGAATTGGCGGCTCTGCTCGGCAAATACGGCGCGGCATCTGCGGAGAAGCTGCAGCAGCGGCTGGAGCGAAGGAACGATCTGCAATGGAAACTGCAGCAGATCCAGCGCGACGAGCAGCGCACACTGGGCGATACAGATTGGGACGAGCTGAAAAGCGCGGCCGCCGCGCTCCCCGATGATCTGCCGGATGAGCGGACGGTACAGGCCGCGCTCCGCAGGATCTGCGGCGGGCAGCTGCCAGACAACTTCTGCGGCGGACTGCAGACGGAACTGAAAGCATTCGAAAAAAAGTATACCGATCCGGACAAGCTGCGGCAAACGCTTGAAAAAACGAATCAGGATGTGGAGCGCTGCCGGGAGGAGCTGGACGGGGCCGGGCAGCTTCCGGAGGAATTCCGGGACGTTTCAGATCCTGAGACATACGAAGCCAGACTGAAAAAACTGGCGGAGGATGCCGAGACTAAAGTGGAACGCTGCCGGAACGAGCTGACGGCAGCCGAGCGGCAGCTGGACGACAGGACGGCGGAGGAATACGAGGAGGAGATCCGGAAGGCCGACGAGTCATTCCGCCGGCAAAAAGAGGAGCACGCGCATTGGAAGCATATTCAAGACGTGTTCCTCGATTTGAAAGAGACTTCCATGGGCAATCCTATGACTGACCTTGAAGCGGCATTCAGGCGCAATCTTTCGGAGCTGTCCGGCGACCGGCTGCGGGCGGTGGAAATGGACGAGCGTCTGAAAACGCGGATCGTCAGCGGCGGGCATCCGTTGAACGCGGAGATCCTGTCCGAGGGCACGAAGGACACCGTTTCGCTGGCCTTCCGGCTTGCCGTGCTGGAGCATCTGTACCCGGACGGCGGCTGCGTGGCCGTGTTCGACGACCCGTTCACCGACATGGACCCACAGCGCACAGCCGCGGCCTGCCGTATGCTCTCGAAATTCGCCGAACACAATCAGGTCATATTTGTTACCTGCGATGAGAAATACACGGCTTTACTGAATGGTCACCAAATTGAAATGGAAACAAGATGACAGAAAGAGGTTACATATGGACATAAATTTGAATGCGCTTCGCAAGGCATTGGAGCAGGAATGCTGTGACGCATTTTTTATCGGTGACTTTGGCGGCGCAATGGTGCAATTAACAGAAATTCAGGCAGCTTCCCCAAGTGAATTGATTGTGTTGGCACAAAAAATGGGAGTCAATCTGCAAAAATTCGAGATATCTGACTAAACAAAAAATGCTGTCATTTGATGCATGAGGTGCTGTATGGCAAATTATTATCCCGGATCTGAGCCAAAAGAGCTTCGGATAAAACTTGACCGCTTATTTGTAAAGCTGGACGAATACTATCCAGACAAGATTGTAATTGGTCTACATAATGACCACAAAAAACTTGGCGAGCGTATAACTGCAATGTACCGTGCATTGGGCTATCCAGACTACCAGTCTTTTTTGGTCGCCTATGGCTACCATGTAGAACGAAAAGCCAGTGGGCGAAAAAAGACAGTTGACCCCAAAAACGTAATTGCCGAACTACAGCGACGCTATCCGGACGGTTCACCGTTCTGGAAACTCAACGACCTATTTGCAGAAAACCCAGATCTGTTTAAAAGCAGGAAGGCACTTACAAATAATGCTCCCTCTGCTTTCGGTATGCCGCTGGCCGCATATCTGCGCTCCATCGGTTTGCTTGCCAAGAACGATGAAAATAAGGATGCAAAAGCGCAAAGTGATACAGGGGCAACGAAGGAAGATGTTCACTATCCCGCCCAAAGGATAGAACCCGACATTTGTGTAAAAGATGTTTCAAATATACGCAAGGATGAATATGCGCTGTACCACCAACTTCCCAATGGGAAATGGCGATTGGAGCATTTTAAACAAACGAATTCGCTGTGTTACACGATGCCGGATGACGTAGAAGAGGTTTGTGATGATGCATTTATCGGTTGTAAAGAGCTACATGAATTACGGCTTGGAAATAGTTGTACCGTATTTAAAGAAACTTGGTTTCGTGAGCCGCCGGTAGAAGTCTATCTGTCGAAAAGTGTCCGATCTCTGGTTATTTTGCAGGCTACAAATATGAAGCAGTATACACAAAGGCTTCACGTTTTTCACCCCAGAGCACAATCAGAAGGTTCTAAATTTTCCGAAGAAAGAAGCAAGGCAAAACTTCCTCATTATGTTGTGGCTGAAGAGAATGAGCACCTGTTTCTTGACGAAGACACCCTTTATGAGGTCCTTACAGATGGCAGCTTCCGATTGCTCTCATGCCGCTATACCGGCATGGGCAGAATTACCGTTCTGGATGGAACCAGCGAAATTGGACCCGATGCTTTTGCTTATTGCGCAGGTCCAATCTCGATATGTCTGCCAGAGACGATACGTGTGATTGGCGACAGGGCATTTTGGGGCGCAGGCATCCGCTATCTCAAAGGCCCAGCACTGGTTAAGCAGACGTACTCATACGCTTTTGCAAGATGCCATCCATTAAAGGCAATATGCAGGCCAGACAAATCGAAATGGCTAGACCCAGATAATTGCGCTTGCAACAATATGCAATTATATACGCGCGGAGAGTACACAGGACAAAATGATTTTCCGTTTTGTAGTGACGATCTGGGTGAAGCGTTACAGGGGCTGAATCTTCGGATACTTGCTGGGAAACTTTCTTGTTTGAAAGATGCAAGTATTCGTTATGAAGAAGACAGTGACTCTATTTTGATAGAATCGAAACTGCGCCAACGGCGAACCGACTATACGGAATATGTTGATACATGGATTCATGCATCTTTAAACTGCCACGTTGGTGAGTCAGTGGACTGGCTCTTGGGCGCCGAAGATTGGATTGGGTGTGTTACAAAAAAAGGCGAGGTAATAGGAACACTAGATGATGTTTCCAGTTTGCTATCAAAATACCGTTCGTCGTTGATTTTTTCAGGCGGGAAAATCACTTCTCTTCAAACGCCGAAAGAACGAGGTCATAACGCCAAGTATCCTAAAATTTGTGTAACTATGCGAATTGGTCTACGTAGGCTAGAGCTAGATACGAAAAACTGTGTTCAGCAAGAATACTCTTATGCCAAACAAAATGACGGGATTATTTTGTTTCGATGGATTGGCGACGGAATGCCGGAGCGCTTAGCTTTGCCGAGCTATATTGATGGATTTCCCGTCACCAGACTTGGACGGAAATTTTTGCAACCACTGTACGGGGCGTATGGTTCTGAGAATCACACCAATGAATTGCGTGAACTTATCCTTCCCCAAAAGCTGAAGTATCTTGATGCAATGTCTCTATATTTTGAAAGCATGGGTAACAGAAGAGACTCTACAAAAAGAATCATATTTCCTGCTTCCCTGGAGAACATTGATTCACAATTTTGCTCAGAGCGGCGTTCTTACTCTGGGGGATACGAAGAAGGTGATTGGTTCAGTAGCTATACAATTTGCGTCGTTCCAAGAAATAGCTTTTCAGAACAGTTCATGCTCTCATATCAGTCTCATTTTCCAGAGCACAGATTTTTAGTTGTGTACGACGATGCGCCGGAAGCTGAGCAGTTGGTTATAAATCTAGCAAAGAAAGAGCTATGCGAGGATGGATATAGTCTCCACATTTCTGACTGGCCAGGAGACTATCCGAATGATTCAGCTATTACATCTTTGAGTTTTCCAGAAATCTATCAAGGAAAACCTGTTGTAGAACTCAAGCTCGCAAAACCCTTTACCAGCTGGGTCAAGGCAATAACAATTCACAGCGGAATTCGTAGGATTATTTTGGAGCACGGTGAAAACAGAATTACACTTTCTAGAATTCGTGGTAGTGGTAGATTTTCTACGCGTGAACTCGAACTTGGACTTTGTGCGAATTCTATCGAGCAGGTTATTGTTGATGTTAATAATCCATATTTGCACTCTGATCATGCTGCAATTTTCACGAAAGATAAGAAAATTCTTCTTCAGTTTCTTTGCGGCGCATTGGAAACATATTCGATTCCAGACGGCACAGAAGAAATTACGAGTTCTGCATTTGCTGGAATGCGTCGTCTCAAAACTGTAGCATTTCCATCATCACTTCGGAAAATTGGGTCACTAGCATTTAGCGGTTGTATAGAACTCAGCTCTTTTGTTGGCATTGATGGAGTTCCAGAAATAGCTCCGGATGCGTTTCAAGATGTTCTGGGAGAAGAACGTGGTGATTTTAGAACGATAGGGCATAGAATAATCACAAGATATATCGGTGCTGCGCAAAAATTGATAGCAATTCCTGAAGGCTTCCAGAAAATTGAGAACACTTTTCTGCGTTTTGCAGATAATGTCACGAAAGAGACAATAGAAGAAATATACCTGCCAAACAGCATTACAAATATCGAGTATTGGCCATTTTCGGAGGCATGCCACTTAAAGAAACTTCATTTGCCTGAACGGCTAGTGGCATTGCCTAAAGAGTTTTTCTTCTATTTTAATGACTTGAGTCGTCTGGAGATTCCAGCGAGTGTGCAAAGCATCCGCTTAGAGACATGTATGTACAACACGGCTTCAAAGCGGCAAGAAATATGGGTTGACCCAAATAATATGTCGTATTGCTCATGGCATGGTATGTTGTTTACCAAAGATAAAAAAGTGTTGTTGAGTGTTCCTCCAAATCATCCTGCCAGCAGGCTTGAACTGCCAGAGGAGACAATTGAGATTGCAAATTATGCCTCTCAAAATTGCCGCAATTTAATGCACATCGACATTCCAAGGCGTATTCTTCGAATTGGCAATGCAGCATTTTATGGTGCAAGTAATGCAATAGTTAAACTACCTTCAAGCATTCAGAATGTCGGAAAGGACGCATTTTACAATTGTAAAGAGATTGAAGTATCTGATAATACAAAACTACCGGGGACGATTATTGGTGAAATCGGTGGTAATACCTTTAGTGTATTTTCTTCCCAGACAGGACAAATAAAATATCGAATATGGATGAAGTGGGAGGGTGCTGAGTCGGATCAATATAATAAATATTACCGATTCGCCCAAAAATCTTGGGGAGATAACGCTACATTTCCCGTGGAAGAACTAGATAAATGGTTTCTTAAAATCAAGGCTCAAGAGACAAAACTGCACATTGCGAAATATCGTTTGGAGTATCCGATCAATTTAAATACAGATATGCGGCAAAAATATGAGGCATATCTTTTAAAACAGGCATTAAAAAATGAAGCATTAAAGGCAACTCAGGCGCGATTCGACGCAAACGTATTTATTAAGATCGCTGATTTAAATGTAGGAAAGGGTATTAAAAAAGCACTTTTGAGCAGAGAGAACATTCGAAGCATTCCTGAAAAAATGCGCCGTCAGCTACTGAATAGCCAATCAACAGAAGAAATTATTGAATTGCGTTGTACACAAGACAAATTATTCACACTGATAAATACGTTGTCAAAACTTGTAGGAGAATGCGGCATCGTTTTATCAAATTTTTGCACTGACTCAGATGATGATTGGTGTACTAACTCCGATGAGGATTGGCAAGAGGGCAGTTACTTTTACCTTGGGGAGGAAGTAAGATCCTTAAATCAAGCAATTCACTTTAATCTTGATCGCGTAGATGTTCCGGCTTGGCTTAATAGTGTAGGGACGTCATATTCAAAAGCTGAGCAGAAGCAACTATTTCATCTCGGTATTGCTGGAAAAATCGAACACGGAAGGCGAGTCTATTATAAATACGAAATACCCAGCATTCCCTATTCTGTATTTCTGCGCGAGACTGGAATACCTGATCGAATTCAAAGAATTGAGCACATTCATTCAGGGGATCCTCTCTTGCTGCGGCGTGCAGGAAAAATTGGTCAACCTCAGAGGATTGAAGTAGTTCATGCACTCGGAACGATTGGTACACTTCCATCGAATATCGGTGACGCGCTATTCCCTTTTGTGGAGTATGATTTGCCCGCTATAGATGCAACCGTGCTTTCTGTTGTCCCACACTCCCAGCGTAACTGCCACAGTAACAGTGCACTTATTGCAGTCCATATTCAAATTAATTCTTTGTCCACATGATGAGTTAACTATATCTTTAAGTTTATGTGGTATTTATGAAGCGGAGAAAATGAATGAGAACAAAAATTCTGAAAACAAGAACAGAAAATAGGCTTGCAACTAAGTGTGACAACTGCCCGCGGGAGCGACTATTCAATGATAATTGTAAAAATCAGGCGCTTCCGCAATTTTCATTAGAAGTTCTACAAGAAGATTTGCTTTCTGCGATTAAAGATTTCTATAATAACGATTTTGAACTATTAGACAGAAACGTACATGAAATTTGCATTGTCAGCCATATCTATCATTATTTCGCTATGCGTTTTGTAAATAAGTATTCAGGCTATCATATCGATATGGAATACAATCGAAATGGTCGTGGGGCAAAATACTACTGCCGTAACAATTATGCCATTCCAGATCTAATTATCCATAAACGAAACTGTAATCTCTTTAATCTTTTATATGCCGAATTCAAAGCAAACCGCAAGAATCACTCCGAGCACGATATAGAAAAATTACAACGCTTCATATCTGATTCTTTTGGCGAAGAAAATGGACATCTAGTAGAGCCATACCGATTTAAATATGGTGTCTCTATTCTGTTAAATCGCGGAAATGTAGATTTTCTGTGGTATTGCAGCAATGATTACAATACGCCCGTTAGAACCACAATATGCACTTCATCTTGGACACCAACAATCTGCTTTGAAGCAGATAGGATGTGAGTTTCTATTTCTTCACCAAGGTGACATCACCTTTAGGTTCTCGTGCAGTGATGCGTTGGGGTTCGAGTCCCCATGCCCGCACCAAAATTAACAATCCGAGCCAGTACTCTTCAATGAATATCTGGTTCGGATTGCTTAATTTCCTTTAGGTGTCTTATGGTGTTATCCCTCGTAAACGGCCACAAATATTTCTGAGTAAAAGAATAGATCTTTCAAATTCTTCCTCTGTATATACTCTTGGAGAGTCTGGGTGGTCAATCTTATTTCTAATATAAGTTGGTAAAGTTTTGTAGCCATGACCATATCTATCTATTTTCTCATGCTGTGCAGGAACATATTCGGGTTGCGACTCGATCTCGGTATCTGCAGCGGCTATGGTTGGATTCCCCGTCTGAAGTTGAAAATCGCCATACAAAGCAATGTGGTAATCAACTGTATGAACACCAAATGCTAAGTAATTAATTTCTGCGGCAGTTGCTGTAGGAAGAACCATTTTACTCATCTTATCTGCTTTGATAACGCCTCCGTCGGAGGACAGGATGATAATCAAGGTGTTGTCTAAATCTTTTGTTGCAGCTTGAATAACATTCTCAGAGTGCGTCGCAAAAAATATTTGTGACATTTGCGTACCGCCTTGTGAAAACAATCCCGTATAATAATCAAAAACCTTAGACTGCCATTTTGGATGCATACTTAGTTCGGGTTCGTCAATAAGTACGATACCTCCATTGAGGTTCCTGCTGTTTTTTAATAGCTGTGCGCCTCTGAATACAATTTGTTTTTCACCAGTACTCAGGTCATCAATTGCAATATTTTTTCCATTTTTAGAAAAAATTACTTTTTTCTCATCTGTAGCTTCTTCGTCTACTCCCTCGAACTTGATAGTGTCAAAGAAGTTGTTAAATGCATTTTCAAAGCGGAATATTTTCGATATTCTATGGAAGTCCTCATAGTTTGTGTACTCACCTTTCGAAGTAAGTTTATCCAGAGAAGAATTGTTCTGTGCTTTTACATCAACAATTAGTTGCTTAATGCTGGTAAAATCATCTGTAACATCGTTGTCGTAGCTATCTGTATCTAATTGCTGTGTAGTTGTTGATTTAACCGGTTTAGTATTGAACCCGGAACGAGCCTTTGAGTATGCACATCCGTAATGGCGAATATCAAGAGCATCTTCTTTAATCTTATAAAGATTACCTTTATGCCCACTTACATTAGTGGACACATCTTCACCTTCTTTGGTGCGTATATGGAAGCCGATACTCGCATTCACATCATGCGGAGTAATTGTATACTTTACGCCGTTAACATCATAGGTAATTGACCTAAAGGGTTCAATTGTTCCTAAATTTAAGAAGGTCGAAATTGTTTGGAGAATTCGAGTTTTACCCGTTCCGTTTTCTCCTGCAAGAACAATGGTTTTGTAGGGGACCCCCTCGTCCTTTATAAAACTAAGGCTCAAATTTCCTAAAATAGGATCATTATCCCATTGTACATTGGTAATCATCAGATTCCCTCCTTAATTATGTATTGCTTTTAGTTTATCACAATAGTCTTATTTTTTCCATCACAATCGCATCTATCTCCTGCTCCAGTTCCTGAATTCTTTTCTGCAACGACAAAATGCGGGCGTCGAGGATTGGTTTCCTCAACGCCCACATTTTTTGCAACTGTGCCAGCTTCTCTACTTCCTCGGCACACTGCTCTCGCACAGTTTCGGCACACGCCTGCACCTTGGCATCCAGTACCTCCTCATGAATACGGTGGGAGGCGCAACAGGCTTTTCCATTCCGGTGGTATCCACGGCACACATATTCCACACGACTCTTGCCGTTCCAGCAGCGGATCATAGGAATGAACGTATTCCCACATTCCTGGCAGGTCAGCAGTCCCGCGTAACGGTGCTTGGCCTGATTGCCGTTTGCGGGGCGAGCCTGCTGTTTGAGCAAGCGCTGTACCTGCTCCCATTCCTGTTTTCCTATGATTACGGGGAAGAATCCCTCATGACGATACCAGTCGGTTTTGTCTATATGCTTGGCCTTACCGTTGTTGTATTCTCTGCGGTGGTTGTTCAGCACGCCGGTGTACGCCTCCTCCACCAGAATGTTTTTCACACTGGCGTATGTCCATAGGAACTGACCGTCACGGGTTTTGTGCGTATGCCGGACCTCTCTGCCGCACCGTTCAGCTCGGAGCTGCGCCGGTGTCTTTCGCCCCGCAGCATTAAGCCGCCGGGCAATCTCTTTCTGCCCACCCCCCTGCAAGTACAGAGAATAGATGAGCTGCACCGTGACTGCCGCCTCTGCGTCTATCCTGATCTGCCCCGTATTTTTGTCTTTCCAGTAGCCGAAGGGAGGCGTGATCACGATGCCGTCTTTCTGCTTCTGTCGGTATCCCGCCCGGATCTTTTTGCCAATATCCTTCGCATAATAATCATTCATCAGGCCGCGGATACCGATGATCAAGTCATCTTCGTCGCGGAATGTATCGACGCCCTCCGTGGCAGAGATCACGCGCACCTGGTGTTCCCGCAGGTAATCGATGAACAATGCGGTCTGGGTCCTATGGCGGCCAAGCCGGGATAAGTCTTTTACGATGACAGCGTCAATTTTATCAGCGTCCACAGCCGCCATGAGTTCGTCCAGCCCACGGCGGTCAAAGTTCATGCCGCTTACATTGTCATCAAAGGACTGTCCCACAATGGTGTACCCGTGCTGCTCGGCAAATGCCTGGCAGATTTCTTGCTGATTCAGCAAAGAGTTCATCTCTTGGTCATCATCGTTTGATAGCCGCGCATAGAGCCATACCCGCACCTGTTATCACCTACCCCGCATAATAATCG
>ERZ832522.865-NODE-865-length-43233-cov-11.181134_pt1 | contig 43233 bp, 34 predicted proteins | sample MGYA00519951_ERZ832522 | MGnify/ENA primary metagenome ERZ832522 (study PRJEB31850, sample SAMEA3708728) | human gut metagenome | biome: human gut; feature: human-associated habitat; material: faeces | place: China | collected 2014 ... | reverse complement strand
ATGCCATACCGCATAATCCAAAATCTAAAAAACATCCTTATGAAAACCTTGTTAAAACGGGATTTTCTGCGGGCGGACAGAGGCGTCCGCCCCTACGGTTTTTTTGGAGTCTTTCGGGAAGTTCGTAGGGGTCGATGCCCACATCGACCCGAGGGTAGTTACGAATTCGCCGAAGATTTCCGTAAAATCAGGTTTATTTGCCGGGACGATGTGGGCATCGTCCCCTACGCATAACCGGAAAATTTCAGAATTCCTGAAAAATTACTTCTTTGTCAGGCGATTTAACAGTGCAGTGATTATGATAATGACGGCCATGACGAGGAAAATGGCGAGCATGCCCTTTCCCATGTAGGGAAGCAGCTCCGGCAGGCGCTCAGGATGAAAGCTCATGGTTTTCCCTCCTTATTTCATGAAAAAGTTCAAAATCAGTCCGCCCGCGATGACGGACGCGATCTGGCCCGAGACGTTTACGCCGATCGAGTGCATGAGCAAAAAGTTCTGCGGGTCTTCTTTCAGTCCCATCTTATGGACGATCCGTCCGGACATCGGGAAGGCCGAAATGCCCGCCGCGCCGATCATGGGGTTGATTTTCTTCTTTAAGAAGAGATTCAGGAATTTCGCAAACAGCACACCGCCTGCCGTATCGAACACGAAGGCAAACAGACCAAGCGCCAGAATGAGAAGCGTCTGCGGCTGCAAAAACTGCTCGGCGCGCATCTGAGAGGCGATGGTCAGCCCGAGAAAAATCGTAATGAGGTTCGCCAGCACCTTCTGCGCTGTCTCGGAAAGGGAGTTCAGAACGCCGCACTCACGAATTAAGTTACCGAACATCAAAAATCCGACAAGGCTCACAGATGCAGGCGCGACCACGCCCGCAACGATCGTCGTGAGAATTGGAAAAAGAATCTTCGTCGTCTTGCTGACGGATTTCTGCTCATAGGGCATGCGGATCAGGCGCTCTTTCTTCGTCGTCAGAAGCCGGATCACCGGCGGCTGGATGATGGGCACGAGCGCCATGTAGGAATACGCCGCGACCATAATCGCGCCAAGATACTGGGACCGCAGCTTCTGCGCTACAACAATGGCCGTCGGGCCGTCGGCCGCTCCGATGATGGCGATCGAAGCCGCGTCCGGCAGGTCAAAGAACATCCCCGCCAGACACAGCGTAAAGAAAATGCCGAACTGTGCCGCCGCACCGAAGATCATGAGCTTCGGGTTTGCGAGCAGCGGGCCAAAGTCGATCATCGCGCCGATGCCGATGAATAAAATCAGCGGAAATAGCTCGTTTGCGATGCCCGCGTCATAAAGAACACTCAAAGCGCCGCGCTCTACCTGCCCGCTCACCCACTGGTCGACCGCGCCGGACATTGGAAGGTTTACTAAGATCGCGCCGAAGCCCATCGGCAGAAGCAGGCTCGGCTCCATGTCCTTCGCGATGGCAAGGTAGACAAGCAGTCCGCCGATCACCCACATCACCACCTGCTGCCAGGTGAGGTTTCCCAAATTGCTGTACAGGATTTCCATACACGTCTCCCCTTTTTGAAAGCTGTCTGTACAGGAGAAAGCACCATTCCCATGGAAAGATTTTATTTTCCCTCGGAAAACAAAAAAACTCTGATCGCCACGCCAAAGCGCGGCAATCAGAGTTTTGCCATTTCATCCAGCGGCGGGTCCTAAGACCGTTTTGACGCCATCTGTCGCGATTTCTCGCCGGCTACTTCCTCTTATGCACTAATTGCTATCAGTATACGAAACCGGCTTACTTTTTGCAAGTGAAATCTGTCTTTTTTACAGGCTCTTAACGCCCCTCACTCATACCGCAGTGCTTCGATCGGGTCCATCTTCGCCGCTTTGTTTGCGGGATAGTATCCAAAAAACACGCCAACAGCCAGCGAGAAGCTGAACGCCAGCACGATCGCGCCAATGCTCGGAAGCACCGCGTTTTTGAGAAGCCCGCTTCCGACGTAGCCCATAATCGCGCCCAGCACAATGCCGATTGCTCCGCCAATCAGGCAGATGATCACGCTCTCGACGACAAATTGCAGACGGATATTATTGTTCGTCGCGCCGAGGGCTTTTCGTGTGCCGATCTCCCGCGTGCGCTCGGTAACAGAGACGAGCATGATGTTCATCACGCCGATCCCGCCGACAAGAAGCGAGATGCCCGCAATGACCGAGATGGCAACCGAGAGGGTGCTCATCATCGAATCGACGGACGAGATCATCGTGTCCATGCTGATGGCCGTGACGGTGTAGTTTTCATTCGTGCGGTAATACCGGGCCAGATAATTCTTGACCTCTGCCGCGACCTCCGTGCTGCTTTCTCCGAGCGCGGCCTGCACGGTAATGTTCGAAAAGCCGCGGTCCGCGCCGACCAGCTGCTTGGCAGTCGAGAGCGGAATGTAGAGCGAGGTCGAGATGTCCTTATCCGAAGCCGTCGAAAAGGAGAACGCCGACTGCTCGTATTTGTAAACGCCCACAATGCGGAACGTGTAGCTTCCGCCCGTCAGCTGCACCAGAAGCTCCTGTCCGAGCGCCGCTTCCTGATTGCCGTCAAAGAGATTATTCACAAGCTTATCGCTCACGACGCAGACCATGCGCCGCCCGTCATCATCCTTCTGCTGCAAGAGCCGTCCTGCCGAGAGCTTCACATCGTTGACCGTAAAATACCCCTCGTTTACGCCCGAGGCCGAAACGTTGGCATACAGCCGTCCGTCCTTCGCCTTGCCGCTTCCGGCGGACTGGGAAAGTCCGGTCGCCGCGAGGCGCGCGCCGAAATTCTCCTCCATGGCCGAAACCATCTCGGGGGTTATGAGATCGGACGATTCCGGCTGCTTCATGGCCATCATGCTCATCATGTCGTCGCTGGATACCTCGCGGGACTTTTCCTGCAAGGAGACGATAATTGTCGACGCGCCGAGGTCGCTCATCGTGCCGTTGATATAGCCCGACAAGCCGTCGCCTACGGTCAGAATGCCGATGACGGCGGCAATGCCGATGATGATGCCGAGCATCGTCAGAACCGCGCGCATCTTGTTTGCCTTCAGCCCCTCGAGCGCGAGGCGGAGCGATTCACCGAGTCCCATCTTCTCTCGCGCCCCTTTCGCCGTTTGTGTATAAAATGCCGTCGCGCATCGTAAGGATCCGGCCTGTCTCCGCCGCCAGCTCCTGATTGTGCGTGATCAGAACGATTGTCTTTCCCTGCTCGCGGTTGAGCTGGTGAAATAAATCCATGACCATGCGGCCGGTTTTGCTGTCGAGCGCGCCCGTCGGCTCGTCGGCGAGGATGATCGCCGGATCGTTTGCCATCGCCCGCGCAATGGCCACGCGCTGCTTCTGACCGCCGGAGAGCTCGTTCGGCTGGTGCAGCATGCGGTCTGCCATGCCGACGAGGTCCAGAAGCTCCTCTGCCCGCTGCGTCCGCTTTTTCTGCGGCACGCCTGCGTACATCATCGGAAGCTCAACATTTCGCAGCGCGTTTGTGCGCGAGATGAGATTGAAATTCTGGAACACAAAGCCGATTTTCCGGTTCCGGATCTGCGAAAGCTCGTCGTCCAGCGCATCCTCCACATCGGTTCCGTCCAGCCAGTACGTTCCTTCCGTCGGCCGGTCAAGAACGCCGATCATGTTCATAAGCGTCGATTTGCCGGAGCCGGACGCGCCGACGATGGAGACGAACTCCCCCTCGTTCACGTCCAGATCAATCCCGTGCAGAATTTCGAGCTCGTTCGGCTGCCCGACATAAAAGCGCTTGACAATACCGCGCATGCGAATCAGCTGCCGGCCGCTCATTGGTACGCCCCCATCTCGGCCATCGCCTCAAAGCCTGTGGCCTGCGCGAGAGTCACCGTCTTTCCGACATACGAAAGATACGTCTTCGCCTCGGTAATGACGCGCAGTCCCGCCTCCACGCCGGAACCGGAGACCGCGATGTCGAGATCATCGTCGAGCCCTGTCGTGACCGGCAGGCTCTCAACGAGATACGTGTCCTTCTCCTGCGCGCGCAAAACGAGAATGCAGGTTCTCCCATTTTCATCGGTGTAGACCGCCTCATAGGGAACGGCCAGCACGTGCTGCTCCCGTGCGATGATGTAGCTCAGGCGCGCCTCCATACCGATGCGAAGTCCGGAGCTCGTTTCATCCACGGAGACCTCCGCCTCAAACGAGGGGTCGGAAGAGCTCTCCGTATCGCCCAGCTGGTTTTTCTTCGCCGTGGGCGCAATCGTCGTGAGCGTGCCGGGAATGACCGTGTCGCCCGTCGCGTCGGACTTAATTTCAACCATCATACCCGTCTTCACGTCGCCAAGATCGTAGCCCTTGACGCTCGTGGACACAACGAGATGGTCGGTGTCCTCGATCACAAACAGGAGCCCCGAGCCGCTCGAGCCGACGGTTGCATAGACCGCCGTAACCGTACCGGAGACGGGCGCGGTGATTTTTGTGTCGTCCAGCGTTTTTCCGAGCTGCCGGAGCGATTCCTCCGTGACCGCCGTGTTCGCGCCCGCGTTGGCCGAGGCCAGCGTATCAGAATACGCCTCCAGCTGGTCCTCCGTGCCCTTTTTCGTGGAGTCCAGGCTCGTCAGCGCCGTCTGATATGCGCGCCACGCGCTGTCGACCGCGTCGGCATAGTCGCTGAGCGCCTGATCTTCCCCGCGAAGCGCCGCATTGTAGGTCGCCTGCGCGATATCGTATGCGGACTGCGCCGAATCGACCGCCTGCTGTGCACTCTCGCGCCCCTGCTTGGCCGATTCGAAGCTTGCTTCAATCGTCTGCACCTGCTTTTGAAGCGTTTCCAGTTCCACAACAAGTGTGATATACTCGACCGACAGCTGCTCGCCTGCGTCCTCGAGTTCCTGCTTGCGCTGCTTGTCCTGTTCGATCTGACTGTTCAGCTCCGGAAGCGTGTCTTTTGCCTCTGCGGCCGACTTGTACGCGCTGTTTGCCGAATCGAGCGCCGACTCCGCATTATCGAGCGCCGTGGCGGCATTGTCTCTTGCAGACTGCGCGGAAAGAACCTGCGTATTTTCGCCGAGGTTCACGTTTTCCTTGTACCGCTCATATGCGTTCGAGGCCTTCACATACGCGTCGTAGGCGTTATCCACCTGCGACTGCGCGCCAATCAGGCTTGCGTTGAGCCCCGCGTCGAGGCCCTGTTTAAAGTTATCATACGCGTCATACGCGCTCTGCACCTGCGCGCCCGCGCTGCCGGAGGCGACCTCCATGGAGGTTTTCTGCGTGGCGATCTGGTTTTCGATCTGCTCGCCGTCGAGCTCCGCCAGCAAGTCGCCTTCCTTTACAACGTCACCAACCTCGACCAGCACGCTCTTGACCTGGTAGGCAAGCGTCGAATAGACCTTCGTTGTGTCGCTGCTCTCGACGGTCCCGGTCGCACTGATGCTCGATTCCAGATCGGCATATTCCAGCACCTGCGTATCCGAGGCCAGAACCGCCTGCGTATTGCCGCCCTTTTTCCGCAGCAGAAAGAATCCCGCCGCAACGAGGACCACAACCGCCAGTACGATCCAGCCTTTTTTGAGCTTCTTTTTCTTCCGCCGGGGCTTGGCGGAGGCTTCTTTCATTTCTTCCATTGACTGTTTCTGCTCCTTTGTGCGCAGGACTGCCCGAAAGGCGAACAATCCCCAAAATACTACTTATCAGCATACTCCCAAACCGCGCGCAGTTCCCAAAGTTTTTGTGAATATTCAGATACATTTTAGATACAAAGGTTACATTTTTCGCAGTTTTTTGGAAAACGGGCGCACAAAAGCGCCGGGACACTTGTCCCGGCGCTTCGCCGTATTCAAAGCTTATTCTGTCATCATGCGGATGATCTCCTTGTCCGTCTCGCGCATGCCGACGCGGCCGAGGCGGCTGAAATTTGCGATCGAGTTTTCCACGCCTTTGGCGACCAGTCCGTCGCCACCGTAAAACTGCTTGCCGCAGCTATACATCTCAAAGCCCAGAATCCCCGCCTCGACCGCCATCGCGATTTTGGCCGCGCAGGAGGACTTGGCTCCGTCGCAGACAATGCCGGACGTGACCGCCAGCGCGTTTACGATCGTGTGGGAAATTTCCCGGCAGCCGCCGCCGTGCAGATACGCAATGCCGGCGCCCGCACCAGCGCCCGCGCTGACCGCGCCGCAGTAGGCCGAAAGCCTGCCGATGCCGGTCTTTTCATGGAGCGTCACAAGGTTGGAGACAAGAAGTGCCCGATAGAGCTTTTCTTCGCTCGCGCCGAGCTCTTTGGCGTAAATATAGACCGGAAGCGAGGCCGTAATACCCTGATTGCCGGAGCCGGAATTGATGACGACGGGAAGGTCACACCCGTTCATCCGCGCGTCCGAGGCCGCCGCCGCATAGGCCCGCGCTCTTGTGCGCACATCGTCGCCGTAAGCCGCCAGCAGCACCTTTCCGATACCTGCTCCGTAATTTCCGCGCAGTCCCTCCTCTGCGATCGCGCAGTTGCAAGAGAGCTGCCGCTCCAAAATCGGTCTCACGTCATCTAACTCGCACGTGTCCGCGAACTCGCAGATGTCCGCAACATTCAAAAGCGTATAGTCGGGCGCACCTTCGTCCTTGCCCGTATCCTCGTCCGGATCCTTGGAGAACAAAACGCCCGCATCTGTCTCCACCAGAACGATATTCGTATGCTCCTGCACGGCGCGCACAGTCGCAAAATGGCCGTTTGCCCGGACGGTTACCTCAATATCCAGCAGGAACTCCGATTCCGTCGCCGAGACGGAAAACGCCGTCTGCTCCATGTACCCGGGCAGCGCCGCAATTTCGTCGGGCGTCACGTGCGACACGACCTGCAAATCTGCCTCTGCGTCGCCTGCCAATGCGCCGATGGCAGCAGCCGCTTCGATGCCGCGAAGCCCGCCCGTGTTCGGCACAATGACACTCTTGACATTCTTGATGATATTGCCGCTTGCAGCAACGTCGATCTCAGCTGGCAGCATCCCCAAAGCTTTTCTTGCCACTGCCGCGCAGTATGCAATCGCAATCGGCTCCGTGCACCCCATCGCACACACAAGCTCGCGTTTTAAAATCTCCACGTAGGTTTTGTAGACCGTGCTCGTTCGTTCCATGCCGCATTCTCCCTTTCCCTCGCCGTTTCCGGCATTTTTTCTTATTCTACCATGTTCGCCCCGGAAGGACAAGGGGCAGTGTGAAAATCGCCCGGGTTCTCCCCGGGCGATGAACCTCAGATGTGCGAAAGCAGGAACTGCCGCATGTTTTCCTTCCCTTCCTCGCTCAGGGGAAACGTCTCCTGCGCCTCCATCTCGCTTTTCTCGTAGCAAAACGGTCCGTGCCAGAGCTCACAGAGCATGGAGCTCGCCTCCATGTCGACCTCCTTCGGGTTTTTCATCGTGATGGCGGGCGTGACCTTGAAGCGCAGCGCGCCGTAGCTTCCGGTAAAGACGTTGTTATTTTCAAAGCTGTGCAGCACAGGCAGAAAAAGCTCTTCCATTTACGCCGTCAGCGCCTCCATTTCGTCAAGCAGCTTCGAAAACATCGCAAGCGCCCGGTTAACAGGCTCCGCTGTCGTCATGTCAACGCCCGCTCCCTTCAGAAGCTCGATCGGGCTCTTGCTGCATCCGCCGGAGAGGAAGCCGAGGTACCGCTCGACCGCGGGCTCTCCCTCGCTCAGAATGCCCTCCGAGAGCGCAATCGCCGCCGCGTAGCCCGTCGCGTACTGGAAGACGTAATAATTATAGTAGAAGTGCGGGATCCGTGCCCACTCGAGCGCAATTTCCTCATCGAGCACCACGTCTTCTCCATAATAGAGCGCGTTGAGCTTCCGGTATTCCTCGCACAGAACATCCGCCGTCAGCGTCACGCCCTGCGCGCTTAGTTCCGCCATTTTGAGCTCAAACTCGGCGAACATCGTCTGCCGGTAGAGCGTCGTGCGGAACTGCTCGAGGAAATGGTTGATGAGATAGGCGCGCTGCTTTTTGTCCGTCGTTGTCTTGAGAAGATGCTGCATGAGAAGCGCCTCATTGCAGGTCGACGCGACCTCGGCTACAAAAATCACGTAGTCGGAATACACGATCGGCTGCGTCTTATTGGATAGATACGAATGGATCGCATGCCCCATCTCGTGCGCCAGCGTGAACTCGCTGTCCAATGTCCCCGTGTAGTTTAAAAGCACATACGGATGCACACGCGCGCCCGCCGAGTATGCGCCCGAGCGCTTGCCGGTATTTTCATACACGTCAATCCAGCGATTGTTAAAGCCCTCCTGCAAGATCTTCCCGTACCGCTCACCCATGACGCCAAGCGCCTGCGCGACGGTCTTCTTTGCCTCTGCAAAGGGAATCCGCTCCTCCGACGCGGCAACCAGCGGCGTATAGAGATCGTACATATGAAGCTCGCTGACGCCCAGAAGCTTTTTGCGAAGCCGCATGTACCGATGCATCTTGTCCATGTTCTGGTGCACGGCTTCGATCAGCTCATGGTATACGCTGACAGGAACCTCCGTTGCGTCCAAAGACGCTTCCAGAGGGGAGCTATAATGGCGCGCTTTCGAGAAAAACTCGAGCTGTTTGACCTGCCCGGCGAGCATGGCGGCCACCGTGTTTTTATACGCGCCGAAGCCGGCATATAAGCTCTCAAACGCATTCTTGCGGAGCGTCCGGTCGGGCGACTCCATCGCCGCGATATAGCTTCCCTGCGTGATCGGGTGTTCCTCGCCGTTTGCGTCCAACGCCGGACGGAACGTGAGATCGGCATCCGCGAACAAAGAGTAGACCTCCTCCGGCGTGCCCGCCATCTCGCCCGCCATCGCAAGGAGCTTTTCTTCGCTCTCCGACAAAACATGTGCCCGTTTGCGGCGGATAGAGTCAAAATGCCGCCGGTAGAGGTTCAGTTCAGGCACTTCCTCATAGAATTTCTCCATTTGTTCATCGGAGATCGACAGCAGCTCCGGCACCTCAAAGGCCGTGTCCGCGCCCAGCTGCACCCAAACCTTCGTGAGCTTGCCGGTCAGGTCCTGATAGACGGCGTTTCTTGTGTCCTCGTCGCTTTTGCGCTGGGCGTAGTTCGCGAGGCTGTCCAGCAGCACCGAAATTTCCTCTCCCAGCTTCTGATATTCCAACAGTGTCTGCGCGCTCTTAGCAAGCTTCCCGGCGTATTCCGGGAGCTTTGCACCAAGCCCCTTCAGTTTTTCCAAATCCTGCATCCACGCCGCGTCCGACGCATATAAGTCCTCCATTGCCCATGTATCTTCGCGTGCAATTTCCTCCCGCGAACGGATTTTCTCTGCCATCCGATAGCCTCCTGTCACACAATTTGTACAAATAGTCTACCACATTTCGGTCCGCTTCACAACTACCTGCCGGTTTTTTGCGCGCGCGCTTGCTTTTGGCGGCGAATGCTGTATAATTATTCCGTTCTGATGCAGTTTTTTACACAAAGGAGATCTTCCCATGAAACAGCAAACCCGCGGCAGCCTGATGCTTCTGCTCTGCGCCATGGTCTGGGGCGCGGCGTTCGTCGCCCAGAGCGAGGGCATGAACTATATAGGACCCTTTACCATGCAGGCGGCAAGATACTTTCTCGCCGGCCTTGTGCTTGTACCGGTCATCTTCCTGCGCGACAAAAAGGGACTCTCCGTCCGCCCGGCTGGGAAGCAGGCGCGGCACCAATTCGTTTGCGGCGTAATCTGCGGCGTGATTCTCTGCGCGGCCAGCATCATCCAGCAATACGGTATCATTCACACGACGGTCGGAAAATCCGGCTTTATTACCACCATGTATATCATCCTCGTCCCCTTCCTCGGCCTGTTCGTAAAGCTCCGCGTGAAGCTTATGAACTGGGTCTGCGCGATCATTGCGCTCACGGGGCTGTATCTACTCTGCGCGGGCGGCGAGGGCCTCTCCGGGGTCAACTACGGCGACTGGCTGACGCTTCTGTGCGCGGTCTTTTTCGCGTGCCATATTCTCTTTATCGACCGCGCGTGCCATGACTTAGACGGCGTGCGCCTGTCCTGCGTCCAGTTCTTCACAGCCTCGGCCGTCAGCATTCTTCCAATGCTCCTTCTGGAGCACCCGAGCTGGGCAGCCATTCAGAGCGCATGGCTTCCGATCGTCTACGCGGGCGTGTTCTCAGGCGGCGTAGGCTACACACTGCAAATCCTCGGCCAGCAGCTTGTACCCCCCACGCTTGCCAGCATGATTCTGAGTCTGGAGTCAGTCTTTGCCGTCCTCTTCGGCTGGATCATTCTCCATCAGGCGCTGAGCGCGCGCGAGCTTCTTGGCTGCCTCGTCATCTTCATCGCCATCGTCATCGCCCAGCTTCCGTCCAAGGAAAAAGCCGCCGCATAATTTCCGATCGATAATCTTCGGCAAATTCGTAACTTCCCATGGGGCGGACAGCCCACATCGCCCCATTGGCACGAACGAATTCGCCAAAGACTTTCGTAAAAACGATTCTGTCTGCCGGGTCGATGTGGGCATCGACCCCTGCAAATTGAAAGCGTACTGCCGATTGGGTCGTGGGCATTGGCTCCTGCAAAGCTTAGAATGTCTCCCTTCAATCCACGAAAAACGGCTCCGGGAAATCCCGGAGCCGTTTTCTGCAATTTATTCCACCTATCGAAAAGATGCTGCGATTTTAAGGTAAGTGTTTTTATTATGCCGGTTTTTTGTTGAAGAAGTATTCCTTCGTCATCTTGATGACGACAGGCGACAGGGCGATCAAGGCGATGAAGTTCGGGACAGCCATCAGGCCGTTGAAGGTATCGGAGATATCCCAAACGACGTCGATGGAGGAAACGGCGCCGACGACGATAATTACGACATACAGTGCCTTGTAGATGGAAGCGGCCTTCAGACCGAACAGGTACTGGAAGCAGCGTGAGCCGTACAGCGACCAGCCGAGGATCGTCGTGAATGCGAAGAGCGTCAATGCAACAGCGACAAACAGAGATGCGATTCTGTTGCCAAAGACAGTTGCGAACGCGGCGGTGATGAGCTCGGAGCCGGGCTTCACGCCGAACGGGATCTCCACACCGGAGCAGATGATGGTAAGAGCAGTCAAAGAGCAGATGACGATGGTATCGGCAAAGCACTCGAAGATGCCGTACATACCCTGCTGGACAGGACCCGGGGTGTCAGCCGCGGAGTGTGCGATTGCAGCGGAGCCGAGGCCGGCCTCGTTGGAGAACGCAGAGCGGCGAAGACCCCAGACGATGGTTTCCTTCAGGACAATACCGGCAGCCGCGCCGCCGATGGCCTGCGGATTGAAAGCGGTGGAGAAGATCTTGCCGAACGCGGGGATGATATTATTTGCGTGGACAACGATAACGGTAATGCCAAAAATGATGTAAAGAAGCGCCATAGTCGGGACAAGCTTTTCCGCGACAGCGCCGATGCGCTTGATGCCGCCGAAGAGGATGATGCCGACGAGGACAGCCAAAACGATGCCGAGGATGAGGTTCAGCGTGCCGCGCTCCGCAGCAGCGGCCGGGATGAACGCGTCGACAGCGTTGTTGATGGAGCCGACGATGGAGTTGACCTGCGACATGTTGCCGATACCGAAAGCGGCGATGGCTGCAAAGATACAGAACAGGATGCCGACCCACTGCCAGCCCTTGCCGAGGCCGTTCTTGACGTAGTACATTGGGCCGCCGACCCAGTCGCCCTTCGCGTCGCGCTCACGGTACTTGATTGCGAGCAGAACTTCGGAGTACTTGACCATCATGCCAAGCAAGGCCGCCAGCCAGAGCCAGAAGATGGCGCCGTAGCCGCCGAGGGCGATGGCCTGGGAGGTACCAACGATGTTGCCGGTGCCGACCGTCGCGGCCAGCGCCGTGGAGACAGCCTGCATCGGCGTGACTGCGCCTTCGCCTGCCTCCTGTTTCTGGAACATTTTACCCAGTGTGTTCTTCATCACGTAGCCGAACTTCGTGAACTGAAGACCACGGTTGCGGATGGTCAGATAAAGACCAAAGAGGATGGTGCACGGCAGGAAGATGTACAGCCATGCTACAGTGTTAAGGGTGCCGGTGATAAAACTAATGATTGCCTGCATAGATTTTGCCTTCGGACGATCCCCCGATCGTCCATCCTTTCCTGATTATTTCCGCCTTGCGGGACGGGAGTCGCGGAAAGGACGTAGCAAGGTCATTGCTCTGTCCTTTTGCCTGAGAGATCGGCGAACCGCCTTACACCTTCGGCGCTCTTGTAAGAGGCTCTCCAGAGAGGAACAACTGCATTTGTATTTTACACAAAATCTAGCGTCAATTCAAGTGTTTTGCTGTAAAAAATATATAAATATTTTTGTACGAATTGTGAATTCCCCGGTTTTTGCACTGTTTGTATGGAAAAACCGGCTTTTTTCGGCCATTTGTAAACTTTTCCTAAGAATTTCTTTTTTCAGGATTTCGCAGCGTGCCGTTAAGATCGTGTGAAGCGGTTCACTTCCCGCTTGCGCCATAGTTTGAAAGTACGCGCGCCGACGGGTCGTTCACATCGCAGCCCGGCCACGTTTTGTTCGGCATCCAGAAATCGACAACCATCTCGGACTGGCCGGGATAATCGCGCTCGAAGATCTCGCGGTACAGAAGCGATTCCTTCGTGAACGGCTGCGCGTGGGTATACTTCCTGCGCTTCTCCTCGAATTCCTCGTCGGTATACTGCTTTTCCGCAAATTCCTTGAGATCGTCCACCATCGAGTGGCCGACCGCATCGGAGAACGCCGCCTTTTCGCGGTAGAGAATGTCGTGCGGCAGATAGTCGCCCTCAAACGCGTGGCGGAGCAGATACTTGCCCTTTCCGTATTTGTTGAGTTTCCGCTCGGGGTCAACGGACATGACGTACTTGACAAAATCGAGGTCGCCGAACGGGACTCTGGCCTCTAGCGAGTTGACACTGATGCAGCGGTCGGCGCGGAGCACGTCGTACATGTGAAGCTCGCGGATGCGCTTTTCGGCCTCCTTCTGGAATTCTTCGGCAGAGGGCGCAAAGTCAGTGTATTTATAACCGAACAGCTCGTCGGAAATTTCACCCGTCAGGATTACGCGCAGGTCGGTGTTTTCGTGGATCCACTTGCAAAGAAGATACATGCCCATACTCGCGCGGATGGTTGTAATATCATACGTGCCCAGCATCCGGATGACCTCTTCCAGACTATCGAGTACCTGCTGCTTTGTCATATAGACCTCGGTATGCTCGCTTCCGATGTAGTCCGCCACCTGCTTGGCATATTTGAGGTCGATCGCGTCCTCGCTCATGCCGATGGCAAACGTGCGGATCGGCGCATCTGACTTGCGCGCGGCGATCGCACTGACAAGCGACGAATCGAGGCCGCCCGAAAGAAGGAACCCGACCTTCGCATCCGCCACGAGGCGCTTTTCCACGCCGCGAACGAGCTTATCGTGAATCTTGGAGCAGACCGTATCCAGATCGTCGTGGCAAACTGTTTCCGGCTTTGCAATGTCGCAGTAGCAGACGAACTTGCCGTCCTTGTAGTAATGTCCGGGAGGGAACGGCATGATCTTGTCGCAGAGCGTGACTAAGTTCTTAGGCTCGCTGGCGAAGACGATCACGCCCTTTTTGTCGTAGCCGTAGTAGAGCGGCCGGATACCGATGGGGTCGCGCGCGGCGATATACTCTTTCGTGCGTCCGTCGTAAAGAATCAGCGCAAACTCCGCGTCGAGCATCCGGAACATGTCCACGCCGTGTTCAAAGTACAGAGGAAGCAATATCTCGCAGTCCGAGCCGCTGACAAACTCATATTTCTTCTCAAGCTCCTTTTTGAGCTTCTCGAACCCGTAAATTTCGCCGTTGCAGACGACGTAGCTGCCATCGCGCTCAAACGGCTGCATGCCGCTGGGCGTTAAACCCATGATGGAAAGCCTGTGGAAGCCGAGCAGTCCCTTGCCGGTATCGACGATCCTGCTGTCGTCGGGGCCTCGGGAGGTGGTCTTTAGAAAACCCTTCTGAAACTCAGAAAAGGCGGCACAAACGTCACAGTAACCCATAATCGAACACATGATAAAATCCTCCAGAATTTTGAATCAGCATTCGATAGGGCAAGTGCTGTCTCGCTGTGCCACCTATCTTTTGTCTCTGTCGCGTCTTCTAACGCTCTGCCTAGGTAACGGGCGGCAGGCCCGGCGCACCTACTGAGAAACTATGTTTCCGTTCAGCTTGCGGCTCGCCGGGTGTTCTTCGCGTAACGCTTACTGCGCGGTTTCCACCTTGCCCACGCTCTCTGTCAGCAGCCTTTTACGGTACTTTTCCCAGCTCAAACGCCTTTGGATCTTCTATTTATCTTGTCTTGTGCCCGGCGCGTCTTAGTCCCACGCGCTGGTATCCAGACAGGAAAGATACAATTCTGCATCTTTGGCGAAGCAGGAATCGAAAAAATCGTGCTGCTCGTGGACGCTTTCCATCAGGAACGAATGTGCGGGGTTGATGAACTGGTAGGGGCTTTCAAGCTCATAGGAACGGTTCACATTGCGGTTCATATAAGAATCCTCCTTCTAAAAAATAAATCAAAATAAATTGGACAAACAAATTTATCTCACGCCGAACAGAAGCTTGTCGTACGTTGGGAACGGCCAGAAGCGTTCAGACGTTAACGGCTCTGCTTCGTCACACACCACACGGAGAGCCGCCATTCTCGGGAGCATCGCGTCGCGAATCTGGAACGCGGACTCGGTGACGCTGTCAATGGCTTTGATCTGGAGCGTCGTTTTTTCAAGCTCGTCTGCCGCCGCGTCGATCTGGTCGAGAAGCGAAGAGAGCTTCGTGATCGTGCCGGTTTCGTATTTTGCCGGCAGCGACGGCAGGATCGTGCGCTTGGCAGCCAGTGTCTCGGTGAGCTCCTTCGTGTAGCCGGCAACGGCGGGCAGGATCTCCTTGCGCGTCATGTCCAGCATCGTCTGCGCCTCGATGGTGACAGTCTTGACGTAGTTTTCCATCATGATCTCGTAGCGCGACTCGAGCTCCGCCTTCGTGAAAATCTTGAGGCCGGTCAGCATGTCGACGTTTTTCTTTTCCAGCAGCGTCGGCATCGCGTCGGGCGTAGTTCTTAAGTTCAGAAGGCCGCGCTGTTCGGTTGCTTCCTTGATCCATGCGTCGTCGTAGCCGTTGCCGTTGAAGATGATGCGCTTGTGCGCGTGAATCGTGCGGCGGATGAGATCGTGCAGCGCGCCTTCAAAGTCATCTGCCTTCTCGAGCGCATCGGCAAAACCTTTGAGCGACTGCGCGACAGCGCCGTTGAGCATAATGTTCGTGCAGGCAATGGAGTTGGCCGAGCCAAGCATCCGGAACTCAAATTTATTACCCGTAAAGGCAAAGGGAGAGGTGCGGTTGCGGTCCGTCGTGTCGCGCAGGAACTTGGGAAGCACATGCACGCCGAGCTTCATGACGGTCTTCTCCGCCGCGTTGTAGGGTGCGTCGGCTTCGATCGCGTCTAAAATCGCGGTCAGCTCATCTCCCAGGAAAATCGACACAACCGCCGGGGGCGCTTCGTTTGCGCCGAGCCGGTGATCGTTGCCAGCCGTCGCAACGCTGAGCCGCAGCAAATCCTGATAATCGTCGACGGCCTGAATGACCGCGCACAGAAAGAGCAGGAACTGCGCGTTTTCATACGGCGTTTCGCCCGGCGTCAGAAGGTTTACGCCTGTGTCGGTCGCGATCGACCAGTTGTTGTGCTTGCCGGAGCCGTTGACGCCCGCGAAGGGCTTTTCATGCAGCAAGCACACGAGACCATGCCGGAGGGCAACTTTCTGCATGATCTCCATCGTCAGCTGGTTGTGATCGGTTGCGATGTTGGTTGTTGTATAAATAGGGGCCAGCTCATGCTGCGCCGGGGCGACTTCGTTGTGCTCGGTCTTGGCAAGGATGCCAAGCTTCCAGAGCTCCTCGTTGAGGTCCTCCATGAATTCCGCGACCCGCGGCTTGATGGAGCCGAAATAGTGATCATCGAGCTCCTGTCCCTTCGGGGGCTTCGCGCCAAAGAGCGTCCGGCCGCAGAAGACGAGGTCCTTGCGCTTGTCAAACATCTCGCGGTCAACAAGGAAGTATTCCTGCTCGGGGCCGACGGAGGTCTTGACGCATTTCACGTCTTCGTTGCCAAAGAGCTTCAGAACGCGCATCGCCTGCTTGTTGATGGCCTGCATTGAGCGCAGCAGCGGCGTTTTCTTATCGAGCGCCTCGCCGCCGTACGAGCAGAACGCCGTCGGGATGCAGAGCGTCTTGCCCTTCAAAAACGCGTAGGACGTGGGGTCCCAAGCGGTGTAGCCGCGTGCCTCAAACGTTGCGCGCAGGCCGCCGGACGGGAAGCTGGACGCATCCGGCTCGCCCTGAATGAGCTCCTTGCCGGAAAACTCCATGATCACACCGCCGTCGGGCGACGGGGAAATAAAACTGTCGTGCTTCTCGGCGGTAATGCCGGTCAGCGGCTGGAACCAGTGGGTAAAATGCGTCGCGCCGTGCTCGACTGCCCAGTCGCGCATGGCCTCGGCTACGGCATTGGCCACCTGATTATCCAGACTCACCCCTTCGTCGATCGTCTTTTTGAGGGACTTGTAGACCTTGGCCGGAAGTCTTGCGCGCATGACTCTGTCGTCAAACACCAGACTTCCGAAATAATCAGAAACCGTTTGCATGTTACGCCACTCCTTTCGTATGAATAAAAGCCGGGGCAAGGCGTCAAAATCCCAAAAAGACGCCATTGCCCCGGTTTCCTCGTTACCTGTATTCTGTATAAAAAACGAATCGTTCGGGAAGCTATGATCTCATCGGCTTACGACGAGGTACCACAGGTTCCGTCAAAATAAGAAAAGACGCCTCTGAGCCCCATTGCTCAAAGACGCCGTTGCCTTATGCTCCGCATTATACGCATGCGGCCTTCGTTTGTCAAGCAGAATTTTTGAAAATTTGCAGGAAATTTTTTCGCTCCTGCATTTTGCACTTTTCCCTTCATCATTTTCCGCCAATTCAGGCTGCAAATTCAGTGTCTGTCTTGTCTGATTGCACGAAATGTCATTTCCGCCTGCAAAGCCGATTGACAGGCGTTTTCCGGCATGCTATGATATGGCACATATGAAAAGCTGTAATAAAATTACTTTTAATATTGTAAGAGATAGTAGAATGAGCAACGGCGTTCATTCGGGCGGGGGCGGTACCTGTCCGGATGAGCGCCCTCTTTTTTAGGAAAGGCTGCTTGATATGGTTTACGAAAAGGAAGAAATTCTGCAATATGTCATTGAGGAGGACGTGAAGTTCATCCGCATGACGTTCTGCGACGTGATGGGCCGGCTCAAAAACGTCTCGATCATGCCCGATGAGCTCGACCGCGCGTTTGCCTACGGCATTTCCATCGACGCGTCGGCCATCGCGGGCTTCGGCGGCGAGGTACACTCCGACCTTGTCCTGCGCCCGGACGCGTCGACGCTCTGCATTCTGCCGTGGAGACCCGAGCACGGGCGCGTGGTGCGCATGTTCTGCTCGGTGTATTACCCGGACGGCCGGCCGTTTGAGATGGACACACGCGCGATTCTTGCAAACGCTGTGAAGGAGGCGGAAAAGGAAGGACTCATGTTCTTCTTCGGCCCCGAGATGGAGTTTTATCTCTTCCGGCTGGACGATACGGGAGTTGCCACAAAGGTTCCGTATGACACGGCCGGATACATGGACGTTGCGCCGGAGGATAAGGGTGAAAATGTGCGCCGCGAGGCGTGCTTGACCCTTGAGCAGATGGGCATCCGCCCGGAGAGTTCGCACCACGAAGAGGGCCCCGGGCAGAACGAGATCGACTTCCGTTACGCGGACCCCTTAACTGCCGCAGACAACGCGGTCACGTTCCGGAGCGTCGTTTCGACTGTAGCTGCTGGAAATGGTCTCTACGCCGATTTTTCGCCAAAGCCTCTGCCGGACGCGCCGGGAAGCGGCATGCACATCAATCTTTCTGTGAAGGCCTCCAGCGGCGCGGATGTCATGCCGCAGGTCATGGCCGGTATTTTAAATCACGTTTACGATCTGACCGTGTTCTTGAATCCCGTGGACGCGTCCTATCGCCGTCTCGGCTGCCGCAAGGCCCCGCGGTATATTTCGTGGTCGAGTGAGAACCGCTCACAGCTCATCCGTATCCCCGCCGCCTCCGGCGAATACCGAAGAGCCGAGCTCCGCTCGCCGGACCCCTCATGTAACCCCTATCTTGCCTTTGCGCTTCTCATCTACGCGGGACTTGATGGCGTGAGAGCCGCGTCTTCCCTGCCCGCGCCCGCCGATGTGAACCTCTTCACAGCGCCCGAGCAGGTGACCGCCAGCTACCGAAAGCTCCCCGGCACGCTCGGCGAGGCCAAGCAGGCAGCGCACGCAAGCGAATTTGCCCGCCGGTACCTCCCCGAGTCCCTTATCGCTTATTACACCCGTTGATGCTACCCTACCCCGGAAAGGAGGCGCGCACAAATGGATAGCGTAACGCAAAGCTACAGCGTGCTGCTCGTCTCCGCGTCCGCAAAATTTATGGACTCCGTGCTCCCGCTCCTGCCCGAGCGCAGCTTTTCGCCCGTCACAAAGGCCCCGGACGTTTCAAGCGCCCGGCGACGTCTTCTCGAGCGCAGCTATGATCTTCTGATCATCAACGCGCCGCTGCCGGACGAATTCGGCACGAATTTTGCCCTCGATATCTGCCAGAGCACACAGACGGGCGTTCTTCTTCTCGTGCGCGCCGAGCAGTACCCCGACGTGACCGCGCGCGTCTGTCAGAGCGGTGTTCTGACGCTCCAGAAGCCGACCTCCCCTGCGCTTTTTTCTTCCACGCTCCAGCTGCTCTGCGCCACGCGCGCGCGCCTTCGCCGCATGGAGCAGAAAACTGCGACGCTGGAGGAGAAGATGGCGGAGATCCGGCTCGTCAACCGGGCGAAGTGGGTGCTCATCGAGCAGCTCAAAATGACAGAAAACGAGGCGCACAAGTTCATTGAGCGGCAGGCCATGGACCGGTGCGTCACACGCAGAACCATCGCGGAAAATATCCTTGCAACCTACAAATAACATAGATTGAAACAGAGAAATTGAAATGCGGAGGAAGCAGTTATGACAAAATACATCTTTGTAACCGGCGGTGTGGTCTCGGGTCTCGGCAAGGGCATCACGGCCGCAAGCCTGGGTCGGCTTCTCAAAATGCGCGGACTCAAGGTCGCGGCGCAGAAGCTCGACCCCTACATCAACGTCGACCCCGGCACGATGAGCCCGTATCAGCACGGAGAGGTCTACGTGACCGAAGACGGCGCGGAAACCGACCTCGACCTCGGCCACTACGAGCGCTTCATCGACGAAGACCTCAACAAATACTCGAACCTCACAACCGGCAAGGTCTACTGGAACGTCTTAAACAAAGAACGCCGGGGCGAGTATCTCGGCTCGACCGTGCAGGTCATCCCGCACATTACGAATGAAATCAAGGATTTTGTGTACCGCGTCGGCAAGAAGACGAACGCCGATGTGGTCATTACCGAAATCGGCGGCACCATCGGTGACATTGAATCGCAGCCCTTCATCGAAGCGGTTCGGCAAATTTCCCTCGAAGTCGGACGGGAGAACAGCCTCTTTATCCATGTCACGCTGGTGCCGTTTTTGCGTGGCTCGGACGAGCACAAGTCGAAGCCCACGCAGCACTCCGTGAAGGAGCTTCTCGGCATGGGCATCAACCCCAATATCATCGTACTCCGCTGCGACGAGCCGCTCGAGTCCTCGATTTTCCAGAAAATTTCGCTGTTCTGCAACGTAAAGCCCGACTGCGTGATTGAAAATATTACGATCCCGTGCCTCTATGAAGCACCCTTGATGCTCGAAAAGTCCAATTTCTCCTCCGTCGTCTGCCGCGAGCTTCAGATTGACGCACCCGCACCCGATCTTACCGAGTGGGAGCAGATGGTTGCGCGCGAAAAGGGTGCAAGCAAGTCTGTCACCATCGGCCTGGTCGGAAAGTATGTGCAGCTCCATGACGCGTATCTTTCCGTTGCCGAAGCGCTTCGTCATGCGGGCTATGCGCTCGGAAGCGAGGTTCATATCGAGTGGATTGACTCGGAACACTTGACGAAGGACTCGCTCGCTGATACAATGCATAGAGTAGACGGCGTTCTCGTCCCTGGCGGCTTCGGCGGCCGCGGCATCGAGGGCATGATCTTAGCGGCGCAGTACGCGCGCGAGCACCGTCTTCCCTACTTCGGAATCTGCCTCGGCATGCAGGTCGCAGTCATCGAGTTTGCCCGCCACGTGGCCGGCATCGAGGACGCGGACTCCGGCGAGTTTAATGAAATCTGCAAGCACAAGGTCATTGACTTCATGCCCGGTCAGAGCGACGAAATCGACAAGGGCGGTACGCTCCGCCTCGGCGCGTGTCCGTGCGAGATTCAGCCCGGTACGACCATGGAGCGCTGCTACGGCACGCTCGAGATTTCCGAGCGCCACCGCCACCGCTACGAGTTCAACAACGACTACCGGCAGGCGCTTACTGACGCGGGGCTCACGCTCTCAGGTCTTTCTCCCGACGGACGGCTCGTTGAAACCGTGGAGCTGTCGGACCGTCCGTTCTTCGTCGGCGTGCAGTACCATCCGGAGTTCAAATCGCGCCCCAACAAGGCGCATCCCCTGTTCCAGGGCTTTATTGCGGCCTCTCTTGAGGAGGCGGCAAAGCGATAATACAGATTAGCACCCAGTTTTAGGAGGAGAGACATGGCATCACAGGTAGTATTGATTCTGGATTTTGGCGGGCAGTATAACCAGCTCATCGCGCGCCGCGTGCGGGAAGCGAACGTATACTGCGAGGTCAAGCCCTGCACCACACCGCTTGACGAGCTGATGAAGTACGATCCCATCGGCTTCATCTTCACCGGCGGCCCGCAGAGCGTCTACGCGGAAGGTTCACCTCAGGTTGACCCGAAGATTTTCACCCTCGGTCTTCCGATTCTCGGCATCTGCTACGGCTGCCAGCTCATCGCGCACAACTTAGGCGGCAAGGTAACCGCCGCGCAGGACGACACCGCGCGCGAATACGGCAAAACCGAAACGTTTTTTGATACTTCCTGTGAGATTTTCCATGGGCTCAAGCCAAGCAGCATCACGTGGATGAGCCACGGCGACTATATGGCAAAGGTGCCCGAGGGCTTCTCCCTCTGCGCGCACTCCGCCGCCTGCCCTACGGTCGGTATCTGCGACGAGACGCGCAAAATCTACGGCGTGCAGTTCCACCCCGAGGTCAACCACACCGAAGAGGGCTCTGTCATCCTTCGCAACTTCTTATATCGCGTCTGCAAGGCGACCGGCGACTGGACCATGGCCGATTACCGACAGAACGCCATCCGCTCCATCCGCGAAAAGGTCGGCTCCGGCAAGGCGCTGCTGGCGCTCTCGGGCGGCGTAGACTCCTCCGTTGCGGCCGCTCTTATGGCCGAGGCCATTGGTAATCAGCTGACGTGCGTCTTCGTTGACCACGGCCTCATGCGCAAGGATGAAGGCGACGAGGTCGAAGCGGCGTTTTCCAAGTGGGACATCAACTTTATCCGCGTGAACGCCGAAGAGCGTTTTCTTTCGAAGCTCGCGGGCGTAACTGAACCTGAGGCCAAGCGCAAGATCATCGGCGAGGAGTTCATCCGCGTCTTTGAGGCCGAGGCCAAGAAAATCGGAACCGTCGACTTCCTCGTGCAGGGTACCATTTACCCCGACGTGATCGAGTCCGGCCTCGGCAATTCCGCCGTCATCAAGAGCCACCACAACGTCGGCGGCCTTCCCGACTATGTTGATTTCAAGGAGATCATCGAGCCGCTTCGCATGCTCTTCAAAGACGAGGTGCGCGGCCTTGGCAGAGAGCTCGACCTTCCCGAGTACCTTGTCATGCGCCAGCCGTTCCCCGGCCCCGGCCTTGCCATCCGCGTCATCGGCGACATTACAAAGGAAAAACTCGACACGCTGCGCGAGGCGGACTTCATCTTCCGCGACGAGGTGGCCAAAGCCGGCTTCGACCGCCAGATGAACCAGTATTTTGCGGTCCTGACCTCTATGCGCTCCGTCGGCGTTATGGGCGACGGCCGGACGTACGATTATACGCTCGCCCTTCGCGGCGTCACCACGTCCGACTTCATGACCGCCGACTGGGCGAGAATCCCCTATGACGTCCTCGACCGCGTGTCGGTCCGCATCGTCAACGAAGTGCGCGGCATCAACCGCATCGTCTACGATATCACCAGCAAACCCCCCGCGACCATTGAGTGGGAATAAATATTTAGTGTTTTCTGAATCCTGAAAAGCGTTGGTAATACAGCGTTTTTCAGGATTTTTCTTTTTTAGCGGCTACAAATTGGCTACATTTGCAGCGATTTTTGTAGCCAGAGGCTCACGGCATAATGCCGTCAAGCTGTCTGGCTACCTCCACCTGCTTGTTGGGGTACAGGTGACTGTACGTGTCCATCGTTGTCTGCACCTTTTCATGTCCGAGCCGCTCCGCGATCAGCAGCGGTGAGAAGCCCATCTCCACCAGCAGGCTGGCGTGGCTGTGTCGAATGTCATGCACCCGTATCCGCTTCACGCCCGAAGCCTTGCAGCCATACTCCATTTCGTGATACAGAAAGCTCTTGGTATAGGGAAAGAGCCGGTCGTCCTTTTGCAGCCCGTAGCAATGGGACATATACTCCTGTAAACAGGTGCAAAGACCGTCGGGAATGGGGATGGTGCGGTTGCTCTTGGGCGTTTTCGGTGTGGTGATAATATCCTCTTTGCCGAGGCGCTGATAGCTCTTGTTCACCGTCAGGGTCTTCTTCTCGAAGTCGATGTCCGACGGTGTGAGTGCCAGCAGCTCTCCCTCCCGAATCCCCGTGTAGTACATGGTCATGAATACCGTGTAGCTGGCGGGACGGTCTTTCATGCTCTCGATAAATGTCTGGAACTCGTCCTTTGTCCAGAACAGCATTTCATCGGCTTTCTTCTTGCCCATGCTCCCCGCCTTGTGGCAGGGATTTTCTTTCAGCCCATAGTATTTGACTGCGTAGTTGAAAATCGCCGTGAGCTGGTTGTTGATGCACTTGAGATAGGTCTGGGCGTAAGGCTTGCCGTTTTCATCCCGGTAGCTGGTCAGGGAGTTCTGCCATTGGCGCACATGGGTAGGCTTGATCTCGTTCAGCGGGATTTTCTTGAAGAAAGGCGTTACCTTCAGGTCGATCAGCCATTTCTTACTGGCAACGGTTGAGGGCTTGAGGCGGTGCTCCATATCCTTGACATACAGAGAGATGAAGTCACCGAAGGTCATGCCGAGGCTGCCCGTGGATTGGCTGATAAAGTCACGTTCCCATTGCAGGGCTTCCTTCTTGGTGGCAAAGCCACGCTTCTTCTTGTGGATGGTCTTGCCTGTCCAGTCCGTTACCCGGATCTGAGACATCCAGCGACCGGTATCGCCGTCTTTTGTTACTGACATTTTTACCTCCTTCCCTCAAGAATCAGGCTTTGATGGGGTTATTTACTCATTACTCTCGTTTTTACCATATTCCTTTTCCAAAAGCTCCGTTCGTCTTGCAATCAGTTCGTCACGGTCAAGTTCTTCCGGCTCTGTGCATTTGACTGCGTTTGCGGCATAGTATGCAAGCGTCTGCTCCTTCCAGCGCTTATATGCTGCCTGCGTGGAGTTATAGGCGCGAAGCTCGCTGCGCTCGTCCTCCCACTGTTCAAGAAACAGGCACATATCCGCATTGAACTCCGCCGTGCTCTTTCCATCAAAGGAAACCGAGCACTCCCATTGCTTGCTGCGGGGCGGCTTCTGCACATTGATCTTGAAGTCGATGCCCTCTACCGTTTCCAGCTTAAAGAGGAAGTCCATCACGTCGGCAAGCGTCCTGATCTGTGTCGTGCTGGATTCATACCCAAGAATATAGGTTGAGGTCGTGTCCAGCAGGTCTGCGATCTGATTGACAACGGCAATCGACACTTCGATCTCTCCGGTTTCGTACTTCTGTACGGTGCGGAGGGATTTTTTCAGCATCTGTGCCAGCTCGGTCTGGTTCAGCCCCTTACGTTTTCTAAGCTGCTTGATTCTCTGCCCGATGGCGGGATAATCGAAATTGTCCATATCTGATTCACCTCGTCCATATCATACCACAGAATAAAGCGAATTGCAAGTGCATATTTTTATTTTCTAAAGGCTTGACAGATGCATCTTGTGTACGTATAATAAAATATGTACTCAGGGTGCGTATTTCGGAGAGACTGGGGAAAGGAGCGTGAACAAAAGATACGCAGACTGAGGAAAATCACATTGAAACAGGAGGTACTATGAGAGCACAGTTTATCACAGCGTCAGAGGTGGCAGAGATCATGGGAATCAGCCGCAGCAAGGCGTATCAGATCGTCCGGGAAATGAACAGGGAACTGAAAGCCCATGGCTATCTGACCGTAGCCGGAAAATGCCCTGCCCAGTATTTCAAGCAGAAGTTCTACGGCTTCCAGATTCCCGGAGGTGAGCGCAATGACGGAAAATGAGAAAACGACCGCCCTCATCCCATCTGTTGGCGCAGATGGAGGGCAGCCGCCTCACAATTCAACTAACCAGAGGATACCACATGAAACCTGCGAAAGCAATCCCCCAGAGGAAAATATTGAGGAAATGCGCGAGAAAATCCGGCGTATGAACGACCCGCATTATCTTCATACCGTTTCCATGACAGAGCTGTATCAGACCGCCTACAAGAGCAGACCGCCCGTCATAGACGGTCTGCTCTACTCCGGGGCATATATCCTCGCAGGAGCGCCCAAAATCGGAAAATCATTTCTGGTAGCGCAGCTTGCCTACCATGTCAGCACAGGGCAAAGGCTGTGGGGCTATGAAGTCCATCAGGGTACGGTTCTGTACCTTGCGCTGGAGGATGATTTCCAGAGAATCCAGAGCCGGATGTTTATGATGTACGGCGTGGCGGATACCGCCAGCCTGCATTTTGCAACGGCAGCAAACAAAATCGGAAACGGTCTTGACGAGCAGCTTGAGAATTTCATAAAGGAACACCCCGACACGAAGCTGGTTATCATTGACACCATGCAGAAGATTCGGGAAGCCGGAGGTGAGGCTTACAGCTACGCCAGCGACTATGAGATCATCGGCAAACTCAAGCGTTTTGCAGACAGGCACAGCATTTGCATCGTTACCGTCCATCACACAAGAAAACAGCCAGCCGGGGACAGCTTTGAAACGATCTCCGGCACAACAGGACTTCTTGGTTGTGCAGACGGAGCACTCCTGATGCAGAAGAAGAAACGGACAGCATTGGAGGCCACGGTCGATGCCGTGGGGCGAGATCAACAGGATCAGATTCTATATCTGAAAAAAGATGCCGACACGCAGATATCGAGCCTTGAACGGACAGCGAACGAGCCGTATCAGGAGCCGCCCGACCCGGTATTGGATATGGTTTCCCAGCTTGTTTCCTCCGGAAGCAGAGAATGGACAGGCAGTCCGACCGAGCTTGCGGAAGCGGTGAATACAGGCATGGCGGCAAATGCCCTCACCAAATACCTGAACGTTAAATCCGGCAGGCTGCTGGACGAGTACCATGTGAGGTATGAGAACAGAGCAAAACACTCCGGGCGGCAGGTGAAGCTCACCTATATGGTAATCGACAATGTTGAGTACGAAGTAATCGAATGAGGACAGCGCGACGGCTGCGACGGTCGCGACGGTGGAAATGATGCCATCAAAGCAACCGTCGCAATCGTTGCGACCGTCGCGGATAGGAAAGGATAGGAAAATGAAAAGCGTACAAATCCCCTATGATCTGTTCATCGACCTCGCCATGTACCATCTTCGGGGCGAGGATGATTTTGAAGAAGAAATCCGGCAGGGCTTGGAGCAAAAGCTCGACGCCATGCTGAACCGGCAGCTCTATTCCCGGTATAAAACCGCTCCCAACGAAGAAGAACGGGAGCAGGCACGGCAGGAGTATCTTGACCGGCGTGGAGTGCCGCGAAGCTATCGCTGGACTACTCCTCCATGGGAGCTGTGACAGGAGCGTGCCACGCTCCTGTTGCTGGCAGACAAGGTAAAGCATTGGCTGACACAGCCCCTCACATCCCCGTCCCCATCGAAAAACCCGCAGATTTTGAGATGGATGGCGGAGAGGATTTTCAAAATTCTCTCCGCCTGTGGGCGGCAGCGTTGAAGCAAATTCGATTGCTGAAAGGCTGGCGGTCACGCCGTGGATTTTGCAAAGTGGGTACTACTTGCAAGCCACGGCAGAGGCTTCCGCAGAAGCCGCATTCCCCGTTCCCCCTCGGAGAGCCCACGATACTTTGCAGCCGCAGGATGAAAGTATCATAGTGGGTTATTACACTTCCGCAGAAGTGCTCCCCCGAAAGCCACCTTGTCCTGCGAAATCTGAAATCAGGAGGTAAATGCCCATGGCAAGAGGCGACGGTATCCATCGTACCAACGCAAGAAATATGAGGCTGACCGCTGCCAGAATCGGCAACGCGCAGCAACACAACGAACGGGAAAAGGGATCCTATGTCAATCAGGATATTGTCCCGGAAAGAACGCGGCTCAATATTCATTTCAAGAAACCGACCGCTGGATATGCGGAGATGTTTGAGCAGATGAAAGAGGATGGGATCATCTCCACCCGCGGACTGAAAGAGGACGCCTTTCTCTACGGCGAGCTGGTCTTTGACGTAAACACCGCCTATTTTCATAATCACGGCGGCTATGACTTCGCAAAACAATTCTACACCGACGCATACAAATCCGCAATAGAAATCGTAGGCGGAGAGCAGTACATTCTCTCTGCGGTCATGCACGCCGACGAGCGCAACCGCGCCATGTCCGACGCGCTGGGGCAGGACGTGTACCACTATCACCTTCATGTGGTCTATATCCCCGTCGTGGAAAAACAGATTCTATGGACGAAACGCTGCAAGGATAAATCGCTGGTGGGTACGGTCAAGGAAACGATACAGCAGGTCAGTATGAGTAAAAAGTGGGATTCCAAGCCCGCGCTGGACGAGCGTGGGAAACCGCTGCTGAACGCAAACGGGAAAACTGTGCTCCGAAAATCCTATTCCGTTCTGCAAGATGATTTCTTCGCCGCCATGCGAAAGGCAGGGTATGACGATGTGGAGCGCGGCGAACGCGGCAGCTCGGAGGAACACCTGGCCGTGACGCAGTTCAAAGTGCAGCAGGAGCAGGCGCGGTTGGAATCGATTGAGGATACGATTGACAGGAGGAAGCAGACGCTTGAAAAATACAATGAGAAGATCAGGGAGCAAAAGGGCGCGGCAGCTTCCTTCCACGAAATCGACAGCATTGGAAAAAAGACCATTTCCGGCAATATCTCCATGACGCCGCAGGACGCGCAGTTCCTCAAGGAGCTTGCCAAGGAGGGCATCGCTTCTCGTGGGCTGATCGGGGGTTTGCAGAATAAAGTTGAGACGCTCAAGCGCGATGTCAGCGTATGGAAACGCAAATATGAAAAGCTGCAAGAGCAGACAAAGGATTTCATGGCGGCACTCAAACGAGCGCCCCGCAAGGTCAAGGAGTTCATACAATTCATGCTCCACACTGAGCCGGAGAAGCCGGAGCAGTCCGGAAACCGTGATATGCCGCGCTGCAAGAAGCGCGACATGGAGCTGTGAGCAACTACGGTGTAGAGCCGTAAAAATACGAAAGTAGCCAACAGGAGCGCGTCGGACGAACCGGGCGTTGTCCGGCGTGCTCCTGTTTGAAAATCTCCGTTTTCCCCAAGTCAAGAGCCAGAGAAAATACTCGAAAAATGCCACTCTTGCACGACCAAAGGCAGAAAGGAGCTTGTATGAGAACAGGGCTTACCAATAATCGGAATGTTTTGACCGCAACAACACATAGAAGCATCGCCACGCCGGTATATCTTCAATATCCAAAATATGTTGCGGGCGTAGAACGCGCATTGCACATGGCATATAAACATCTGATTTATAAATACAAAAATTCATTTGCATTTACAGATTTTCAATTTGCGAATCTGGTGGCAATCTTCACAAATGTGTGCTATAATGTGACTATGTATTTTGATAAGGGGGGACTTCCCAATATGCGCATCAGCTATAACAAGCTCTGGAAGATGCTTATTGATAAAAATATGAAAAAGAGTGATTTGAAAGAAAAAGCCGGCATCAGTTCTGCGTCCCTTGCAAAGCTCGGCAAGGGAGACAACATTACCACAGATGTTCTGCTTCGTATTTGCGAGGCAATGGATTGTCGGATTGAAGATATTCTCGAAACGGTTCGTGACTAACCAACACTAAAGAATTTGATTAGGAGGTTTTGATATGACCATATTGGGCAAGAAACAGATGTCTGAAGAAGACATCAAATTGAATTATATCACTCCGGTCATTCTGAATGGTTGGAAAGGTCACATAACAATGGAGACCAAGATTACTGATGGCAGAATCAACATCAGCGGCAATATTGTGGCTCGCAGTAAGCCTAAGTTTGCCGACTATATGCTTTATCTCAACGATGGGAAGCCAATTGCCGTAGTTGAAGCAAAGGATAATAATCATTCTGTATCTCACGGCTTGCAGCAGGCGATGACATATGCAAAGATGATGGATCTCCCGTTCGCATATTCCTCAAACGGAGATGCTTTCTATGAGCATGACTTCTTTACCGGGCAGGAACGGCAGATTGCTTTAGAGCAATTTCCAACACAGGATGAGCTTGTAGCAAGATATTACGCTGAACTGAACGGCGGCAAGGGCGTATCCGATTTGGAAAAGAAAATAGTCTCCCAGCCGTACTACTCGTCTCAAAGCACATATCCTCCACGTTATTATCAAAGAAACGCTGTAAACAGAACCGTGGAAGCAATCGCCAGAGGACAGCAAAGATTGTTGCTTGTGATGGCAACGGGAACGGGCAAAACGTATACTGCATTCCAGATAGTGTATCGGCTGCTCCGCTCTGACCTTAAAAAGAGAATTCTGTATTTGGCTGACAGGAACATTCTTGTTGACCAGAGTATTTTGCAGGATTTTGCACCGCTTGAAAAGACCATTTATAAAGTGGACTTTTCCGACAAGGAGTGTTTGAGCAAGATCGCATCCCATGAAGTAAACTTTGCCCTCTATCATCAGATGGTTGGGCAGAATGATGAAGAACACTTCAAACAGATTCCCGCAGAATACTTTGACCTAATTATTGTAGACGAGTGTCATCGTGGAAGTGCCAAGGAGGATAGTAACTGGCGAAAAGTGCTGGAGTACTTTTCTTCTGCTACACAGATTGGCATGACTGCGACACCAAAGGAGAGCGAAAAGGTATCGAACATTGATTATTTTGGAAATCCTGTCTATACTTATAGCTTGAAACAGGGTATCGAGGATGGATTTCTTGCTCCTTTCAAGGTTATTAATATCACGACCAACATCGGTGACGGCTGGAGACCGCACAAAGGGCAAACCGATATATACGGCAATGTGCTCGAAGACCGAATCTATAACAATAGGGATTATGATTACAATATCATTCTCCAAGACCGTATTGACGAGGTTGCAAGGGAGATTACCGAGTATCTGAAAAGCACCGACAGGATGCAGAAAACTATTGTGTTCTGCGCTTCCGAAGATCATGCCGAACGCATGAGAATTGCCCTAATCAACCATAACGCTGATATGGTCAAGGAAAATCCGGACTACTGTGTCAGAATCACCGGTTCTGATGTTTACGGAAAATCCAAACTTGACTATTTCATCTCCGTGTCCAGCCCTTATCCGGTTATCGCTACGACATCCGAACTGCTTTCCACCGGAGCAGACTGCAAGATGACAAAGCTGATCGTTCTGGACAAGACGGTTGAGAGCATGACTACCTTTAAGCAGATTATCGGGCGAGGGACCCGTATCAGGGAAAAGGAAGGTAAGACACACTTTGTCGTTATGGATTTTAGAAATGTGACAAGGCTCTTTACAGACCCTGATTGGGATGGTCCCGTAGAACAGGTTGAGGGGTTCCAACACGGCAGCGGAGGAAACAAGCCCAAAGGCGGTGAACCCGCCGGCAGTGGAGAGGAACCGCCCGTTGACCCTGTTGAAACTCCTATTGTCGATAAAGACGGGTGCAGGGTGAAGATTATCAATAAGACCGTTTCTGTCTACGATGCCAACGGCAAGCTGCTTCGTCAGGAAGATATTATCGACTACACGAGAACCAATATCAAAGGCGAATATGCGTCCCTTTCCGACTTTATACACAAGTGGAAAGCATCGGACAAGAAGAAAACGATTGAACAGTCCTTTATGGCAATGGGCATTGATTTGAAAGCCCTGAAAGCAGATCAGGGAATGTCTGATGTTGATGACTTTGATTTTATCTGCTATGTGGCATACGGCAGGAAGCCGCTGACGAGAAAAGAGCGGGCAAGCAACGTGAAAAAGAAAGATTTTTTCAGCAAGTATTCTGCTGAAGCGCAGGCAGTCCTCTCCATTCTCTTGGACAAGTATATGAATCAGGGCATTACAGAGGTTGAGGATATTAAGGTGCTTTCTCTTGCGGACTTTGCCGACTTTGGAAAGCCTGCAAAAATCGTTAAGCTGTTCGGCGGCAAAGCGCAGTATGAGGCTGCTATTAAGGAGCTTGAAGCGAACATTTATGAATTAGAGGTAAGTTAATTATGGCGATGCAGTCAGGTTTTATAAAAAGAATCCGTGATATTATGCGTATGGACGCAGGTATCAACGGCGATGCTCAGCGAATTGAGCAGATGGTATGGATGCTTTTCTTGAAAGTATACGATGCCAAAGAAGATGACTGGGAACTAAACGAGGACAACTACGAATCCATTATTCCCGAAGACCTCAGATGGAGAAATTGGGCAAAGGCCGACAGCAACGGTCACGCTATGACCGGAGACAAGCTGCTGAACTTTGTCAACAACACTTTGTTCCCGGTGCTGAAAGGCAATGATGTAAAAGAGGGAGATACCATTTTATATGAGGGGATTAAAGTCACGCCCGACACCCCAATTAAGAAAGCAATCGTGAAATCGACCTTTGAAGACGCCAACAACTATATGAAGGACGGTGTTTATCTCCGTCAGGTCATTGATGTGATTGATGAAATCGAATTTGATGACGTAAAGGAAAGCCATGCTTTTGGTTTTGTTTATGAAGAAATCCTTCGTGAATTGCAGTCTGCCGGTTCTTCCGGTGAATTTTACACGCCGAGAGCAGTCACCGAGTTCATGGCGCTGATGATCAAGCCGAAACTGGGAGAAAAGATGGCAGACTTCGCTTGCGGTACGGGTGGCTTCATCACCTCTTGGCTGGGACAGCTATCCAAGCAGGTAACGGATACCGCTGCCAAGAAACAGCTTGACGACAGCATTTACGGAATCGAGAAAAAGCCGTTCCCGTATCTGCTCTGTGTGACCAATATGCTGCTGCATGACATTGAGGTTCCGAACATCTATCACATGAACTCGTTGAAGCATAATCTGCTGGACTATACGGACGCGGATAAGTTCGACGTCATCTTGATGAACCCTCCCTATGGCGGACATGAGGACAAGTCCATTCAGGGCTTCTTCCCCGATGATCTGGCAAGCTCAGAGACCGCCGATCTGTTCATGTCGGTGATCCTGTACCGTTTGAAGAAAAACGGCAGAGCTGCTGTTGTCGTGCCGGATGGTTTCCTGTTCGGTCTGGACAACGCCAAGGTGAACATCAAGAAGAAGCTCATTTCCCAGTTCAATCTGCACACGGTTATCCGGCTGCCCGGCTCTGTGTTCAGCCCTTACACCGCAATCACCACCAATCTGCTGTTTTTTGACAACACCAAGCCGACCACAGAGACATGGTTTTATCGGGTGGATATTCCGTCCGACAGAAAGCACTTCTCCAAGACGAAGCCCATGGAGCTGAAACATTTTGATGATTGCATTGCCTGGTGGAATGACCGAAAGGAAATTCCAGATGGCGAAAACTTCAAGGCACAGAAGTTTACCGCAGAGTATCTGCTGAACGAACAGGGCTGTAACATCGATCTGTGCGGTTATCCCCATGAGGAAGAAGAAATCCTTGATCCGCTGGATACCATCCGAGAGTATCAGGAGAGAAGAACCACCCTCAATGCGGAAATCGACAAGGTGCTGGCGGAACTGGAAGCCCTGCTGCCGGGAGGTGTAATTGAATGACACCGGAACAGTTGAAAGCGAGCATTTTGCAGTATGCCATACAAGGTAAGCTGGTGGAGCAGAGACCAGAAGAAGGCACTGGCGAGGAACTGTATCAGCAGATTCAGGCAGAGAGGCAACGGCTGATACAGGAAAAGAAAATCAAAAAGGAAAAACCGTTGGCGGAGATTTCAGAAGATGAAATTCCTTTTGATATTCCGGAGAGCTGGAAGTGGTGCTATATAGGTGAATTATTTTTACATAACACGGGAAAAGCACAAAATTCAACTGGCTCACAGAACGGCACAATTAGGAAATTTATCACAACATCAAATCTCTATTGGGATGAATTTGATTTTACAAAGGTGAAAGAAATGCCTTTTACAGACAAAGAGTTGGAAAGGTGTACTGTTCAAAAAGGCGACTTGCTCGTTTGTGAAGGTGGCGATTGTGGAAGATCAGCAGTTTGGAAATATGATGAAGAAGTTTGTATTCAAAATCATGTCCATAGACTAAGACCTTATCAACCAGTAGATATTTATTATTTTTATTATTTATTTTATTTCTATAAAAATACAGGCAAATTAAGAGGTAGAGGGGTCGCTATACAAGGATTATCTAATGAAGCGATTCATAGAGTTATTGTTCCCCTTCCGCCTTTCGCCGAACAGAAGCGCATCGTAGCTAAGATTGAGGAACTCCTCCCTCTGGCTGACCGCTATGCAGCGTCTTATGAGAAGCTGGAGCAGTTTAACGCCAAGTTCCCGGAGAGCATGAGAAAGTCCATCCTGCAATATGCCATACAGGGTAAGCTGGTAGAGCAGAGAGCCGGGGAAGGAACCGGCGAGGAACTGTATCAGCAGATTCAGGTAGAGAAGCAACGGCTGATACAGGAAAAGAAAATCAAAAAGGAAAAACCATTGGCGGAGATTTCCGAAGATGAAATTCCTTTTGATATTCCAAAGAGTTGGAAATGGGTGAGAATACCCGAGATAGGGACAAGCTCATTAGGAAAAACATTAAACAAAAGTATTGATGCTGGCAAGGAAGTGCCTTACTTATGTAGTATCAATGTGTATTGGGAAGGTATCAATCTTGACCAAGTAAAGACTGCAAAATTCTCTGCATTAGATATGGAAAAATATTTATTGCAAAGAGGATCCTTGCTTATCTGTGAAGGCGGAGATGTGGGACGAAGTGCAGTTTGGGATAGCGACACGGAGATGTACTATCAAAATGCATTGCATTGTGTTAGATTTTTGGGAGGAATAAATCCGTACTATTTCAGATATTGTTTTGAATTATACAAGGGTAACAAGATTTTAGAAAATGCAAGCAAGGGCATGACGATTAAACATTTGGTACAAGGTTCCTTGTACTCTATTTTGTTTCCTCTGCCGCCCCTTGCCGAGCAAAAGCGTATCGTTGCCAAAATCGAAGAACTGCTGCCGCTGTGCGATAGATTAAGAAAGTAGGGGAATTAGATTGGAGGGAGAAAACGATGTATCGATGGAATGATGATATTAGAAACAATAGAGTTTCAAGCTTCCGGGTACGCAGCTTTTGTGCGATGCCGACGTCCGCAAGACAAAAATAGGGTCTGAGCAGGGAGAGCCGCAAAAAAATGGCCCGCGGAAAAAAGTTTTTCTTGTAATTTGGGGCAAAGGGTGGTACACTGCAACCGACAATTTAATAATGGGAGATGCTATTTTTGTTGTAACGCCGCGGGGAAAACGCGGCGGAAGGAGAAGTTCATGAAAAAACGTATTTTCGCACTTTTCCTGTCGGCCCTGCTTCTGACCACTGTACTCTGCGCCTGCGGAGACGAGAAGTCTGAGGAAGCAGGCGGGATCGGCAGCAATGGAACGAGCTCTTCCGGAGAGCCGGTCACCGGCGGTGAGCTGGTGGTCGGAATTTCTCAAGACCTGGGAGACAGTCTTGACCCGTATCAGATGACGGCAGCAGGAACCAGAGAGGTCTTATTCAACGTCTACGAGGGCCTGGTCAAGCCCAATGTCAGCGGCGAGTATGTGCCGGCGGTGGCATCCGACAGTACCGTGTCGGAGGATGGCCTGACCTATACCTTCCCCCTGCGGGAAGGGGTGCTTTTCCACAATGGGGAAGCTGTGACCGCCGAGGACGTGATCTATTCCTTTGAAACCTGCGCCGAGACCACGGTGGACACCGCCCTGGCCGCGGCGCTTTCTTCTGTGGAGGACATCTCCGCCGAGGGGAGCACCGTCACCATCACCCTGTCGGAAGCCAACCCGGACTTCCTGAGCTATGTGGGCATGGTGTACATTGTCCCGGCGGCGTATGACCAGCAGGATACCGCGCCGGTGGGGACGGGCCCCTTCCAGTTTGTCTCCCGCTCTGTGCAGGAGAACCTGATTCTGGAGAAGTTCGGCGACTACTGGGGCGAGAAGGCCTACCTGGACCAGGTGACCTTCAAGATCTACGAGGACGCCAATGCCCTTATGTCCGCCCTGAGTGCGGAGTCGGTGGACATGGCCTTCCACCTGACCATTGACCAGGTGAACACGGTCAGCGGCGGCGCCTACAAGACGCTGGAGGGTACCATGAACCTGGTCCAGGCCCTGTACCTGAACAATGATGTGGAGCCCTTTGACAATGAGAAGGTCCGGCAGGCCATGTGCTATGCGGTGAATGTGGATGAAATTCTGAACCTCACCGGGGAGGGCCATGGCAAGAAGCTGGGTTCCTCCATCTATCCGGCCTTTACCAAGTACTTCGATGAGAGCTTGGCTGATTACTACACCTATGATGTAGAGAAGGCAAAGCAGCTGCTGAAGGAGGCCGGGTACGAGGACGGGTTCTCCATGACCATCACCGTGCCCTCTAACTACACCCCCCACATGAATGTGGCGCAGGTGCTGGTGGAGCAGTTGGCCCAGGTGGGGATCACCGCCACCATCAAACCGGTGGAATGGGAGACCTGGCTCTCGGAGACCTACATGGGACGGGACTTTGAGAGCACCGTGGTGGGCTTTGACGCCGCTACCCTCAGCGCCGGCGCTCTGCTGAACCGCTGGATGAGCGACAATGAGAACAACATGATCAACTACGACAACCCCGAGTACGATGCGATCATGGAAAAGGCCAATACCACCACCGACGACGCGGAGCAGACCAAGCTGTACAAGCAGGCGGCCAAACTGCTCACGGAGACCGCGGCCAATGTCTATATCCAGGACCTGGCGGACTTTGTGCTCATTAAGTCTGACCTGGACGGGTATCAGTTCTATCCCCTGTACGTGATGGACCTGTCTACCGTCCACTATGTCCAGTCCGTTTAACGAATCCGGCCCCCTGGGCCATGCCTGAAAGAGAAAGGAGGGCGAGAGGATGAAATATATTTTGCGCAAGCTCCTCACTCTCATTATTACATTGTTCATTGTTTCCCTTCTCGCCTTCCTGGCCTTTCAGGTGATTCCCGGGTCCCCGGCCACCAGTATGCTGGGGACCAACGCCACCCCGGAAAAGGTGGCGCAGCTGGAGGAAGAACTGGGACTGGACGACCCGGTGCTGGTCCGGTATGGCCGGTGGGTGGCGGATTTCGTCCAGGGAGACTGGGGGGAGTCTTACAGCTACAACCTGCCGGTCAAGGACATGGTGCTGGAGAAGCTGCCGGCCACGGCGGCCCTGGTGCTGCTGGCCTTCGCCATCACGGTGGCGGCCTCCTTCCCCCTGGGGATTGCCACGGCCCGGCGGGAGGGGAGCAGGCTGGACCGGATCATCACGGTGGTCAATCAGATCTGTATGTCCATTCCGCCGGTGTTTGTGGGCATCCTGCTGTGCTTTGTCTTCGGGATCACCCTGCGGGTGTTTGTACCGGGAAATTTTGTGTCCTTTGCAGACAGCCCGGGGCAATTTTTCCTCTACATGCTCTTCCCGGCCCTGGCGGTGGCCCTGTCCCGGATGGCGATGACCGTTAAAATGCTGCGCTCCTCTATCCTGGATGAGATGAATAAGGATTACATCCGCACCGCCTTCAGCCGGGGGCGGACCCGGGTGGATGCCCTGAAAAAGCATGCCCTGCGCAACGCCATGATCCCCGTCATTGCCTTTTTGGCGGTGACCGCGGCGGAACTGGTGGCGGGGAGCATTGTGGTGGAGCAGGTGTTTGCGGTGCCGGGCATTGGCCGGCTCCTGTTGGCCTCCATTGGCAGCCGGGACTTCCCGGTGGCCCAGGCGGTGGTGGTACTGCTGGCCGTGTGGGTGGTGGTGGTCAACTTTATCGCGGACATCCTGTACCAGTATATGGACCCACGGGTCAGAATCCAATAGACCCCGGGGCCTGCCCCAAGAGAGACAAGACACAGAGGGGAGGGAAGGAATGTGCTTCTGGCAAGAGACGGAAAAGCGCCGAAGAAAGCCCAGCGGAATCCGGTGGGGGGAAGAAAGCCCCATCCCAATTTCTTTTTGCTGATCGGCGGCGTGATTGTGGGCGTCATGGCGGTGCTCATTTTAGTGGGCTATGTCTGGACCCCCTATGACACCACGGGAATGTCCGGCGCGGACAAGTTTTTGGCCCCCTGTCTGGCCCATCCCTTGGGCACGGACAATTTTGGCCGGGATATTCTCTCACGGGTCATGGAGGGGGCGGGGAGTACGTTCCTTATTGCCCTGTGTGTCGTGCTCATTGGCGGGATCATCGGGACGGTGATCGGCTGCCTCACCGGATATTTCGGCGGGGCGGCGGACCTGGTGCTCATGCGGGTGTGCGACGCCATCACAGCCTTTCCCAGCATTCTGCTGGCGCTGGTGCTCATCAATGTGTTTGGGATGGGCAAGTATCAGATCATCTTAATTTTGGGCATTCTGTTCATCCCCTCCTTTGCCCGGGTGGTGCGGGGGGAGGTGGCCAAGGAGCGAAACCTGAATTATGTGGCCTCGGCCCGGCTCATGGGGGCCAGCCACCTGCGGATTATCTTCCGGCATATCCTCCCCAACACGGTGCAGGTGCTGCTGCCCATTGTGGCCATCGGCTTTAACAACGCGGTGCTGGCGGAGGCCAGCATGAGCTATCTGGGGGTGGGGGTGCAGCCCCCGGACGCCTCCTTGGGGCGAATGCTGTCGGAGGCCCAGACCTATCTGGGCCGGGCACCCTGGTATGCCCTGTTTGTGGGCCTGGCCATTGTACTGATGATTCTGGGGCTGAGCCTGCTGACGGAAGGGCTCCAGCAGCGCCGGAGAAGCTGAGAGGGAGGGACGGGCATGTTAGACATTCAAGACCTCCACATTCGCTTCCGCAACGCGCCGGAAGGGCGGGAGGCGGTGAAGGGAATCTCCCTGCACATGGATGAAGGGGAGATTCTGGGTCTGGTGGGCGAGTCCGGCAGCGGAAAGACGGTGACCGCCATGGCCCTGGCGGGGCTGCTGAGCCACGCCAAGACGGAACTCTCCGGCGCCATTTTCTTTCAGGGGCTGGACCTGCTCCAGGCCTCCCGGGAGACGGTCCGGGCGCTGCGGGGCAAGGAGATCGCTGTGGTCTTTCAAGAGCCCATGACCTCCATGGACCCGGTGATGCGGATCGGGCCCCAGGTGGAGGAGGCCCTGGTGGTCCACACCAAGCTGAGCGCCGAGGAGCGTCGAGCCCGGGCCTTACAGGCCATGGCGGACGCGGAACTGCCGGAGCCGGGGACGCTGTATCGCAAATACCCCCACGAGCTCTCCGGGGGAATGCTCCAGCGGGCCATGGTGGCGGCGGCCATCATTTCAGAGCCCAAGCTCCTGATCTGCGACGAGCCCACCACGGCCCTGGACGTGACGATCCAGGCCCAGATTTTTGAACTGATGGAAAAATTGAAGCGGGAGCACGACACGGCCATCATGCTCATTACCCATGATATGGGCGTGGTCAGTGAGCTGGCGGATGACGTGGCAGTGATGTATATGGGTTCCATCGTGGAACGGGGCAGTGTACGGGAGGTGCTCAAGTATCCCGCCCATCCCTACACCGCCGCCCTGCTGCGCTCCATCCCGATCCTTCACAAGGGCAGGGGACAGAGGTTGGAGCCGATCCGCGGCTCCACACCCGACCCATATGACCGGCCCAAGGGATGCCAATTTGCCCCCCGGTGCGATTTCTGCTGTGAAAAGTGCAGGCAGGAAATGCCTCCAGAGGTCCCGGTGTGTGATGGACATGCGGTACGCTGCTGGAACGCCGAACAGGTCTACGCCGGACACAGAGAGGAGGTCGAAGCCGTATGAGCGAGAAAAAAGTGCTGCTGGAGCTGCGGGGGGTGAAGACCTTTTTCCCAGTTCGGGGCGGTTTTTTCAACAAGGTCCGGGACCATGTGCAGGCGGTCAACGACGTGGACCTGGACATCTACAAGGGGGAGACTCTGGGGCTGGTAGGGGAGTCCGGCTGCGGTAAGACCACACTGGGCAAATCCATCATCCAACTGGTCAAGGCTACTGATGGAACGATGATGTACGATTTCGGCCCCCAGCACGGTGGTAAAAAGGACCTGCGGCAATTGAACAGGGAGGACGAACAGGTCCTGCATCGCCGCATCCAGATCGTTTTTCAGGACCCCTATTCCTCCCTGAACCCCTCTTTTACAATTTATCAATCTTTGGCCGACCCTCTCAGGCATTTCGGGGTAGTCAACAAGACGAATCAGCGTGCACTCATTGCCGACATCCTGGAGGCGGTGAACATGCGCCCGGAGTACATGGATCGCTATCCCCATGAGTTTTCGGGGGGCCAGCGGCAGCGGATCGGGATCGCCCGCGCCCTGCTGGTCCACCCGGAGATGGTGATCTGCGACGAGGCGGTCTCGGCGCTGGATGTGTCCATCCAGGCCCAGGTTCTCAATCTGCTGATGAGGCTCAAGGAAGAGCTGAAACTGACCTACATCTTCATTACCCATAACCTGTCCGTGGTGGAGTACATTTCTGACCGCATCGCGGTCATGTACCTGGGACGGATCGTGGAGCTGGCCTCCACGGAGCAGATCTTCGAAAACACCATGCACCCCTACACCGAAGCCCTCCTCTCCGCCATCCCTGTGGTGGACCCGGATAACAAGCGCAGCCGCATTGTGCTGGAGGGCGATGTGCCCAACCCGGTCCATCCGCCCGAGGGGTGCCACTTCCATCCACGCTGCAAGAATTGTATGGATATCTGCATGCACAAAAAGCCGGAACTGAAGCGCCATATGATTAACGGTGAGGAGCATTTCTGCGCCTGCCACCTCTATGACCAGACCCCGGCCGGGGGTTCTGACGATTGAGGGGTGGATATATGGAGCTGAATTTGGCCTCGACCTGTGATGTGCTGGTATTGGGGTCTGGTATCGCGGGAATCTCTGCGGCGTTGACCGCTGCGGAGTCCGGCGCCTCGGTGATTCTGGTGTGCAAGGGCAGGCTGTTTTCCGGCTCCAGCTTCTACCCCGGGACCTGGGGCCTGGGTCTGGTGGGACCCGCAGACGAAGCGGATGAGGCCGACCTGATCTCCACCATCGAGGACGTGGGCTGCGGCATGGCGGACGATGCCTTGGTAAGAGCACTTGTGAAGGGCATCCACCCGGCCATCGAAAAAGTCCGCAGCATGGGTGTCAGGCTCCGCAAGGCGGGCAAGGGCGGACAGCAGGAGTACATCCCTTGCTTCGACCATAAGCACCGGGACTGGAACGGGACCGAGTTTGACAGCGCCCGGGAGATCTTTTCACAAAGACTGGAAGAGTTGGGTGTGACCATTCTTTCCGGCCGGGAGACGCTGGAACTGGTCCGTGCGGACGGTCGGGTATGCGGCGCTGTGATTACGGACGGGGCGGAACTGCACTACCTGGGCTGCAAGGCCCTTGTGCTGGCGACGGGCGGTTACGGAAGCCTGTTTCGTCACCACCTTTGCACCTCCGACGTGGAGGGGCTGGGGCAGGCATTGGCTCTGGAGGCCGGCTGCCGGCTGGTCAATATGGAGTTTATGCAGATCATGCCTGGCTATCTGTCGCCGGCGTATCAGACCATTTTTAACGAAAAGACATTTCGATTCACCGATCTGCGCCGTCCGGACGGGGCCCCACTGCTGGAGGGGGAAACGGCTTCGTTGCTGGAACTGCGCGCTACCCACGGCCCCTTCACAGCGCGTCTGCCCTCCAAGGCGGTAGACCTGGCCATCTACCGCGCCTGTCTGGAGGATAAACGGGGTGTGAGGGTTACCTATTCAGATGAAATGCGCCATAGCCCCCCGGAGTTTGTGAAAACCTATTTTGATTGGCTCCGGGAGGCAAGAGGCCTAACTATGGAAGACCCGATCCAAATTGGGATGTTCGCTCACGCGGCCAATGGCGGGGTTTGGATCGCCCCCGATACCTCTACCGGTGTACCCGGCCTGTTTGCGGCCGGAGAGGTCACAGGGGGCATGCACGGGGCCGACCGCATTGGCGGCCTTTCAACGGCCAACGGCCTGGTGTTCGGTGGTAAAGCCGGCAGTTCAGCGGCTGCTGCATGCACCGCAATAGAGGAACCGCCCAAGACCTGCCTCTTTAAAGCTGTAGCGGCGGCTGACTGTCGGAAGGTATTTGCCGACTTGCAGGACACCATGTTCCATCATGCCATGGTAGAGCGGGACGAGGCCGGACTGTCTGCCGCCCTGGAGCGGGTGAAGGGACTGAGCAGCGCTTTGATCTTAACGCCCACAGACAATGTGGACGAGATTGCCAGAACACGCAGACGGGCTGGACAGCTTTGCACCGCCCAATGCATCCTGAAGGCCGCCCTGATGCGCCGGGAGAGCCGGGGCGCCCATTATCGGGCGGACCATCCGTGCGAGAAGCCGGCGATGGCAAGACCCATCTGTGTGACGTGCCAGGGAGGAGCAATCCAAGCCCGGTTTATCGAGGAGGAGACGACCCCATGCCTGTGACAGAACAAGAGATTCGGCGGCTGGGAGATTATGTGGGTGCAACACCCGCCCCGGCTGACTTTGATGCCTTTTGGAGCAAGCGGATGGCCGAGGCGGATCAAGTGCCGCTGGATTTTGCCGTGACTCCATCCGAAATTCCGCCCTTCCATACCTGCGAGTACCTGGACTTGTGGTTTCGCGGGATGGGCGGTGCCCAGCTCTATGCCAAGTATGTGAAACCCAGAGCGGCCCGCCCGGTTCCATTGGTCCTCCAGTTCCATGGCTACCCAGGGGCCAGCCGAAGCTGGCTGGAGCAGTCCTCCTTTGCGGGCATGGGCTGTGCGCTGCTGGCCATGGACTGCCCCGGCCAGGGGGGGAACGGCCAGGACTTGGGCGGGTTCGCGGGCACCACCGTCACCGGCCATATCGTGGCGGGGCTGGATGGGCCTGTGGAAGAGATGTACTATGTCCGCCTGCATCAGAATATCCGCATCCTCTGCCGGATCGTGCGGGAGCTGGTGGGCATCGACCAAAGCAAGGTCTTTGTCAACGGCGCGTCCCAGGGGGGCGGCTTAGGCCTGGCCTGCGCCGCCCTCAACCCGGGCCTGGTGAACCGGGCGGCTATCCTATACCCCTTCCTGAGCGACTATCGGCTGGTGTGGGAGCTGGGGGCAGACCTGATTGCCTATGAGGGCCTGCGCTACTACTCCCGCTGGTTTGACCCGGACGGGACGCGGCAGGACGAGTGGTTTGCCAAGCTGGGTTACATTGATAGCAAAAACTTTGCCCATCTGGTTCGCTGTCCCGTCCTCTTCGGCACAGGGCTGGCCGACGAAGTGTGCCCACCCGCGACCCAGTGCGCCGTCTATAATAACTTGACCTGCCCCAAACGCAGGTATCTGTTTGAGGGGTATGGACATGAGGAGATTCAGGACTTTGACGACCTGATCCTGGACTTCTTCGGAAGGGAGGCGGCGGAGCTGTGACGATTGCGGAGCAAAAAGCAGCCTGTGAGACATATCAGGGCATGACTGAAATACCCACAGATTTTGAGGCCGTATGGCGCGGCCGATGGGCCAAAGCCGCCCCGGCGGGGGAGGTCCTGGTGGAGCGCCTGCCTTTCCAAAATGCTCAAGCGGCCTATCAACAGTGGTCCGTCCCTGCCCCCAACGGCCGGGAGATCCGGGCCAGATACATCCGCCCGGCGCGGGAGGGGGCCTTCCCCACGGTGCTCATGTTCCATGACCTGGGCCGGGGGGTTCGAGGCTGGCACCACATGACCCGCTTTGTGGCCCTGGGATACGCCGTAGCAGCCCTGGAAAACCAAACCTCCGTGGCCGATTGGCGGCGTGATTGGGCGGCATTATCTCTGGAGGACCGATATTTGGACGCCCTGACGCTGGCCCACGCGGCCATCGGCCTGTCGTCCACCGACCCCGCCCGTTTGATGACTTGGGGCGAAGGGTTCGGCGGTGGGCTGGCGATAGTTGCGGCGTCTCTGGTACCCGGCGTGATCCGCTGTGCGGCCCTGAACCCATTGCCGGGTGATCTGAGGGCCATGTGCGATGGAGCAGTCGGGACGGATAGGGCTGTGCTGGACGGCCTCGACCCTGTCAGTTTTGCCGCATTGCTGACCTGCCCCCTGCTGTTGGGCACGGGACTTCTGGACCAGACGGCGTCGCCCAAATGCCAATATGCCATCTTCAATCGGGCACGGGGACCCAAGACGCACTTGGTCTACCCTAAGTATGAACACGAACGAATCAATTTTTTTGAGAATGAACTGCTGAAATTCTTCCACATTTGAGGTGACGCATGCTCAGATTAGGAATTGCGGGAATCGGCGCCATTGCCGGCGATTATATCGGCTTGATTGTGGGCGGAAAGGTCCGGGATGTGGCGCTTACGGCGCTGTGCAGCCGAAATGAGGCGCACATCCGAGAGGCAGCACAGCGACATGGCCTTCAGGCCGCCGCATTTACGGATTATGGCGCTATGCTCAAGTCTGGCCAGGTAGACGCGATACTCATTTGTACTCCCCACGCACAGCACCCCGAAATGACCCGGCAGGCCCTAGAGGCGGGGCTGCATGTGCTGGTGGAGAAGCCGGTTGGTATTTTCGCCGACGAGGTGGCGGAAATCCTTCCCGTGCTGGCGGAACGGCCGGAACTGGTCTGCGGCGTCATGTATAATCGGCGGGCGGCTCAGGCCTACCGTCATG